>Ga0210057_1010980_pt1 | contig 10123 bp, 10 predicted proteins | sample CryGeyCG2114_010_2_FD_183968 | JGI IMG/M metagenome (GOLD analysis project Ga0210057, IMG submission 183968) | Groundwater microbial communities from aquifer - Crystal Geyser CG10_big_fil_rev_8/21/14_0.10 (SPAdes) (version 2) | ecosystem: Environmental > Aquatic > Deep subsurface > Groundwater ...
CCGGTACAACACCGTGCGGATTCACTCTGCGCTCAGGATGTCCCCACATCAATTTGCGCGTCTGCATGCCGCTGATACAATGCACACACTTGTCCACTAAGTGGACTGAAGAACGGGGGTCAGTACACCTCCTGGCTCGTGACCTGGCGCTCCATGTGTTATAAATAGGCCGAAGCGCGGTTAGCTCAGTTGGTAGAGCGCCACATTGACGTTGTGGATGTCATAGGTTCGAATCCTATACCGCGCACCGATGAGTTCCTTATTGGTGTCTCTATTGTATAGATCTGTCTTGCCTCACCTGCGCTCCACTGGTTAAGATGTAGATGCTCCCCGCTCATAATAACGAGAAACAGTTGATGGGGAGGCATCTATTATTTTTGAACTGATGAACAGAAACGTTTTATCCGTGAGTTATTCTCAATACAATCAATATGCCAAAAAGTCCTGAAGGAGGTGGCCTCAATTCTCCCCCTCAAAAGACAGAGTCCGACGCGAGTGCCGAATGGAACCGTTGGAAAACGGTCATCCGAGAAAAGCCGCAAGACACGCCCCATGCACTGCGCGAGGGCGTGCGCCTTGGGGTGCCCGACTCTGAAATCAAACGCATTGCACAAGAAGAATTTGAAAAGCATCTCGGTAGCGGATGGATTAGTCTCGCATACAAAATACTGAAGGAAGCAGGGCTTGGTACACCAGCAGAGCGATTGACATTGGGCGAGCGCGTCTATCAAGAACACATGGACAATGCTAACCCGATGGGCGCAGCCGGTATCGCAAGGGAACTTTGGGGAGAAGATAGCCCTCAATATGTTGCAACGCAAGTGGCCGAAAGGAGGTACGAGGAAGCGCCTGAAGCGGACCAAGAAATAACCGAACCGCTCATGAGTTTAGCGCGTGATGCCACATTCGACGATCTTTTTGCCGCATGGCATGAAATGATCGCAGAAGAAGGACAACACATAGACATTGAGGAGGATATGAAAGACGCTTTCGGTGCTCCACTCACAGCACAGGTCATGTCTTTCCTGGATGGAAAAGACCGTTCACTCGGAGGGCGGCGGGTGTTGGATTTTTTCGCTGAACATGGCGTCGATGAGGACCAGCTCGGCGCAGTAGTGGGTATCGAGTTTAGAAAGCCCAAAAGGGCGCGGCCAAGAAAGAAGCAGGGTTGAATCCGACACGGCTTCGCCGTCCTAGGAATGGGACCCAGACAGTTGTTTTGTGCGAGCATCGAGTATGTGCTGTAACCTGTGCTCACACCGGTTGAGCTGTAAAACTTGGAGACGCCCTCCGACTTCCCGACGAGCCACTTCAGTGGCTTTGCTCCTCCTCTCGTCAATATTGATACCCGTATCGACGAAAAAGACACGTTGACCGCTTTTGTCCGGTTCGTTGGTAATCACGATATTTGTAGTGTACCGCGGGTTCGACAGGTAATTGTCCACCATGATCGCGTACAGAGAGGCGCTGAAGGCTGTACCGAAGTCTGGTCGATGTCGCCGATCTTCTCGCGTTGCCTCGATCACGTGAGCGGCCGCCTTTGTAAACGCGAGCAGTTGCTCGACCACAACCGGATCGCGATATAACTCGTCGTCAGCCATGGTGTCGATCGACCTGCCCTCCACAAAGTGCTGTAGCATATATGCTCCGGCTGGATCGTCTGGCGTCATGCGCGCCTTGAAATAGAGGGTGTCCGGGACAAATGTGCCAAAGTCTGGGAAGCTTTTTAGAAAATCGTAGAAATCTTTGCTCTTTTTCATTTCTTCGTCGCTTGCAAATGATTCCTTACGTACTTGCTTCAGTGCTATCAGTCGGTCCTCCGCCTCGGGAGTACGCGCCTGCACTCTCCACACCGTCGATTCGCCACCCTCGGCTACATTCTCAGATGCTTGAACGTCGAGCGGCAGCTCGTTCCTCTTTGGGAGCATGCGCCTTTCGTACTTCATGTTCTTCTAGTATAGTTCAGATATCGTGAGAGCCAAGCGCACCTTTGCCCCGCGGAGTACCTACAAAACCAAGCATGCCGCGAGGCGTGCGCCGCTTCGCGTCAAATCCTCCCCCAGGGGGGGCAAGATCTACATCTACGGCAAGCACGCCCTTGTCGAGGCCCTGCGCAACACGCCACAGGTCATCCGCAAAGTCTTTCTCGCTCCCGACCTTAAAGACACCGAGCTGAGGCAACTCCTCGCCAAGAACCAGATCCCCACTGCCGAGCTCGCCCAGGGCAAGGGTAAGGAGCTCGTGGGGCGCGACACGCCGCATCAGGGGGTCATCGCGACGATGAACCCCGCAGCCCTCCTCCTCTCGCTCGAGGACTTTGTCGCATCACTCGACATGAGTACCAATCCCGCGGTAGCGATACTTGGCGAGGTACAAGACCCGCACAACGTGGGTGCGATCATACGCTCTGCCGCAGCCTTCGGGCTCGCGGGCGTGCTTATCCCCGAGCACAACCAGGCGGGCATCACCGGCGCGGTCGTGAAGAGCTCGGCGGGAATGACCTTCCGTATCCCGCTCGTTAAGATCGGTAACGTCAATCACACACTCGATTTCCTCAAGAAGAGGGGGTTCTGGACCTATGGCCTAGCTATGGACGGCACTACCGCGCTCGGCGCGGACACCTTCGCGGCGCCGAGCGCCTTTGTCGTGGGCAACGAGAGTGCCGGCATTCGCGAGAAGACCCTCTCGACATGCGACATTACTCTCTCGATCCCAATGCACGCACGCACCGAGTCACTCAATGCCGCAGTCTCGTCTGCGATCGTGTTCTACGAGTGGTCTCGTAAGCACCCCGAGGCTCTCTAGCACGCCCATGCAGTACGACCAACACCTCGTCGCCAAGCCGTGGAGCGACTACGAGCTACTCGATTCGGGCGAGAACATGAAGCTCGAGCGCTTTGGCGACGTCGTCGTCGCCCGGCCCGAGACGCAGGCTCTGTGGAGCACACGGCGACCCGAGCTCTGGCAGACCGCGCACGCGGTCTTCGCCTCGGGCGACAAGAGAGGGGCATGGCAGACGACCGCGCCTGTGCCAGAGACGTGGCCGCTAGGCTGGCGCGACGTGCGCTTCACCGCGCGTCTCACTGGCTTTAAGCACACCGGCATCTTCCCTGAGCAGGAGCCCAATTGGGAGTGGCTCAGTGCGCGACTGGGGCACGCGAGAAAACAGCCTGGCCGACCGGAGGGAGGAGATCCGAGGACTTTTTCGCAGCATGCCCCAGGAGCGAACGTTTTAAATCTTTTTGGATACACCGGTATCGCGAGCCTTGTTGCCGCACAGGCGGGCGCATTTGTCACTCATGTCGACGCATCGAAGCAATCGCTTGATTGGGCTCATGACAACGCGCGCCTTTCGCAGATTCCTGAAGATAGAATTCGATGGATTCTCGATGACGCCCTTGCGTTTGTAAAGCGTGAGGTGCGCCGCGGCGCAATATATGACGGGATCATCCTCGACCCACCTGCCTTTGGCCGCGGTGCCAAGGGCGAGGCATGGAAGATCGAAGAGTCGCTAGCGGCGCTTCTGCGCGAGCTAGCGAAGATCCTCGCTCCCATGTCGGGATCATTCATGCTCTTGAACGGCTATGCGGCTGGGTATGCGGCACGCTCCTTTGCCCAGGCTGTCGAGAGTGCGTTCCCGAGCGTAGAGGGCGAGTGCGGTGAGCTCCTCATCCGCGAATCTGGATCATCACGCACGCTCCCCGCGGGTATCTATGTGCGTTTTGTCCGATAGGCGATACGCGGTACACTGCATACCATGAGCGACACAGAGATTGCCGTGCTCTACCATGGCGGATGCCCCGACGGCTTTGGCGGCGCGTACGCCGCATGGAAGAAGTTTGGCGACTCCGCAGAATATATCCCTGTTCAACACGGCCGACCCGCGCCCATTCATCTGGCCGGTAAGCAACTTTTTTTTGTTGATTTTTGCTATCCGCAAGCCATTATGGATGCGCTTCGCTCGGAAGCCGCGTCCCTGACGGTGCTTGATCATCATCTGGGCACGCGCGACGTTGTGGAGAACATGCCAGAGCACGTGTTCGATGAGAAGCGCTCTGGCGCGACGATTGCATGGGTCTATTTCCACCCTGGCGCGCCCACCCCGCTCCTACTCCAATACGTCGAAGACGGTGACTTGTATAAGCACGCGATGCCGGATTCTCGGGCCATGCTGGCATATATGTACGCCCAACCATTTCATTTCGAGACGTGGGATACGCTTCGAGAGCAGCTCGAGGACGAGACAGAACGTGCCAGGATCATCGTGAAAGGCAGTATCTATGCCGAGCACTTGTCGATTCTCGTAGAGCAAATCGTGAAAAAAGCCGTCACCGTGTCGTTTGAAGAACATGAGGTGAGCATGGTCACCGCGGCCGCCATGTTCGCCTCTGACGTTGGTAATCGTCTCGCTGAGATGAAGCCGCCGATGGGTATCGTCGCCAGCTTCCATGGCGACGTGCTGAATCTGTCACTGCGAAGCGACGAGTCGGTCGACGTCTCACGCATCGCTCGCAAATACGGAGGCAATGGACACCCGCGCGCCGCAGCCTTCCGCCTCTCCTGGGGCGACCCATTGCCATGGACAGTTATTGATGAAAAGAATGAGGGTCCTGGCAATTGAGACCAGCTGCGACGAGACAGCGATTGCGATTGTAGATGGGCAAGAGCTACCGAGAGGTGGTACATCCTTCCGTGTCCTAGGTAACGCCCTCCTCTCACAAATCGAGATACACAAGCCGTACGGCGGCGTCTTCCCCGCACTCGCGAAGCGCGAACACGCCAAGAATCTCGTGCCGATTCTCGAGGCCGCGCTCGAAGAGGCAGAGCTCCTACGAGGAGATACTCGGGCACTCGCGCCCGAGACACGCGCCGCGCTCGCGCAGTTGCTCGAACGCGAGCCGGGGTTGAGTGAAAAGCTTTTCGAGTTCGTTTCTGAATGTGAGACCCCAGACATTGACGCAATCGCGGTCACCGCTGGTCCGGGCCTCGAGCCGGCGCTCTGGGTGGGCGTGAGCTTCGCCAAGGCACTCGCGCTCGTGTGGAATAAACCACTTGTCGGCGTGAATCACATGGAGGGACACATTCTCGCTGGCCTCGCAAAAGAGCCCCCAAACGGCTCAGTAAATACAAGTCCGTTTTCTACAAGGTTCAACCTTGTAATTTCGGGCGTTGAGATGCCGGTGCTGGCGCTCCTTATCTCTGGGGGTCACACCGAGCTCGTCTTGATGCGCTCATGGCTTCAATATGAGTTTGTCGGCCAGACGCGCGATGACGCGGTCGGTGAGGCGTTTGACAAGGTGGCGCGCATGCTCGAGCTCCCCTATCCGGGCGGCCCGGAGATCTCGAAACTCGCCGAAGAACTGCGAAGTAGCGCTGGCCGGAGGCGACTGGGGACCGTGTCCGAGGGAGCCGAAGACCAGCGCCACGAGGAGAACCCATTCGTACTCCCGCGCCCGATGATCCACGACAATTCTTGTGACTTCTCCTTTGCGGGGCTCAAAACTGCTGTGCTCAATGTGCTCAAGCAACGCGAAGGCGTCTCGGCCTGCGATAGACAGCTCATTGCACGCGAGTTTGAAGACGCGGTCGCCGACGTCTTGTGGACGAAGACAGCGCGCGCACTCGACCAAACAGGCGCATCGACACTCGTGATCGGCGGCGGCGTCTCGGCCAACATCCACATTAAGCGCGTCTTTAGAGCAGCGGTGGCGCGAGAATATCCGCATGTTGATCTCCGGATCCCATCGGCGACTCTCACCACAGACAACGCCGTCATGATAGGCTTTGCAGGCTACTGCCGCGCTCTCCGCAAAGACTTCGCGGGCCCCGCGACCCTCGTCGCGAGCGGTAATCAATCCCTCGCATAAAGTGCCGTATTTGCTATATTTTAGAGTATGCCTGAGAAGTTTTTGAAGCCATACAACCCCTCCGAGACAGAATCGCGGCTCTACAAGGAGTGGGAGGAGAGCGGCCTGTTTAATCCTGATACGTGCATAGCATCAGGTGTCACGTCTGCTCAGGCCGAGACTTTCTCTGTCGTATTGCCACCACCAAATGTCACCGGCGTACTCCATCTCGGCCACGCCTACGAAGACGCTCTTCAGGACGCGGTGGTGCGATTCCACCGGATGCGAGGAGAACGAACATTGTGGATACCAGGCACTGACTCGGCAGCCATCGCGACGCAAGCGCGGGTCGAAAAGGATTTGCAAAAGAGCGAGGGCAAGAGTCGCCATGATCTCGGCCGCGAGGAGCTCGTGCGCCGTGTTGGCGAGTTTGCCAAGCAAAGCGAGGGCACGATCCTCAACCAGGTGCGGCGCATGGGCGCCTCACTCGACTGGTCACGCTACGCGTATACCCTCGACCAAGAGCGTAGCGCCGCTGTAGCTGAGGCGTTTAAGAAAATGTACGAAGCAGGTCTCATTTATCGTGGCCACCGCATCGTCAACTGGGATCCTAAGGGACAAACCACCATCTCCGACGATGAGATTGTGTACAAGGAGGAGCAGTCGACCTTCTACTATTTCAAGTACGGCCCGTTTGCCATCGGTACATCGCGCCCCGAGACAAAGTTCGGCGATAAGTACGTCGTGATGCATCCCGATGACCCACGCTACGCCGAATATTCCGATGGTCAGACATTTGAAGCAGAGTGGATCAATGGCCCCATCGTCGCGACCGTGATCAAGGATGCAGCGGTAGATATGTCATTCGGCTCGGGCGTGATGACCATTACGCCGTGGCACGACAGGGCCGACTTTGATATCGCCGAGCGACACAACCTCGAGAAGGAGCAGATTATCGATGAGTATGGGAAGCTTCTCCCGATAACGGGAGAATTTGCTGGTATGAAGATCGCTGATGCGCGATTGCCTGTCGTGGAGCGTCTGCGCGCCAAGGGTCTGGTGGTGAAGGAGGAACCCTACACGCACAACGTAGCCACCGCAGAGCGGACCGGTGGGATCATTGAACCACAGATCAAGTTGCAGTGGTTTGTCGATGTGAATCGCCCGTTCGCGATCTCTCATTCAGAAATCGCTGGCATCAAGAGCGGGAGCGAGATCACCCTCAAACAACTCATGCGTGCGGCCGTGGAGCACGGCTCGGTGCACATTCCGCAAGAAGGTTTTCGTAACGCGTATTTTCATTGGATCGATAACCTGCGGGACTGGTGCATTAGTCGTCAGATCTGGTTCGGCCATCGGATCCCCGTGTGGTACGACGGTGAGCAGGTCTTTATTGGCACAGAGGCGCCCGCGACTGGTGCATGGCTGCAGGATCCGGACGTGCTCGACACGTGGTTCTCTTCGGCCCTGTGGACATTCTCTACCTTGGGTTGGCCCGCGCACACGAGAGATCTCAAGGCCTTTCATCCGACGTCATTTATGTCGCCTGCCTACGAGATTATCAATCTATGGATTTCGCGCATGATACTTATGAGCGGCTTTCATCTCGGCCAAGCCCCCTTCAAAACGGTGCTTATTCACGGCGTTGTTCGCGACAAACAGGGGCGCAAGTTCAGCAAGTCGCTCGGCAACGGTATCGACCCCATCGACATGATAGAGAAATACGGCGCTGATGCGCTTCGCATGGGCCTGTTGGTCGGCTCGTCGATTGGAAGCGACATTAGCTTTGATGAGAACAAGGTGAAGGGGTACAAGCACTTCAGTAACAAACTCTGGAATATCGCGCGCTTCGTGCTTGAGAACGGCGTCTTTGACGGCAACGTCTACACTGGCCCGACGACCGATGAAGACAAGGCTCTTTTGACTGCCTTTGAAGCGCTTGCCAAGGACATCACCACCGATATCGAAGAGTATCGAATCCATCTTGCCGCCGAGAAGCTCTATCATTACGCATGGCACGAGTTCGCAGACAAGATTCTCGAGGCAAGCAAGCCGCTGATCAAAACCGGCGGCGAACCGGCGGAGTCTCGCAAGAGGATGCTGGTGCATCTGCTTGCAAATCTCGTGACACTCCTCCACCCCTTCATGCCATTCATCACTGAAGAGATCTGGCAAAGCCTCCCTCCATCTCCCGGCCAGAAGGAGCGCAGTTACCTCATGGTGGCAGAATGGCCGGTAAAAGTACGTTAGAATAGGGAAGTGTTCCCGCTTGATATTTCGCCCTCGATGCTTGGCTACGCGTTTATAGGCGGGCTTTTGCCGTCGATTATTTGGCTCTACTTCTTGCTTAAGGAGGATGCGCGTCACCCAGAGCCTAAGTCAATGATTGTATACGCATTTGTCGCGGGTATGCTCGCGGTGCCAATCGCGTTCCCACTCGAGCAGTGGGCCTGCGGGCAGTTCAGCCTACAGGCAATGGCGGCGTGTCCCTCATCTTCGTATAGCGCCTATACCATCATCTCCTGGGCGCTCATCGAAGAGGTCCTGAAGTACGTCATGGCGGCCGCGTTCATCCTGTGGCGGCGCGCGGTCGACGAGAGTCCTGATTATGTGATCTACATGATCACCGTTGCCCTTGGCTTCGCCTCGCTCGAAAATATGCTGTTCTTGCTTGAGACCCTCACCCACAACCCGATTGCAGAGGCCCTCGTCGTAGCGAACCTGCGTTTCCTCGGCTCGACACTGCTACACGTAGTCGCCTCTGCGGCGATCGGTCTCACCTTTGCTTTCTCTGCCAAGTTCCGCCCGCCGGCGCGTACCCTCGCCGCGGCTATCGGACTTATCCTCGCCATCGCATTGCACGCAGGCTTTAATACGCTTATCATTATGCAGAGTACTTCCGACGGGAGCAATGCCTCGCTTGCATTGGGCGCATTTTTCCTCGTATGGAGCGGCGCGGTTGTCATGTTCGCCGCCTTTGAAGTATTGAGATATTTTCAGTATCGCAACTTCCCTAACTAAACTCCCTAATTATTCACTATGAAAATTTCTATTTTCGACCGACTCACTGGTGGCCCAGACTCGTTTGACTCATTCGACGAGGAGCTCGAGCCGACCGACACAGGCAAAGGCCTCCGAGAACGCCTCGCAGACACACAATCGCGCCCCACACCTCTCGAGGAGGATCTCCCCGAGGCAGAGGGCCAATTACCCGTTGACGTTCATCAGACAGGGAGCGAGATCATCATTTGTGCCTTCGTTGCGGGCGTGCGGCCTGACGATCTCAACATCTCTATCGGACGCGATCTGGTAGAAATCGAGGGCTCTCGAAGCGAGCGCGCCCAGGTCTCGGGGCCAGACTATTTTACCCGTGAGCTCTTCTGGGGATCATTTTCGCGCACAATCACGTTGCCCGAAGAGGTCGACGTCGACGCGTCGACCGCGAGCGCCAAGGACGGCCTCCTCACCATCACCCTCCCGAAGCTCGACAAAAAGCGCCAGACCAAACTCAAGGTCAAAGCCGGCTAACGCTCGCGTGGCGAATCACCGCATTACTGCGGTAATCCATTTTGTGGTGCTGTGCACTTCGAAGCTTTATCTCCTAATAAAGCGAAGTAGTGCTTGGAGTCGGGCTCGAACCGACGACCCCTTCCTCTTCAGGGAAGTGCTCTACCAACTGAGCTATCCAAGCGTTACGGGCTTATTGTGAACCCGCTTGGTACGAGTTTATCAGCTTTTGTAGATCGGTGGAAGTCGGCATGCCGAAGAGCCCCGACGGCGTCGTCGTCGCAATGTGACTAAACTGCTGTGTGAATGGCTGGACATACTGCTGATAGAGGTAGAGCGGCACGAGCAGTACGATCGCCCACATGAGCAGTTTGCCGAAGAAGCTATACCACTGGTGCCGCAGGAGCGTCTTCAACATCCGTCGATTATCCTTGGCGAGCGCGTGCGTCTCCTGGAGCAATCGTTCAAGCTCTGGGTCCATGTGTTCAGTATAACAAGTTCACTGGTGCTGTATTACTCTGCTTTGCTCGAACCTATTTTGAACAGCAAACGGACTAATCGCACGCCTCGTCCGCTCCCTGCGGTCGCGGGAGCAAAAACCAAAAATTTTCCTTACCTTTCTTCTTTTCCTTGGCGGGGGGTGTGGGGGGAGCCGCAAATAAAAATGATAGGAAATTTTTGGGTTTTGCCCCGCGCGAGCTTGTCGAGCGCGGGCGAGGCGCAAAGGGTTGGCGTTGGCACGCGCTCCGCGCGTACGATTGGGTTTCAAG
>Ga0210057_1010981_pt1 | contig 10122 bp, 10 predicted proteins | sample CryGeyCG2114_010_2_FD_183968 | JGI IMG/M metagenome (GOLD analysis project Ga0210057, IMG submission 183968) | Groundwater microbial communities from aquifer - Crystal Geyser CG10_big_fil_rev_8/21/14_0.10 (SPAdes) (version 2) | ecosystem: Environmental > Aquatic > Deep subsurface > Groundwater ...
CAGCAGCGGCCGCAGGAATTGTTCCGAGATCCCTTCCACGCAGCCAATAATTTCCGACTGGGTTACTTCGTCAACCAGGTTAATGTGATAGACTCCCTTTTGCTTGTCCAGATCCCCCTGATGCACCGTATCTACCCGTAAAAAGCCTGGTTGGCCGTAGGGAACAGGTTTTGTTCTTAGGCCGATATGATTCTTTGCCGGAGCGGTTTTAGTGAAATGCCAGGCCAGAGAGCGGTATTGCCGGGTGGCCATTAAGTTGTAAATATGGGCAATGGAAATGAATTGCAACCGCTGGAATTTATTGTCTTTGAACTTATTAAAGCCCCGCTGGAAAATATGTTTTAAGGCCGGCCCGGAAATGCCTTCGTGGGCGTTGCTGGTCCGGGCGATGGCGGCAATATCTGCCGCCGTGTAAATGGCGGCATTTCTCCTTTTCTTTTCCGTATTGTATTGCGCCTCAATTTTTCCCTTAGCTCTCTGCCGGGCGATTAACCGTTTAATTTGGATATCGGAATATCCCGTCAGTTTGATTAAATATTGTTTGACTAAAGATTTGTCTTTTTTGCCTAAACGGAAGTATTTAAACTTCAGCACGGTGTCGCTGATAAACCGGTATTTTCCTGGCCGGTCCGCCAGCTTTAAATCCACATTGCCATTACCCTTTAAAAATTCCCGCAATTGTTCTAAAGTAATCAGGTGAGAGTCGTTCATGAGTATTGTCATAGATACCCATTATCACGACTCCGGCACTGATACTCAAGGGCCGATGAGCCAAAAACGGCTTACCCCTTGAGTATCTTTTTGCGCTGGAAACCAGTACAGCGTTCAGTATCATTTTTCATTGTATAACTCTAATACTTGCTTTTTTATAAACTTTCTGTTACACTGCTCAAGTACTAAATAATATTTGTACATTTGCGTTAGATTCGCATATTAGCGACTACTCTTTTATGAAAAAAGACATTCACCCAAAATATAATGAAAAAACCAAGGTTGTCTGCGCCTGCGGCAACACTTTTGAAACTGGCTCCACCCAAGACAATATTCACACGGAAATCTGCTCCAATTGCCATCCTTTTTACACAGGCAAACAAAACCTGGTTGACACCGCCGGACGGGTGGAAAGATTCCACGCCAAAGTCAAAAAAACAGCCGCTCTGATGAGCAAGAAAAAAGACAACAAATCCAAAAAAGACGAAAAAAACGCCAGCAATAAATTAGGCAATAAGGAAAAGCTGGAAAAGATAAAAGAAAATTTGGCAGACAAAAAATAACTTTTTAAAAATCGCCTTATTTTTATAGTTGTAATATACTATATACAGGCGGTTTTTTAAATTACAAATGTCATCCCGAGACCTCAATTTGCAATACGATGATGACAGTATAAAAATATGCTGCAGCAAATCCAAAAACTTAAATCCCGCTTTCAGGAACTGGAAAAAGAACTTCAATCGCCGGAGATATCTTCTGATACAAAAAAACTTCAGAAGCTTTCCCAGGAATACAGCGATTTAAAGGACAAGGTTTCACTTGGCGATAAATACGAAAAAGTTGAGCAAGAACTAAAAGACGCCCTTCACACAAAAGACGAATCAAAAGACCCGGAAATGATAGAGTTGGCGGAAGAAGAAATCGCGGATTTAAATCAAAAAAAACAAGGTTTGGAAGCGGAATTAAAAGTGTCACTCCTCCCTCTTGATCCGAATGACAAAAAAAATATTATCGTTGAAATCCGCGCCGCCGCCGGGGGCGATGAATCCGCCTTGTTCGCCCAAGAGCTGTTCCGCATGTACTCCATGTTCGCGGAAAGCAAAAAATGGACAACCAGCCTGCTTTCCGCTAGTAGCACCGGCATCGGCGGATATAAAGAAGTTGTTTTTGAAATAAAGGGATTAAACGCGTATTCATATTTAAAATACGAATCCGGCGTGCATCGGGTGCAAAGGGTGCCGGACACGGAAAAATCCGGCCGCGTGCACACTTCCACCATTACTGTGGCCGTATTGCCGGAAGTGGAAGAAGTGGATTTGGTGATTGACCCCAAGGATTTAAAAATCGAAACTTCCACGGCCCAAGGAAACGGCGGCCAATCTGTTAATACCACTTATAGCGCCATTAGAATGACCCACCTGCCCACCGGGATTACGGTTTCCATGCAGGACGAAAAATCCCAACAGCAGAACAGAATAAAAGCCATGACTGTTATGCTTACCCGAGTTAACGCGCATTACGAAGAAATTAGAATGAAAAAGGAATCAGACGCCCGCCGCAGCCAAATTGGCAGCGGCGACAGGAGCGAAAAAATCCGCACTTACAATTTTCCTCAGGACCGAATAACCGACCATCGGCTCAAAGACAATTTTCATGGAATTGAAAAAATTTTGAATGGAAAGCTGGGCGATATTGTTGAAGCTTTGCGGGAGGAGGATGTGAAGGAAAGGTTGCAAGTTTCAAGCAACAAGTTACAAGATAATTAATTTAAAACGAATTATTGAAACTTGAATCTTGTAATTTAAAACTTCTATGTCATCAATCCGAGAGTTAATAAATCAAGCGCAAAGCAAACTAAAGAACACAAAATCTCCCCAGCTCGACAGCGAAGTGCTTTTATCATATATAATTGGCAAGCCGCGCGAATATATACTGGCGCATTTTGACGAAGACGTTCCTGGCGACAAGGTTGAGCAATTTGAGAAGCTTATCGCGCGCCGGGAAAAGCACGAGCCAGTCGCTTATTTAACAAAGCGCAAGGAATTTTATGGGCGCGATTTTTATGTTGACAAGCGCGCGCATATCCCCCGTCCGGCGACTGAGGATTTAATTGATTATATAAAAGCAAGCGTGCCACCGGATTTCAACGGCAGCATGGCGGATATCGGCACCGGCTCTGGCTGCATAGCCATAACCTTGGCGCACGAATTTCCCGAAGCGAAGATAATCGCCACCGACGCTTGCCAAGACGCGCTTGATGTCGCGCAAAAAAACGCCGTTAGCCACCAAGTCGAAAATAGGATTGCGTTTCTTAAAGGGAACCTGTTAGAGCCGCTCCCTGGTCCGGTTGACATCCTGGTTTCCAACCCGCCCTATGGCTGGCATTATGGCTGGACAAATGACCCGGAAATCGAATTCCAGCCAACGGAAAGCTATATTGCCGGCAACAACGGGCTGGATTGCATTAATGATTTATTGGCGGATATGGGTCCGCATTTAAATAAGCGGGCAAAAGCATTCATTGAATTCGACCCCCGCCAAAAAGACGCCATCACTCAACTTCTCAACAATTCAACCCTTCAATTCTTTAAATATACAATAAAAAAAGACCTATCCGGTTTTGATAGAATCTTGCGCCTCACAACTTAAGGCTTATTCGTAAGCCACCGACCTGTCTCCAGGCACAATCTCCACCCAGGTCTGCCCTTGCTTCAAAATTAATGGCTTGCCATCCTTATCCAGCCATTCAGTTTGGCTGTTTTGCGATTCCTTTTTCCACGCGCCCGCAATAGCCTTGCCCTCCTGAAAAAACAGGGCATCTCCCTCGCCTATCATATCAATAATAATCCGGCCGTAGCCGCTCGGGTAGTATCCTTCTTCCGGAACTTTTTGAACAATCAAATTGGCGGCGAATAGCTGTTCGCCGTTCCCTTGGTCATAATGCGCCATGCCGCCCTGTTCGCGCAGATAAACTTTTTTCTTGCTATCGTACGCGTAAGACGCGTCAAAGGCGACGCCTTCCGAGTAATCAACATACACCAAATTAGCATCTGGCGCGTCTGAATTCTTTTCTATCTTTTCCGACCACTGCCATAACAATTTTTCCGCCGGCAGCTGGCGCAATTCAAAATCATCAATGCCCAAGGCTATTAAATCTCCGGAAGTAAACAGATTATGCGGACGGGGGATGTCTTCATCCCGCCAAAAATAGCGTATTCCCAAGCCGGAAATCTCGTTTAAATCCGTCACATCAGCGCCGCGCAGCAATTCCAGCGCTTCCGGCGAGCCGCCGCCATGCAGATAAAAAGCGCTCCAGCCGGCGGCTGTTTCCACAAAATACGGGCGCGCGCTTCTGGTGGGGCCGATTTTATCGGCCTGGGGCGCGCCGGAAAACAGAGCCATTAATCTGGTAGCGCCCCCTTCCACCAGGGCCTCGTACACCACCGCCGCGCTCGATAAGCCCACGTGAAAAGGCACAGCTTCTGGAGAATTATCAATCATAACTATAACCGGATAATCGTTTTCCTCGCTGAAAAAACTGCCAGTTTGCGCCGCATTATCCTTTTTATTTTCCAAGTCAACCGCTCCACCAATGTTTCCTACCCCGGAAAACAGCTTCCAGCTGGCAAACCAGACCGCGGCAATTACCAGCAAAAAAACACCGACCCCAGCGGTGTTTTTGTAATTGCGCTTTTTTGGCTGAATATGGGAATGAATGATAATGTTTTTGTTTTGCATGCTTCCTTATTACTTCTTTTCCTCGGGCTTTTCTCCATCGGCCGCGTCGCCCTCTTTTCCAGCTTCTGCGCCTTCCTCTTTCTTCGCGCCCTGAACCTCTACCGCGCTCACATCTGCTTCAGCGGATTTTTCCAAATCTTCAAGCTCTGCCTCGCTTCTAGGCGCGGAAACGCTGACCACAATTTCTTCCGGATCCAAATGCATAACCATAATTCCCTTGGGCAGGGCAATATCTTTAACGCGAATAACTTCCTCAAAAGATTTAAGGGAAGAAATATCCACGTCTACGCTGGAAATTAAATCGGAAGGCAAGCACTCAATCGGCAATTCAGTTTTTTGCTTGACCAAAATTCCGCCCAAATCCTTTATGGCGCTGGATTCGCCCACAAATTCAAGGTTAAGGTCCGTATGCAATTTTTTGTCCATTCTCACCTGATAAAAATCCACGTGCACGTTTCGGCCGGTTACCGGATCCTTTTGCAAATCATGCAAAATAGCTTTTACCGGAGAATCTTCACCCTCCATCTTGATATCAAAAAGCCCGGTGCCGGTTTTTTCACGCATTATTTTCATTAAGGCGCTATCCGCAATAGAAAAATTACGGCTGGGAATATTATCTCCGTATATCACGCCCGGAATTTGGCCGGATTCTCTTAATGATTTTACCTTGCTTGTTCCTTTTTGCTCGCGAATTTTTAGCTGGATTGCGTCGGACATATTGTATAAACTAATCTAAAAAACTGATAAAATTATCATCTTGTACCAGCTGGTACGCTTGTATTACGTCATCTTCGTTAACCGCGGGCTCGTTCTTAAAATGCATCACGTCTTTTGACGTTAAATCCGTAATTAACCCCACCGAGCTTATGCCGATGCCGCCGGTTATCACCACCGCCACTATTGAGGAATGGCAGTTTTTGCACGCGATATGGATTAAATGCGCGCCGTCTTTCTCGTCTAGTATCTTAGCTTCGCTCGGATTATAGTGCGTGTTACACAAAGGACAATACGAAATTAAACGCAAGTTGTCAAGCGAAGAGGAAGAATTAGGCTGGTTTGCATCTTGATTTTCCATGTATTTTTATTAGCGACGTAGAGCGAGTGATATGAAAAAGTATAGCCCAAAATTATAATTCAGTCAATAAAACGGCGTTAATATACCAACGAATATCCCCAAGAATCAACACCCGCCTGCCAAAGCCATGCTTTGCATTGCCTGGCCGCCATTGGCTTTGCCACAGGCATGCCGGCGGGCGGGCAGGCAAATTTATAAATTCGTGGGGTTTACCGCCGTAGGCTCATTATAAGACCTATACCCCAAAAGCTGACCACTAATGAACTTCCGCCATAACTCAAGAAAGGCAATGTAATTCCGGTTACCGGAAACAGGCCCATGTTCATTCCGACATTGACGACGATCTGGGTCAAAAAAAGAGTAAAAATTCCCAATAAAAGATAATTGGAAAAAAGGTTTTCTCCGCTTTGCATGGCTTTGTAAATCCTCCACAAAAAAAAGAAATAAATTGCCAAAAGAAGAAACGAACCCGCGAAGCCGAACTCTTCCGCCAAGGAAGCGAAGATAAAATCCGTTTCCTGCTCCGGCAAAAAATTAAGCTGACTCTGGGGCCCCAAGCCCAGCCCGCGCCCCAGCCATCCGCCGGACCCGATGGCCACCATGGATTGGCGCACATTGTACCCGGCGCCCAGCGGGTCTGACTGCGGATTCAAAAAAGTTAAAATTCTTTCTTTTTGGTATGGATGCAAAACCCCGAACCAGGCTATAACGCCGATAACTATTGAACCAACTATCAATATAAATAATTTCTTTTTGTCGAGCCCGGTATACAGCAGCATTACCGAAGAAGAGGCCAGCACAATAAAGGCCGACCCAAAATCCGGCTGCAGGAGAATTAAAACAACCGGCAAGCCGACTATAAAGAGCGCCAGCAATAGATGCCGGAATCGGACTAAATCAAAATGAAGCTTTTCTAAAGTGGTAGCCAAAAAAAGGATAGTGGCTATTTTCATAAACTCCGCCGGCTGAAAAACCGCCGGCCCCAAGGCGACCCAGCCGCGCGCGCCCCTGGTTGATTCCCCAAAAATCAAAAGCCCCAAAAGAAAAATTATCAAAACAGCGTACACCAAAAAAGAAGCGTTCCGCCAAAAATGCACGTCCAAAAAACGCAGAAAGAAAACCAAGGCCAGGCCAATGCCAAAAAAAATAAGCTGCTTTATAAACCTATTATCCTGAGGCCAAGTTAAAGTATAAATAAGGACCAGGCCAATTCCAACCAAAACACTGCTCGATAAAAGCAGCCGCCAGTCTGTTCCTTTTATAAATTCACGCGCGCTTATCCTCATACGCTCCCTTAGAAACTGTTTGAAAAGCTTTTCAAACAGTTTCTTAGAATTGCATATCACCGGTCTGGGGCAGGCGGTACACGCTTCGATCCAAAAAATTTATAACCGGGTACACCTCAATGCTTAAGCCGGAAGACACCCGGCGGCGCCACCTTATATCTAAATTAACGCTTTCTTTGCTGGCTATCTGATCCAGCCGGTTGTACCCAATCCCCACCACCTCTCCGGTAATTCGGCGCAGCAGAACAACCAAATTAACATCTAAAATTGAATACACGCCGGTGTTAGTAATGCTATAGCCCGCGGTAGTGGCGTTTGCGCCTTTTTCCACGGGCGATTTAGCAATCACCAGGCCGAGGCTGGCGGCCCTCGCCTGCTCCAGCAAAGATTGGTCTTTTACTCTTTCCCAAGAAACAACGGTTACGCGAACATCAACATTCTGGGGCAATCCGTTTACACTAACCCCCTGAATTCCCAGCGGCGTAATTTGCCCAGGCAACAGAACTTCGCTGGCGGAAACTGTCTGCCCAGCCGGCCAAACGAACGAATAAGCAACTTTTATCAACCAATTATCATTTGTGTTCTCAACCAAAGCCACAAAATCAGCGGTTTTAACCTGCGCCACTGAATCAGACGTTTCCGTAATGCTGGACGCGGCGAATATTTCCTTTACCAAAGGGATCTTTGGGGATTGGGCGGAATGCAAACTCTTTATGTCAAACCGATTGACTACTAAATCTTGGTACATATTTTCTTGAATAGGATTCTCGCCCAAAAGAAGCGCGCCATTATAGACAACAAACCCCCAAAAAACCGCGTTAAAAGCCAATAAAAAACCAAACGCAACACTGCGCAAACCTGACGTGTGTTTTTGATACCAATAACCAGCCTTAAGGATGGCGCCTAAATTTGGATCTTGATATTCCTGAAAAGCCATAGTTGAAGAAAGGTCTAATTTCTAAGGTCTAATTTCTAAAAATTCTCCAAAGATTTCAACAATTGAAAATCTTAGACCTTAAGCCTTAGACCTTAGAAATTATATATTATTATACCAGATTTCCTAAATAATTCCCATATGCTATACTAAACACATAAAATAATAATATACCAATATATGCCTCCCATAGAAACAACTTTAGATATTTTATATCTCGCGCTTGCCGGCGCCGCTGTTTTGCTGGCGATTTTTTTAGCTTGGGCTTTGTACTTTATAATAATGTCCTTAAAAGACGTGCGCTCCATGACGCGGGACGTCCGCTCCCGGCTGGAGGCTTTTTGGGAAGTGATTGAGCTTCTGCGCGAAAAACTCCAGGTGGGCGGCGCCGTATTTAAACTGGCGGCCACCGGCATCAAAGAACTGGCCGAACATATGCGCTCCTACACCGAAAGTGAAAAGAAAACGAAAAAGAAGAAAGGGGAATAAATTTCAAGTTACAAGCGTCAAGTTTCAAGAAAAATATTGCTTAGTTTAAACACGAAGCACATTCTTTTTATATTTGGTATTTTCACATAGTTTTGATAGTATAAATTACACCTCTTACCACTTATAACTTCTTATGTCCTTCGTACACCTGCATTGCCACTCCCACTATTCCCTGCTAGACGGCCTGCCGAAAATTGACGACATGATAGCGCGCGCCAAAGAAATCGGGTCGCCGGCTTTGGCGTTGACTGACCATGGCGTTATGTACGGGGCGCTGGAATTTTACCAAAAAGCCATCAAGGCCGGCATTAAGCCGATTGTCGGCATGGAAGGATATTTGGCTCCGGCTTCGAGGCGCGATAGGAAGCAAGGGGAAAAGCCGTACCACCAAATTTTGTACGCCCAAAATTTAATTGGCTATAAAAATTTAATGCGCCTCGCGAGCGCCTCCCATTTGGAAGGGTTTTACTACAAGCCCCGCTTCGACAAAGAGCTGTTGGAAAAATACCACGAAGGCATTATCGCCACCTCCAGCTGTTTGCAGGGCGAAATTCCGCAGACAATCCTCTCCGGCAATATCCAAAAGGCGGCGGAAAAAATAAAAGAGTTTCAAAATATTTTAGGAAAAGATAATTTTTACCTGGAAGTCCAGCCGCACCCGGAAATTCCGGAACAAATTAAGGTCAATGAGGCAATTTTTGCCATTGCCAAGGAATATAATATTCCGGTCATCGCCACCAATGATTCGCATTACCTAAAAAAGGAGGATGCGGATATTCAGGATATTCTAGTCTGCGTGCAAACCGGAAAAACCGTGGACGATCAGAACCGGCTCAAAATGACAGGCTACGACCTCTCCATGAAATCCGAGCAAGAAATGCGCGCCCAATTCCCGGATAACCCGGAAGTTATCGACGAAACAGTTAAGCTGGCATCCAAATGTAATTTGGAAATCGAGCTGGGCAATTTTCATTTCCCCCGTTTTGATCCGCCGGCCGGACAGAGCGCGGACGAGTATTTAAAAAAGCTCGCCTATGAGGGGCTGAAAGAAAAATACGGCCAATCGCTGCCCGCAGAATACCAAGCCAGAGTGGATTACGAGCTGGATGTAATTAAGACAAAAAAATACGCCACCTATTTTTTAATCTTTTCCGATTTTTCCAATTGGGCGCGCCAGAACGGCATCATCGCCACGGTCCGCGGCAGCGCCGCCGGCTCTTTGGTTTCGTACGTCATCGGCATCACCACCATCGACCCCATGGTTTATCACCTGCCGTTTGAAAGATTTTTAAATCCTTACCGCCCCAGCGCGCCGGATATTGACATGGATTTCGCGGACAACCGCCGGGGAGAGGTGCTGGAATACGTCCGAAAAAAATACGGCGAAGATAAAGTAGCGCAAATCTGCACCTTCGGCACCATGCAGGCCCGCGGCAGCGCCCGCGACGTGGGCCGCGCCCTCGGGCTTCCTTATACTTTTTGCGACCGGATTGCCAAGCTTATTCCCGTGGGAAAGCAGGGGTTCCCCATGACCATCAGGCGCGCTTTGGAAGAATCAACCGACCTTTTGGAGGCTTACAAAAACGAGCCCGAAGCGCGGCGGCTTTTGGACGCGGCGCAAAGGATAGAAGGCAGCGCCCGCCACCCCTCGGTGCACGCGGCCGGAGTGGTTATCGCGCCCACGGAATTGACGGATTTCACCCCCCTGCAAAAAGAAACCGGCGGCAACAACATTATCACGCAATATGAAATGCACGCCGTGGAAGACGCGGGCCTGGTTAAAATGGACTTTTTGGGAATCCGCAATCTTTCTATTTTGGGCAACGCGGTTAAGCTTATAAAAAAAACCAAGTCAATTGACGTTGATATCGACAACCTGCCTTTGGACG
>Ga0210057_1010982_pt1 | contig 10122 bp, 5 predicted proteins | sample CryGeyCG2114_010_2_FD_183968 | JGI IMG/M metagenome (GOLD analysis project Ga0210057, IMG submission 183968) | Groundwater microbial communities from aquifer - Crystal Geyser CG10_big_fil_rev_8/21/14_0.10 (SPAdes) (version 2) | ecosystem: Environmental > Aquatic > Deep subsurface > Groundwater ...
CCGGACTAATTCCAAAGTGTCTGCAAGTTAACCTAGCATTTTTCCTATGACTGAAATACCAATCCATCCACCCCAACCGTTGTAAAGCCTCTTTTGATAAATGAAAATTCCTCACCTTCATTTCAACTGGAAGAATCTTGTAGGCTCGCATGTATGAACCATTATATATCCCCTTCAATTTATTCGTTTAAGTGTACGGAATGTATGGGGTCCTAGACAATCAATGAAGAAATTATTTAATTTCAAGTGCTTTAATTATTCTCGGATATTATTTATATTTATTTTTTTAAAAACGTTCTACTATATACAGTTTTGGTATTATTAGTTGATTTTTATCACCGCTTATTTTTGGCCGGAAGAAAAGATCAAGGAGTAAGATTACAATTTTTTTATTGAAGAAACTATTTCATCCATCACTTTAACTGTAAATAACAGATCACGATCTTTAGAATCTTTTAGCTCAACGCTATTTCTTTCAATGTAATTATATGAAATCAAAAATGTTTTTTTATTAAAATTGATTAGATTGTAGATAATTCCGCACCACTTTTTGTCTGATGTAATACATTCAGTTTTTTCTGTAAGCATATTTAACACAGTCGTTTTCTTTGTAGTATAAGTAGCTGATTTATATTTCTCCCAAGACATTAATTTATCAAAATTTCTAGGGTCAGCTTCTATCTGGACATAATAGTCAGAGGATTTTATTACTATTTTATCATCAACCTCTTCAAAATCCCAATGCTTCGGAAATTCAAATAAAAACTTGAATTCTTGACTAACATGAACCTTCTTAAGCTTATTTTGCAGGTATAACGCATAAATCTCATCATATATAGGCGTATATTCTGGAAATTTTTTTGTTTTTTTCCTTAAATAATCTATCGTTTGAGCTTTAGGATCTATAGCTGAATAATAGGAAATCAGTTGATGAAGAACTCTTGGATCCTGAGGTTGATTTTTAAGCCTCTGTTCGAGAATGGGTAAAATTTTTTGTGTTTGCCTGTAAGGATAAATCATCTTAGCAAAGGGAGAAGTACCATGCATTATATAAAGAGGTATATAGCTTGAGTTTATAATTTGCTGGTACTCGGGGTTATTTTGATATTTCACAAATTTATCTTTTATATCCTGTTGGTTTAGGTTTAAAGGAGAACCATAATCCCCGTCCATTCCGTTGCCAAACTCTCTTATAAATTTGAAAAAAGAAGCATTAAAAACTACTGAATATAAAATTAGAGACGAGAAATAGAATATAGATATGCGCCGGAGTAAAGAATTTTTAGAAGTGATAAGAAAGTAAAATATTGTACCCAAAAATAAAAATAAAAGAGGAACAATAATTATAAAATAATGCATTTGTGATTCTATTCCGAATAAAAAATAAAGAATAGGCAAAAGTATAATTATATATACAAAAAAACGGAACTTTTTATAATTTTTCCAAAATAGAAAAGCTCCAATTGGCATCAATACATATTCAGAATAGAAAAATGCTTTTAGATTGTACGCGAAAGGAAAGTTATCGGCAAATATTGTCATATGGTTTCCTAAAACAAATCTAAAATTTCCTTGATTTAAGATTTGAAATGGCCTTATGAATATATCCAAATGTTTTTCCGAAAGTTTTTTTCCCAATGCCTGTAGTAAGAAATTACATCCCTGACAATTGTCTTGAAGTTGATATATAAAATAGGGTATCATCGGAAGTGTTCCAATAAAAATTCCAACAAGAATATACTTAATGTTTATCTTAGGTTTTTGAAGGAGAAATAATATTCCGCCTAATAGCACAAAAAATCCCGAGGCCATTTCAAGCTGTATTAAAAAAAGAGAAACGAACAGAATGGGTATCCAGAATACTGTCTTTTTATCTATAAGTATTTTATGAATACTAAGAAATAGAATTACAAGTAAAGGGAAAATTAAGTCCGGAGGCCAAATTTTACGGGAAAAAAGAATTGACCAAGGAGAAAAAGCAATTAAAAGGGTGGTAATTATGGCAAGAGTATTATTGTAATATTTTCTAATAATTAGGTAAAAGAAGCCATTAGCTAGAGAATTTGCAAGTGCTATGAAAAATACAACTACTTGAGGTTCCAATGAAATCAACAGTATTGGAAATAAAATATAATTAAATAGAGGCGAATTTAGTATTCCAATACTGGATACTATTCCTCCGGGCGGAAATGGGTCTCCAAATAGTGGGAGCGATGCCAAGAATAAATTGCTGGCTTCATCAATTTTGAATTCAATGATGTCTAAATTTGTTATTCTAAATAAAGCAGTGAAAGCAAATATTAAGAAGAAAATAATTTTAGCCATTTTTAGATATATATTTATTTCTGGAGAAATAAATTATTGCTAGAATAGTCAAGGATACTAACGATATAATTATACCTATTTTAAGCGATTCAGGTTGGTATTTAAAAATTATACTATGTTTTCCTTTGGGAAGAAAAATTGCCCTGAGGGTATAGTTTGCCCTATAAATTATTGTTTCTTTTTCATCCACATATGCTCTCCATCCCGGGTAGTAATTATCGGATAACACCAAAAGACTATTCGAGGCTGTACTTGTTGTAATTAATACAATATTCTCTTTGTACTGCTTAATATCCAGTTCTTCATTGAAAAGTGTTGTTTCTTCAAGCTGTGATTTTGGTTTTTCTTCTAGTATTACTTTTTTCTTGTAATCGAATGTCTCGTCAAATAATCTTTTTAATATTGATTTTTGATCGGTAAGGATCTCAAAATTGTTTACAATATATGCCCTTGGTAGGGAGTCTGAGTTTGTTTTTACTGCCCAATTAGTGTCTTCCCAAAAAGTTTTTTGACCAAAAATGTTTTTGGCCTCTCTCTTTTTAATAATAAGATATTTTACTCCGAGGAGATTCAATAATCTTTTTCTCCAAAGATCCGAAGATTTGTCAATAACTAAATCATTTGCAATTTCAATATCGCTCCTTTTCAACGAAGGAGGAAAATTTTTAGTATTTGCATAAGAAATAAGCTCCGCATAGCGTTTATTAAACAGTGGATCAAGGTAATTAGGGTCAAAAAATCTGAAATTTGTCGCAAAATTTGTTTTGATATTCGCCTCTCCAAGACCAAATACTCGATCCGGTTGTGTTTTATCTTTTAGAACCTTCAGGAGGGGGTGAGTTGGTAAGATTGTCTCTTTCTTAGAAAATGGAAGAAATTTGTTACTATTATATATCCCAAGTGTCAAAACGAAAAAAATTATTAGAAAAGGAGTGTAGCGAACAATTTTATTCTTGAAAAAGAGATAAATAAAAAAGAAGCCTATTGCTATGGTAAAAATGAATATTTCAAGAAGTGTGTTTCTTAATGCTATCATCCGGCAATTTGTAATAAATTGATTGCTGCAGGAAATGTCCATCCTAAAAAAAAGAAATGTTCCAAGGAGTAAGACAAGGACACCTGCTATAAAAGGAAGGGTGTGCAAGAAGATTTTTTTTGAAATTTTTTTATCTGCTCTCCATCTGTCAAACCCATATCCTGCCAGAATGGCAAAAGAAAATGTGGTAAGCACAAAAATTCTCGATGGCAGACTTGTTGCGATGACAGGGATAGGAAGAGAAAAGAAAAGTTTTGGGAGAAACCAATTAAGCGTTGAGAGTATGGTAACAAGCATTGATGTAAAGAAGAATATTCGCATGTCTTTTTTAAGATCGTGTCCTTTCAAAAAAGCAATATATGCAAAAAAGCATGGAATGATTCCTATGCTTGCAATTGTTTCGATATAGTCCCCTGCCCCCCAATAATTATACGTTGCCCGGTTGCCAAAGTAGTTGGGAATGAGTATGGAGATAAGGTGATAGGGAGGGAGTAAAAATCGTTCAAAAATGAACCGAGAGGACTCTGGATTAATATTTGCATTCTCAAGAAGCTCAAGAGTTGGGATTATTTGTACTCCGGCAAGACCAGTGCCAATTAGAAGAAATGTAGAAAAACACACGAAAAGACTTTTATTCTTTTTCCCTTTTTGTGTGGTAAAGAATCTGTAAGTAAAATATGCAATTGAAAAAGCAAGGACATAGAATAGAATCTGGGGATGACCTACAAAAAATAAAAGCGCAATTGCTATTGGCAAAAAGAATATTTTTCTGGTGTTAGGATTTTCCAGAAAATCTTCAATAAGATATAGAATCGCAGGTAAAAGAGCAAGCGGATAGATAATATTTCCAAAAATGAGACGTGTAATCACAAATCCAGAAAACAAAAAAACAATTGTGGCAAAGAGTGATCCTTCAATACTAAGCTTAATTTTTCTGCAGTATAGAAAGGTAAAAAAACTAAGAAGTAATGCTTGCAGAGCAATGTACAATGTCCAGGCAAGGCGATTTTCGAAAAAGAAAAAAACAATATTTAAAGGGTTTAGAAAGCCAGATTGAATTGTTGCAAAAAGAGGCATGCCGGAACCGCTATAAGGATTCCACAGTGGAAGTTCTAATTTGCGGAAGGATTCCATGCTTAAAATCTTAGGAGGATAAAGATAGCGAAACGTATCGTCCGCAACTGGTTTGTGAGGTATTTTTATTGTTTCTTCTACGATATGGTCAGTTTTCCATGGCTCGTACCATGCAAGCAGATAATTGCCGGGAAAGGGGTAAAGCCCTTTTAAAAAAAATTGCCAAAAAATAAGAAATGTAATTACAGATGCAAAAAAGAAGGAAACAAGTATATGATTTTTGATCATTTTTTTTTGAAATTATTTAGCGCGCCTTAATATGCTATCATATTACTTAGAAATTATACTAAATAATGAACAAGAAGTATTTATTGCTTTTAGTTACTCTTATATTTGCTTCTTTTTTAAGGTTTTGGCATCTTGGGCAAAATCCTCCTTCTCTTACTTGGGATGAGGCGGCTTGGGGGTACAATGCCTACTCTATAGGGATTGATGGCAAAGATGAATTTGGAAGATTTTTACCCTTAGATTATTTGGAGTCCTTTGGTGACTTCAAGCCACCTGTATATGCATATTTAGATGTTATTCCTGTAAAAATATTTGGATTGAATAAATTTGCAGTAAGATTCCCATCGGCCTTTTTGGGAGTTTTAACTGTTTTGTTAACCTATTTTTTGACTAAAAGAATATTTTGGCAGTCGGAGCGAAAAAATTTATATGGATTAATCTCGGCATTCATTTTGGCAATTTCTCCTTGGCATATCATGCTTTCCCGCGCCGCATTTGAAGCCAATGTCGCAACATTTTTTATTATATCTGGTGTATGGTTATTTCTCTTATCGATTCAAGAAAAAAAATGGTATATATTGTTATCCATTACTTCGTTTGTTCTTTCAATTTATACCTTTAATACAACAAGGGTCGTAGCTCCGCTTTTGATTTTGATGTTGGGAATTGGTTTTAGAAAAGAACTTCTTAAAATGAGAAAACAAGCTATAGCAGGAATTATATTTGGAATAATTTTATTACTACCGATAGCAGGTTTCTTAGCTTCTTCAAGAGCAAGCCTAAGATTTAAAGAGGTAAATATCTTTTCCAATATCGGAGTTATCATAGATACAAATCAGGAAATCGCAAATGATAACAATGCCATTTGGTCTAAAGTTCTTCACAACAGGCGTTTTGCCTATGGCGTTTCGTATCTTAAACATTATTTCGACAACTTAAGCCCAAGCTTCCTTTTTATAAAAGGAGATGGGAATCCTAAGTTCTCCACGCAGGCAGTCGGGGAAATGTATCTCTGGGATTTAATTTTCTTTACAGCCGGAATTTTTATTCTATTTAGAAAAAGAGAGGGAAATTGGTGGATAGTGCCATTTTGGCTTATTTTGGGAATAATTCCTGCAGGAACCGCAAGGGAAACGCCTCATGCGCTTAGAATTGAAGCAACTCTTCCGACTTTCCAGATATTTACAGCAATAGGCATTTCTACATTTTTATATTGGATAAAGAATTTAGAAATAAAAAAATATTTTAAGTTCTCAATAGTATTTGTTATTTTTTCCGTTCTGTTTCTTAATTTTTTATACTTTTATCATGACTACATCAAGCATTACCCAAAAGTATTTTCAAGAGAATGGCAATATGGATATAAGGAATCGATTAATTATGTTTTAAAAAATTACAAAAATTATGATGAGATTAGAGTAATGACAGCACTTGGGAGACCGTATATATACTATCTATTTTATACAAAATATAACCCTGATCGTTTTAGACAGACAGCAATAGTTCATAGAGATGCAAATGGTTTTGTCGATGTTTTGTCGTATGACAAATTCCGTTTTATGGAAAAAATGAATACCGCTAATAAAAATAGAAGTAAAATATTGTATATCAGTACGTCAGATAATATTCCAAAAAAATCCATAAAATTAAAAAATTTTTATATCCTAAACGGAGAGCCAGTACTTGTTGCTTTTACCAGAAAAATATGAATAAAAAAATCTTAATTATCTTAATGTTAATCGTAGTAATTGCTTCATTTTTACGTATCTGGCAGATTGACAAAGTTCCTATATCTCCTGATTGGGATGAGGTGGCTCTTGGGTACAATGCTTACTCTATTTTGCATACAGGGCGTGATGAATATGGAAAATTTCTTCCTATTGTTTTGCGTTCTTTTGATGATTATAAACCTGCACTTTATGCTTATTTTGTAATTTCTTCGGTTGCAATTTTTGGTCTTAATGTTTTTGCTGTTCGTTTGCCATCTGCAGTCTTTGGAATACTAACCGTATTTGCGACATATTTTCTGGTCAAAGAACTATTTAAATTAAGATCTAAATCCGAAATTCTAAATTCTAAACAAATACAAAATACCCCGGCCTCGTCAAGCGAAGCGGGGCGGGCTGAATACAAAATACTAAATACTGAGCTGATAGCTTTATTATCAGCTTTCCTTCTGGCTATCTCTCCATGGCATATTCAGTTTTCAAGAATCGCTTTTGAATCCAATGTAGGTCTTTCTTTTAATATTTTTGCATTACTTTTTTTTATCAAGGGACTTAAAAAACCAATATTTCTGATACTTTCTGCAATTTTTATGTCGGTGAATATCTATATTTATCAAAGTGAAAAAGTTTTTGTCCCTTTATTGCTGTTAATTCTAGTTATAATTTTCAGAAAACAGCTTTTTTCAATACCTAAAAAATTTTTAGTTTTATCAATATTGACGGGATTAATAATTGCATTACCAATGATTTCATATATGATTACAGATAAAAATGTATTGGGAAGAGCAAAGGGAGTCAGCGTATTTTCAGAATCGACACAATTATTGCAGGAAAATGCGATAAAACTTATCGATGATAAAAAAAATAACGATGTTTTAGGCTTGATGCTTGATAATCGGCGTCTAGTATTTGCAAAATCTGTTGTCTCGGGTTATCTTTCTCACTTTGATTTCAATTGGCTTTTTATATCAGGAGATATATCACGCCATCACGCACCCAATATGGGGCTTTTATATATTGTTGAATTACCATTTCTTTTTATCGGCATATACAGTCTATTTTTTGGAAAATTTGATAAAAAAACGAAGTTTTTAATTTTTTCTTGGTTTCTAATTGCGCCAATTCCTGCATCTATAACCAGTGGCGTTCCTCATGCAGTAAGGACTCTTAATTTCCTGCCGACGTTTCAAATCTTTACAGCAATCGGCCTTATTTCAGTCTTTCAGTTTATATCGAGTATTAAGTATAAAGTATTAAGTATTAGAGTAAAATATTTAATATTATTATTATATTTATCATTTTTTATCTTTAACTTTTTTTATTACTTAAATCAATATTTTGTCCAGCAAAACTATTTTAACGCAGCGGATTGGCAATATGGTTATGCCAAAATAATCCCGGAGATGCAGAAAATTGAAGCAAATTATAAAAAAATAATAATATCCAATGAGCCCCCCATGGATCAGTCTTACATGTTCTTTCTTTTTTATCTTAAATATCCGCCGTCTTTGTATCAGACAGAAGGAAGGAATGTTTCGGGGGGATTTAAAGAAAATCATTTTTTCGGAAAATACGAATTCCGTCCTATTAATTGGAACAATGAAGAAAAAAATAAAGATATATTATTTATCGGAAGACCGGTTGATTTTTCCAAAAATACTATCCCCTTGTACACAATTTTTTATCCAGATGGAAAACCTGCTATTCAGATTGTTAATTAATTATGAAAAAAAAAATATTTAACAAACATCAGTCTCCGTTTATTTTGTTATTTTTAATACTATTAATAGCTGCGATATTAAGATTCTACAATCTTTCATCTGTTCCTCCAGGCGCATCATTGGATGAAGCTAGCATTGGCTGGAATGCGTATTCGATTCTTCATACGGGGAAAGATGAATATGGGTATAAATTTCCAATTTTACTTAGGGCTTTTGATGACTGGAGACCTGCATTATATGTATATTTTGTTATTCCATTTGTTAAAGTTATTGGATTGACTACGTTAGCAGTTAGGCTTCCTTCTGTTTTACTATCTCTTTTAACGATTATTTCAAGTTATTTTTTGATTAAAATCTTATTTAAAGATTACGAATATAAAAATTCTCTTAGCTTATTGGTTTCTTTTCTTCTTGCAATTTCACCATGGAATATATATATATCAAGGCTTGGACACGAAGTAAACGCGGGGCTCTTTTTCGTTGTTTCTGGTATTTTATTTTTTCTGCTTTCAATAAATGACAAAAAGAAAAAAACATTTCTTATTTTCTCAAGTATTTTATTTGGCTTTTCTTTTTATACTTATCAAAGCGTAAAGATATTTACTCCTTTTATAATTTTGACTCTTATTTTAATTTACAGAAAACAGCTTTTACAGATGAAGAAGATATTTCTATACCCAACTATTATAGGAGTAATGATTGCAGCTCCAATTGTCATTGCATCTTTTTCTCCAAATGCACTTATTCGTTTTAAAGGATCTTCGGTATTTGATACAAATAATCCTCTATACGCCCAAAGTGCAAAACAGCTTCTTGTGAGTAAAGAAAAAGGAGATTTTTTAGGTATTATTTTAAACAACAGGCGCGTTACCAGCTTAAATATTTTCATATCTCAATATTTCTCGCACTTTAGTCCTAAATGGATTTTTAGCAATACCGGAAATGAGTCGTTTAAGACACCAGGGCTAGGTCTTTTATATTATTGGGAAACACCATTTTTTTTTCTTGGAATTATTTTTCTTTTTAAATCAAAAATTTCTCCAAGAACAAAATTAGTCATTTTTTTTTGGATTTTAATTTCTTTTATAGCACCTGCTATAACAACAGGTGCCCCCCATGCAATGAGATCATATAACATAATTCCAATGCCTATTATTTTGACAAGCTTTGGGATTTTGGGCATGGGTAGGTTTATTTCAAAGAAAATCGGTTTTCCTCTTCTAGGATTGGTTGTAGTTATTGAATTGTTTTATTTTTTCCATCAATATTTTTTTATTTTTCCCAAAACTCAATCTTCATCTTTTCAATATAGTCTTTCGGAAGTGATGCCATTTATCGCAAAAAATCATAATAAATACGAAAAGATTATAATCTCAAATCAAGGTAGTCTATACCAGTCTTATATGTTTTATCTTTTTTATAATAAATATGATCCAAAAAAATATTTAGAAGAGGGAGGAACAGTTTCTGGAGGTTATGCAGAAACTCATAAATTCAATAAATATATATTCCGTCCCATAAATTATAAAAAGGATAGACTTGAAAAAAACACATTGTTGGTTGGTAATCCTTCGGATTTTTCACAAGATATTAGAGCTCTTACAGAATTTAGAAATCTTGACGGAAAAATTTCTGTTGAAATGATTTCAAAAAAATGAGGAAAAAATTTTTATTAATTAGCATTTTTATTCTAATACTTGCTTTAATTCCAAGACTTACGGAAGTTTTAAGCGGGAATTATTTATTTGGATTTGATCAAGGTCAATATTTTTTAGAAGCAAAAAAAATTATTGTAGATCACGAGTTAACTCTAATTGGTATTCCTGTGGGCGGTGCAGGAGGATTTTTTCAAGGACCAGGATGGGTTTATTTGTTGTCCGTTCCATTTCTTGTTTTTGATGGCGATCCTTATGGTGGAATGATATTAATGCTTATCATGGGCATTGTTACA
>Ga0210057_1010983_pt1 | contig 10121 bp, 7 predicted proteins | sample CryGeyCG2114_010_2_FD_183968 | JGI IMG/M metagenome (GOLD analysis project Ga0210057, IMG submission 183968) | Groundwater microbial communities from aquifer - Crystal Geyser CG10_big_fil_rev_8/21/14_0.10 (SPAdes) (version 2) | ecosystem: Environmental > Aquatic > Deep subsurface > Groundwater ...
AGAAGGATACCAGGGGTTTTATTCGTCTTATGCTGGCCGGAGCCGGCGAAGTTAAATTGGATCAATTGGGCAGGGTATTGATTCCCGATTATTTAAAGCAATATGCCGGCCTAAAAAAGAACATAGTTATAGCCGGCGTTTATAATCGTCTGGAAATCTGGGATGAAGCTAAGTGGAATTTATTTAAACAAAGCACTGAAAAAGAAGTGGATAATATGGCTGAACGCCTGGGAGAATTGGGAGTGTAATATGCACCAGTCCGTTTTTTTAAATGAAGTTATTAATTATTTAAATCCTAATCCCGGCGAGAACTTTATTGATTGCACGGTCGGAGCTGGCGGACATAGTTTGGCGATTTTAGAAAAAAATAGTCCCGGGAAAGTATTAGCCATTGACTGGGATAAAGAAAGTCTTCAGCTCCTAAAATTAAAAGTAAACGATAGATTAACTTTAGTAAATAATAACTTTAAAAATCTAAAACAGATTGTTAAAGAATATAATTTTTACCCGGTAAATGGAATTTTATTTGACCTTGGTTTATCGAGTTGGCAGATAGAGGAAAGCGGCAGGGGATTCAGCTTTAAAAAAGACGAGAATTTAGATATGCGCTTCCAGCCCGCGGGAGAAACCGTTCAAGAAATTATTAATAAATGGCCAGAACAATCTTTAATGGAAGTTTTCTGGAAATACGGAGAAGAAAGATATGGCAGGAGGATTGCTAAGCGAATTGTTGAAGAAAGAAAAAGACAATCGATCAAAACCACTTTTCAATTGAAAGATGTGATTGAAAAAGCGATTCCTTACCGCTGGAGAGCAGATAGGGTCTTGGCAAGGATTTTTCAGTCATTAAGAATTGTTGTCAATGATGAATTAGAGAATTTAAAGCAAGGCATTGAACAGGCTGCAGAAATTTTGATGCCGGGTGGACGACTGGTGGTAATATCCTTTCATTCTTTGGAAGATAGAATAGTTAAAAATTTCTTTAAAGAAAATAAATCTTTAAAAACTCTAATTAAAAAGCCAATAATGGCTAATGAAGAGGAGATTAAAAAAAATCCGCGCAGTCGCAGCGCCAAGTTACGCGCAGCTATTAAATTATAAATTAATTTGCGATAGGGGAACTAAGGGTTATTATTTTGGGTCAACCCAAGCCCTTTGATGGTTTGGGTCCTTAGGTGGGGCAGAACCCCACCCAAGGATATGTTTTACACTGCCACTATCAGTCGAAGAAATATTATTTATTCTAGATTTCAAGAATCCCAAGATAAAAGCAAAAAACTCATTGTTTATTTGTTGATTTTACTTATAATTTCATTTAGCGTATTATATATAGTTCAGGCAAATAACTTAGCTACTGGGGGTTATAGAATTCAGGAATACCAGAACAAATTATTGGCATTGCAATCCGAAAATAAGACTTTTCGGTTAAGATTGTCAGAGGTTAGTTCACCGGACTTTCTGGGAGAAAAGATTAAAGGGTTAAATATGGTGGAGATTGGAAAAGTAGAATACATATCGCCAATTTCGGAAGTAGCCGCCAAGTAGTTTCTATTAATATGCGGCCCAGTCGTTTTTATCTGTTAATTGTTTTTATAATTTTGGCTGGCTTTATCTTAATTTCCCGACTGTTTGATCTTCAGATTGTGAAACATAGTTTTTATAAAGACCTTGCCGCCAGCCAGCATGAAACATACCAGATCCTCTTTCCTGAAAGAGGAGAAATTTTTATAAAAGACAGATTTTACGGACAGAATCCTTCGTCTCATCTTTTTCCATTGGCCACAAATAAAGACTGGGCAATGGTTTATGCTGTTCCGCAGAAAATTAATAATAAAGAGGAGGCGGTTAAGCTGCTAGCACCTCTTTTGGAAATTGACGAATCGGTTCTGATGCAAAAAATTGGCAAGAGAATGGATCCTTATGAGCCATTAAAGCATAAGTTGTCTTCGGAAATTGCCGAGAAGATAGGCGATTTGAATATTGAAGGTATAGTGTTGGTTTCCGAAAGTTGGCGTTATTATCCGCATGGCAGTTTGGCTAGTCACGTTTTGGGCTTTGTAGGATTTTCGGAGGAGGATGAAAAAGTGGGGCAATATGGCATAGAAGGATACTATGACTCAAAGCTGGGCGGAGAATCAGGCTTTGTGGAGGGAGAAAAAGATGCCCGGGGAAATTTATTGGTCATTGCCAAACATTATTTTCAGCCGGTTGAGGATGGGGCTGACTTGATTCTAACCCTTGATCCGAATATCCAGTTTTTTGTTGAGGGAAAACTTAGGGAAGTTGCCGAGCGCTTGGAAGCCGAAGGAGGCACCATAATTGTAGAGGACCCGAGAACAGGAGCAATTAAAGCACTGGCAAATTGGCCGGCCTTTGATCCAAATAATTATTCTGAAGTAGAAGACATTAATATTTTTACCAATCCGGCTGTTCAGAACTTGTTTGAACCGGGCTCAATTTTTAAGCCGATAACAATGGCCGCTGCCCTGGATCAAAAATTAGCCACTCCCCAAACTACATATCGGGACGAAGGATTTGTAAAAATAGGGGGCTATACCATTGAAAATTCCATTAAAAGGGCTGAAGGGATTCAGACAATGACTCAGGTGTTGGAGAAATCTTTGAATACCGGAGCAGTTTTTGTCCAGCAGCTCGTGGGTAAAGAAAAATTTAAGGATTATGTTGAGAAATTTGGATTTAATAAAACCACTGGTATAGATTTAGGAGGAGAAGTTAAGGGAAATATTTCCAATTTAAATAATAAAAGAGATATTGAATATGCCACGGCTGCTTTTGGTCAGGGGATTGCCGTCACGCCCATTGAGTTGATAGCGGCGCTGGGGAGTATTGCCAATGGCGGAAAAATGATGAAACCCTATATTGTTGAAAAAATGATATATAGTAACGGAGAAGAAAAAATTATTGAACCAAAAGCAATAAAACAAGTAATTTCCCAAGATACCGCAGAGACTTTAGTAAAAATGATGGTTAGCGTTGTGGAAAATGGTTGGAGCAATAAAGCCCGCATTCCCGGATATTTTATTGCCGGAAAAACCGGCACTGCCCAAGTGCCTGGTTCCGGCGGTTATTCTGATAAAACCATTCATACGTTTGGCGGATTTTTTCCAGCTTTTGAACCCCAATTTTTAATTTTAATAAAACTTGATAATCCTAAAGGAATTCCATTCTCCTCGGAATCAATAGTTCCGACTTTTAGGGAAATAGCCCAATATATTATTAATTATTATGAAATACCGCCAACAAGATAATATGTTGCGTAAAATCTTACAATTTAAGCTTAAAATTTTAGCCAAGCTTGTGCTCAAGAAATATAAACCGGTGATTATTGCGGTAACCGGCAGCGTTGGAAAAACCTCCACCAAAGAGGCAATTTATGCTGTTTTGAAAAATCATTTTGGCGAAAATCAGGTGCGACGGAATGAAAGAAATTACAATAATGAGATCGGCGTTCCCTTGACGATTTTTGGCTTGGAAACGGGCGGAAGATCTGTGGCCACGTGGTTTCTTAGATTTATTAAGATTTTTCTGATGCTTGTTTTTAGAGAGAAATATCCTAAAATTTTAATAGTTGAAATGGGGGCCGATAGGCCGGGGGATATAGGATATTTAACTAAGTTTGTAAAGCCAAAAATCGGTGTAATTACTACCATTGGCGAAGTTCCGGTTCATGTCGAATTTTTTGACAGTCCACAGCAACTGGCTTTAGAAAAAAAGAAATTGATAGATTCTTTGGAACCTGCCTCGCCGGCAGGTGGGTCAGGCGGAGTGGCTGTTCTGAATTACGACGATGAAATGGTCAGGGCTATGGGCGAAAACAGCCGGGCTAAAGTTTTAACCTATGGATTCGGGGAAGCGGCCGATGTCAGGGCGGCTAATTATGAAACAAGAACCACGAATTTTGAAGAAGAGGGAATTTTTGGATTTATTGTTTTTAAATTAAGCCATCGAGGCAGTACTGTGCCGGTAAAATTATTTAATGTTTTGGGGACTCACCAGGTTTATCCGGCCTTAGCTGCTGCTGCGGTTGGTATAATTTTTAATCTTAACTTGATTGAAATTTCAGAGGGTTTGAGAACTTATAAATCTTTAGCCGGCAGGATGCGGCTGATTAACGGAATTAAAAGTACTTTAATTATCGACGATAGTTATAATGCCGCGCCTCTTTCAATGTTAGCCGCTTTAGAAACTCTGCAAAAATTTGAAGGAAGGCGTAAAATTGTTGTTTTGGGAGATATGCTGGAAATAGGGAAATATGCCCCAGAGGTCCATGAGCAGGTTGGAAGAAAAGCAGCTGAGGTGGCTGATCTTCTTTTTACGGTTGGCGAGCGGGCAAAATTTATTGCCGAAGGAGCCAAGGCAAAAGGAATGAAAAAAGACAGGATATTTGAATTTTGCACTTCCGATGAAGCAGGCAAGCCGCTTCAGGAACGGATTGAAGAAGGGGATATAATTTTAATCAAAGGCTCGCGGGCAATGAAAATGGAAAAAATAGTCAAAGAAATAATGGCAGAGCCGGATAAAGCAGGGGAATTATTGGTTTTAGTGTAAATAAAAGTTTAAATTTATAGAGAAACCAGCTTGTCGAGAAGCTGGTTTTTGGTTATAATGATTTTGTATGGAAAAATTAAATGTAGCAGTTTTAATGGGCGGAATGTCTTCCGAACACGAGATTTCCTTAATTAGCGGTCAGAATGTTTTAGATTATCTGGATAAGGAAAAATATAATATTGTGCCGATTATAATCAGCAAAAGAGGAGAGTGGTCGGTCTTGGATATAAAAGCAACAATGGACAAGGCGCTAGAAGGCATCGATGTTGTATTTAATGCTCTTCATGGTGAATATGGTGAGGATGGAAAAATTCAGGGACTATTGGACTGTTTCGGCGTGAAATATACCGGTTCAAAAGTTTTAGCCAGCGCATTGGGAATGGATAAAATAAAATCAAAAGAATTATTTGAACAAGCAGGATTTTTAGTGCCGAAACACATTATTTTAAACAGAGGAGAAGTTTTTAATAAAAAATTCAAGGGGAAAGTGGTGGTTAAGCCATCATCTTTAGGGTCCAGCGTAGGAATTTCAATTGTGGAAAAAAGAGAAGATTTGAAAAAGGCGACTGATAAAGCATTTGAACGATGCGATACAGTGATTATTGAGGAATATATTAAGGGCAGAGAAATGACCTGTGGGATCATAGATAATTTCAGAGATCAGGAGTATTTTGCTTTGCCAATTACCGAAATTATTCCTCCGCCAGGCAGATTTTTTGATTATGAGGTCAAATACGATGGTTCAACCCAAGAAATAACGCCGGCAAGAATTGACAAAAAATTAACCAAAAAAATTCAGGACTTAGCTATAAAAGCTTATCAAGTTTTAGGATGTAAAGGATATTCAAGAGTCGATTTTATTGTTAAAGGCAATAAAATTTACCCTGCACCTTTTATAGGTAAACATAAAAAACCAAAGGCATCAGATGATCTTGAAAGGTGCAGGGTTTATATTCTGGAAGTTAATACTTTGCCGGGACTAACCAAAGAATCTTTGCTTCCCAAGGCAGCCAGAGCGGTTGGTATTGAGTTTTCAGAGTTATTGGATATAATAATAAATAACGCATAGACACTCGTGGCCCTATCGTCTAGTGGCCTAGGACACCAGGTTCTCATCCTGGAAACTGGGGTTCAAATCCCCATGGGGCTGTTTTTATGAGTCAGAATTACAAGCGAGAGGATTATTATAAGCGGAAAGCGAGAGAGGAAAAATATCCCTCTCGTTCTGTTTATAAACTTAAAGAAATTGATGCAAAATATAAGCTGATTAAAAAGGGTGATTTGGTTTTGGATTTAGGTTGCGCTCCCGGTTCCTGGATTTTGTATATTTCCAAAAAAATAGGGGATCGGGGCAGGATTCTTGGCATTGATATCGCCGATCTTAAAATAGAGCTTCCGGAAAATGCCGTATTTTTAAAAAAAGACATTATGAATTTAAGCGCCTCGGATTTAATCAAAGCAAGAGGAAAATACCAGGTCGTAGTTTCCGATTCGGCCCCTGCTACCTCGGGAATAGATTTTGTTGATGTTGAGGGGTCTTTGGAACTTTGCGAAAAATCCCTGGAGATAGCAAAGGAAGTCTTGGAAAATGGCGGTAATTTTTTATGCAAGATTTTTGAAGGAGAGGGGAGCTATGATTTTTTTAAAAAAGTAAAACAAAACTTCAAATTTAGTAAAAGATTCAGACCGCAAGCAACCAGAAAACAAAGCAGAGAAATTTATATTGCGGCTAAAGAGTTTAAGGGGATGTGTGTTAAAATATAGATATGAGACAAAATTGGCACAATTTGAGCATTGAAGCAATTTTTGGGCAATTAAAAACCGCCAGGAAGGGAATTTCAGACGAAGAAGCAAAACAGCGTCTTCAAAAATTCGGTTTTAATAAATTGCCGGAAGGAAAAAGATTAACAAGGGCAAAAATATTTTTGCGCCAATTTAAAAGTCCCTTAATTTATATTCTGGTTATTGCCGGATTTATCACGTTAATCTTGAATCATTGGACCGATTCAACAGTTATCTTCACTTGTGTTTTTTTAAACGCCGGAGTGGGTTTTTTCCAGGAGAATAAAGCATCAAATATTTTTGATAAATTAAAAACACTGATTAGAGACAGGGCACTTGTTATAAGAGAAGGTCATAAAAAAGAAGTGAATCAGACATATCTTGTTCCCGGCGATATTATTGTTTTGTACCCGGGCGATAAAGTGCCGGCCGATGCAAGGATAGTTGAATCATTTGATTTGAAAGTTAATGAGTCGGCATTAACCGGAGAATGGCTGGCCTCAGAAAAGTCTTTGAAAATTTTATCCGAAAAAACTCCATTAGCCGATAGAGATAATATGGTTTATATGGGTACAATCGTAGAAGATGGAAATGCTAAGGCAGTAGTTGTTTCAACCGGAGCAGATACAGAAATAGGTAAGATCGCTATTTCGATTAGAGAATCCAGGGAAGAAACAACCTCTTATCAGAAAAAAATAGCTCATCTCAGTAAAATTATCGCTCTGTTAGTTGCTTTTATTTGCGTGGGAGTCTTTGTTGTCGGAGTGCTAACTGGAAAAGATCTGGTAGAAATGTTTATTACTTCTATCGCCGTGGCAGTTGCCGCTATTCCCGAAGGGCTGCCGGTAGCTATGACAGTTATTTTGGCCCTGGGAATGGAGCGGATTTCCAAGAAGAAAGGATTGGTTCGAAAATTAATTGCTACGGAGACATTGGGCTCAACTCAGATTATTTGCACCGATAAAACCGGAACTTTAACCGAAGCAAAGATGCAGGTAGCCGGCATTTTTACCGGAACAAAAGAACTTTTAAGCGACGGGAGGAGATATACGGAAAATATAAATAAGAATGGCATTGAGTCGCATATTCTGGTTTTAAAAATTGCCGCTTTATGCAATGAAGCATTTGTGGAAAATCCAAAAGAGACTATGGAAAATTGGATTATCCGGGGTCGACCTACTGAAAAAGCCTTGCTTCTGGCAGCTATTCAAGCCGGAATTATAAAAGAGGAGATTGAGAAGGAATATCCCAGAATTGATGATTTGCCATTTGATCCGGTTTATAAGTATTCCGCCAGCGTTCATCGATTAGATGAAAATCAAGAAGTAATATATATTCTTGGCGCGCCGGAGATAATTTTAAACAATGCTAAATATTTGGAATGTGACGGCAAATACGAACTACTATCTCCTAAAAAAATAGAAGAGCTAACTAAAAAATACGAAAACTTAGACAGGAAAGGATTGCGGGTTTTAGCCGCCGGTTATAAAAAAATAAATAAAGATATCCTTGCTTCAAAAGTCAAAAACGTATTGGACTCGAAGCAATCTATCAGTAAAACAGAAAAAGAAAATATTTATATTCAGGAATTTAAAGATATGGTTTTTGTCGGGTTTATCGCCCTGCATGATCCTCTAAGAAAAGATGTCAAAGAGGCAATAAAGATATGCCGAAGAGCCGGAATGAGGCCGATTATTATTACAGGAGATCATCGTTTAACCGCTAAAGCCATTGCGGAAGAGTTAGGGCTTCCGGCTAAAGAAAAAAATATAATTGAAGGCAAAGAGTTAGACGCGATGAGCGACGAAAAGTTTAAGGAGCGCTTAGAAGATTTTGAAATTTATGCCAGGACGGAGCCCCAGCAAAAATTAAGGATTATTCAGGCTTGGCAAGAAAAAGGAAGGGTGGTAGCAATGACTGGCGATGGGGTTAATGACGCCCCAGCCTTAAAACAGGCTGATATCGGAGTTGCCCTAGGTTCCGGAACCGATGTTGCCAAAGAAGCTTCCGATTTAATTCTTTTAACAGACAGTTTTTCAGTTATTGTGGCAGCCGTTGAAGAAGGTAGGGCAATTATTGATAATATCAGGAAGACTGTTACCTTGCAGGTTTCGCAGTGTTTTTCGGAGATAATTTTAATAGGAGCAAGCGTTATCTGTGGTTTACCCTTGCCAATTTTGCCGGCCCAGATTTTATGGGAAAATTTAATTGAGGGAAGTCCCCAGGGCATTGCCTTAGCTTTTGAGCCGAAAGAAAAAGATGTGATGGAAAGGATTCCCGAAAATCCCCAAGTTTCACTTTTAACTAATGAAATGAAAGTCATAATTTTTGGTTTTGGCATTGTTACTGACTTAATTCTTTTGGGTTTGTTTTTATGGCTTTTGGGTAAAACATTGCCCATAGCTGAAATAAGAACAATAATTTTTGCTGTTTTAGCCCTTGATGCGGTCTTTTACGGATTGTCTTGCAAAAATTTAAGGAAGAATATCTGGCAATACAATCTTCTCTCTAATTTATACTTGATTGGTTGCATATTTTTTAGTTTGTGCATGTTGTTATTAGCTGTTTATACGCCATTATTTCAGAAATTGCTTAAAACAGTATCTTTGAATCTTTTTGACTGGAGCTGGATATTGGGTTTGGGCGTTTTGAACTTGGTTTTGATTGAGCTAATTAAATGGTATTTTATAAGAAAATCAAAAGGTCATGTCTAAAACCAAGACTTTAATTTACGCCGTAAGCATTCTTTCCGGTACCATAATCGGGGTTGGGCTGTTTGCCCTGCCTTACATTGCTTCCAAGGTTGGGTTTCTGACAATTGTGGGTTACTTTTTGGTCTTGGGAATTTTGATTATTTTGATTCACCAGTTTTTTGGAGAATTGGCGCTTCAAACTCCTGATTTTAAAAGGTTGCCCGGTTTTGCTAAACTTTATTTGGGAAATTGGGGCAGAAACTTGGCTTATCTTTCAACAATTGTGGGCATATTCGGGGCGATTTTAGCCTATTTAATTGTTGGCGGAGAATTTTTAGGAAATCTTTTATCTCCCATTTTTGGTGGCGGGAATTTAGTCTGGACTCTCGTTTATTTCTCCCTGGGAACTTTTTTAATCTTCCTTGGAATTAAAGCCATCGCCAGAATAGAATTTTGGGGACTAATTTTGTTCTTTTTAATTTTAATTGCCATTTTTTTTCGCGGCCAGGCCTTTTTAACGATAGAAAATCTTTTTCCCGAACCCAATCTTTCTTATTTTTTTCTGCCTTACGGAGCGATTCTTTTTTCTCTCTGGGGAGCATCCTTAATTCCGGAAGTAGAGGAGATACTCGCTAAAAGGAAAAATTTATTAAAAAGAATTATTCCGATTTCTATTTTAATTCCGATTTTTGTCTATCTTTTTTTCATCTATTTAATTTTAGGAATAACCGGCAATCAAACAACCGAATCGGCTTTAGTCGGTTTAAAAAATTTTTTGGGCGACGGTATTGTTAGTTTGGCGCTTCTTTTTGGAATTATAACCACCTTTACCTCTTTTATTGCGTTGGGTCTAACCCTGAAAAAAATCTTTTGGTACGATTTAAAAATAGAAAAAAATATCGCTGGCGCAATTACTTGCTTTTTGCCGTTAATTTTATTTTTAATAGGGATTAAGCAATTTATTCCGGTAATTTCTTTTGTTGGAGGGGTAATGTTGAGCATTGATGGAATTTTAATTTTATTGATGTATAGGAAAATTAACCCTCGAAATATTTTGGCGCATTTTTTATTCCTCGT
>Ga0210057_1010985_pt1 | contig 10120 bp, 8 predicted proteins | sample CryGeyCG2114_010_2_FD_183968 | JGI IMG/M metagenome (GOLD analysis project Ga0210057, IMG submission 183968) | Groundwater microbial communities from aquifer - Crystal Geyser CG10_big_fil_rev_8/21/14_0.10 (SPAdes) (version 2) | ecosystem: Environmental > Aquatic > Deep subsurface > Groundwater ...
TGGTCTGATGCCTTTGATTCTTCAACCAAGAAGTTTGAGTATGTTACATCGGGACTGACAAAAATATTATCTAGTTTATAGAGGAGGCCTTTTGGAGAGCAGTGCTCACACCCTTTAGGGTATATGCTCCAGGTGGGAAGCATATTTTTATCTGTATTTGTTAGTACTCTACTTACTATATTTATTGCATTACTATTTGGTAAAGCATTAAAATCTCCCATCAATACAGTTTTATGTGGAGTCAATACTTTCCTTAAATGAGTCGCCTGTACATCTTGTAACTTTGAGGGCTGTTGGTGTGTATGCAAAAGATGAGTATTGAACACGTGAAGTATTGAGTCACCTATTTCTATATCTGTTTGTAGAGCTACCCTATTTTTTACTTTAGATAAGTGATGAATTTTACTATTCACTATTGGATACTTGCTAAAAACGGCGTTTCCAATCTTTACTTGAAATCCATCTATTACATCCTCAAACGATTCAGCAAATACATGTTGATATCCAAGATGTTCGGTAAAATGTTTTGCAAGTTCAATAGTTTCATGTGCAACTATAACCTCTTGCAGTGCAACAATATCTGCTCGGGAATGCTCTAGAAATTTGCTTACTTCTTTATGGTTCCCGTGCATCCAAATATTCCATGAAAGTATTTTCAAACGCATGAGTGAATTATAACAAAGATATCTTCACTCTAAAGTAATTAAGTTATGCTCCACCTACTATATAGAGCGGGTGATAGTATCCGCTCCGCGCTTGATTCACGTATAGTAAGTTCTCCTGAAGTTGCCGTTCCTTTAAGTTTTGGAAAATAATTACGTAGAGCATAATGAAGGCTTGTCGATGATAAACGAACTGCATAGACGGTTACTATTATAAATATAGGTTTCGCAAGTAATTTATTACATTCGTGTAAAAGTTGGGGTAGCATCTCTTCGAGCTTCCAAATTTCGCCCTTTGGTCCACGCCCAAATTTGGGAGGGTCTATAATTATGCCTTGATACGCAGCTCCTCTTCTCACTTCTCTTTGAACAAATGAGAGCGCATCATCTACAATCCAACGAATAGGCTTGTTTTCAAGTTTAGACAAGAGCTGATTTTCTCGTGCCCATGTGACAGATTTTTTTGATGCGTCCACATGTGTGACAGAAGCCCCAATAGATGCCGCGGCTAATGAAGCTACTCCTGTATAGCCAAATAAATTCAAAATATTGACAGGAGTATTCGTCTGTGCAATCTTTTCAGCCATCCAATCCCAATGAGCAGCTTGCTCGGGGAAAACACCAAAGTGACGAAATGAAGTAGGCTTGACCCACATTTCTAAATTTTTATAGCATATCTCCCATTTATCAGGGAGATTGCTTTTGAGTTTCCAATCATTTTGTTCCATATTTTGCGATTCCTGAAATACTCCGTCAACATTTTCCCAAGCATACTGAGGAAGTTGTGGTTGCCAGAGAGCTTGTAATTCAGGACGCACAAATGTATATTGTCCGAATCTCTCAAGTTTTTGCCCATTGCCACTATCTAAGAGTTCGTAATCTTTCCACGCATCGCTCTTCGCGATTGTCATTATTGTATCGTGTCTACCGATTGTTGCACTCATATATAGGGAAAGTATACTAAATATGCTCTTATTTAAGATGCTTTATGCTATTATTAAGGTTATGAATATGCATAGAATAAGCTTTCTTCTTATATCAGCTTCCCTCTTTGTTATAGTTCTTCTGACAGGATGGTTTTTTATATCGAAGAATGGTAGTGGCACAACCATACGTACGAATCGCGCTGCTGTTATTAAAGAAATGAGGAATTTGCAAAGAATAGAAACAGCCGCTTTCACAATTGAAAAAATAGTTGACGGTGGAACTAACGGCACTATATTTCAACAATTGCTTTTTGGTGACAAAATACTTCTTATTGCGCGCGGACAAGTCATCGCGGGGTTTGATTTATCCCAAATTTCTGAAAAAGACATAGTTATTGAAGATAACAATATTATTGTAACTTTACCAAAACCGCAAATATTAGTTGCCACCCTTGACAACGCGCAGACAAGAGTATACGACAGGAAAAGAGGAATTTTGAACCCTGGAGACATCAATCTTGAATCAAAAGTACGAGAGGCGGCACAAAAATCAATTGAAGAGGCTGCTTGCCAAAGTGGCATACTAACACAGGCATCAGATAATGCGCGAAAACAGCTTACTTCTATCTTATCTGCGTTAGGATTTATCCAGATTTCAATACAGATCCCAAATGGCACTTGTGCGTTATAGTCCTATTCAATGGGGAGATAAATTTCAAAAAATTGCTTCGTAACGTCCCTGTTTACTTTGCGATAAATTTCAAAATCAGAAACGTCCTTTCTAATTTTTATCGCATGGAGCTTTGCGTACTTTTCAAGCTCCTTCCAAAAGAGTGAAAGCAAACTGCCCGAACCATTATGGGTATAGGTAAGTACTTTTCCAGGATTACATTTCATATAGTGAACAATAGATTTATATTCCTCTTTTACCTTCATGTTTTTTGTTGCTAAGGCGCCAATTTTTATTTTGCTTTTTTTTGGGCGGTACCCTTGTTCTTCGAATATTGCCAAAGTTGTAAAGATCTTTCCTCTTTTTTCAAACATGGCATAAAGTTCTTCACAGTACTCCCCTATCTTTGCGTACGATCCTAGTTTATCAATGTAGTAAAGACTAAATGGTTTCACATTTTTAGCTGTAGGTTGTATCATAGTCCCGTTTGATGTCAGGTTCTTTTCGAACAGAGATAGGCTTTTTAAGTTAAATTGGAGTAATTGTATTTCATTGTGAATAAGACCTTTTTTCTCGTTAAAGAGCGAAGATAAATCGCCTCTATTCCTAAGGAACAGTTTCATTTCATTTAATGATACACCGAGGGTAGACAATAGAAGTATTCGTTGATAATCGAGAATCTGGTCTTCAAGATAGTACCTGTAGTTTGCTCGATTTTTCTTTATGGGTTTTAATACTCCCTTTTTATCATAAAATTGGATAGTTCTCTTTGTTGTTGAGGCAAGTTTTGCGAATTCACCCGCCGTTATATAGTTTTTCATATGCTCTTGACAATTACGTTACGTAATAGTTTATTATATGCTCTCATATATAGTTTATCAAACATATGAAGAAAATTATCATCCGAGGAGCAAAAGAAAATAATCTGAAAAATATAGATTTGGATATTCCGAGAAATAAAGTAGTGTGTTTTGTGGGTGTTTCCGGGTCGGGAAAGTCAACGATTGCGTTCGATATTATTGCTCGTGAGGGTGAGAGACAATACTTTGAATCACTTCCCTCTTACGCGCGACGCTATCTTCATAAAAGTAACCGCCCATTGGTCGATGAAATTAAAGGCGTCTCAGCATCGATAGTCATAAGCCAAGACAGAGTGCGAGGTAACCCTCGCTCTACTGTTGGAACATTAACCGAGGCGTATACCTACCTTCGATTACTCTACTCTCGGGTTGGTTTGCCTTCAATGGATTCGTCATACTACTCATTTAATCATCCGTATGGTGCCTGCAAGAAGTGTAAAGGTTTGGGAAGGGCTGTTGAAGTGAATATATCGAAAGTAATAGATACGAATAAAAGCCTCAATGAGGGTGCCATAATCCCAAGTGATTGGTATGTGGGAGGCCGACAGTGGAGTATTGTAAAAGCGACAGGATATTTTGACATGAATAAGAAGTTGGCCGACTACGAGGCAGAAGATTTAGACAAAATTCTTTATGCGCCACCTGAACTGTTACAGTCAGTAAGCGGTGAGTTTATAGACCGTTGGACGTTTCAGGGCGTGGCGCATCGTATTATTCATCGCAACAATAATACACATCGGAGCCTATCTGAAAATGATATGCGCTATTTTAACCTCGTTGATTGTTCTGAATGTCACGGGGGCAGACTGAATAGTACATCGCTTGATGTTCTGTTACATGGAAAGAATATAGGAGAAGTTGCTAATATGCCACTTGAACAGTGCCTCTCATTTGTTAGAAGCATTGATCATAAAAATGCTCAAGTTATTAAACCTCGGTTAATAGATCAGCTCCAAGGCTTAATAAATGTGGGTGTGGGATATTTGTCATTGAACAGATCGGCAGATACTCTCTCAGGCGGTGAAGCCCAGAGGGTGAAAATGGCTCGACAGTTAAGCTGTGACCTAATTGAGACGGTATATGTACTTGATGAGCCCACTGCTGGGCTTCACCCACGAGATGTTTCGCACGTTGTTGAGAACCTACAGAGGCTTCGAGACAATGGTAACACAGTTATTGTCGTTGAACATGATGAAACAGTTATACGTAGCGCAGATCATATAGTTGAGATAGGTCCTGGTGGTGGTAAAAATGGTGGGCAGATTGTTGCAAGCGGTACAATAGATGAATTGATAGCACACGCACACTCTCTAACAGGTAAATATCTCAATAAAAGTAAGTACATTGGAAGAAAAAAAGAGTATAGGCAATCGAACAACTCATTAGCTGTTACAGGGGCCTCGCGCCACAATCTAAAGTGCATAGATGTATCGATACCTATGGGGGTTTTAGTTGCTCTAACAGGAGTGTCTGGTTCTGGCAAGAGCTCACTCGTTGAAGAAATTAAAAGCCAACACACGAATAAAATCATATTGATTGATCAATCGTCAATAGGTGCTAATAGGAGGGGTTGCATTGCTACATATGTTGGGGCTTTTGACTACATACGTACGTGTTTTGCTAATGCACATGGATTGCATCCAAGCTTATTTAGTTTCAACAGTCATGGAGGATGTGAGCTCTGTAAAGGCGTAGGGTATATTGATATGGATATGAATTTTTTGGGAGATGTGAAAATGAAATGTGAGAGTTGCAGTGGTTCTCGATATAAAGAGAAAGTATTGAGATATACCTACAAAGGTAAAAATATTGTCGAAGTACTAGCGATGACAGCCCTAGAAATTAAGCAATTTTTTGATTCCGATAATATACATAAGCCAATGAACCTTCTTGAAGAAGTTGGCCTAGACTATATAGAAATGGGACAGACACTTGACACGTTGTCGGGTGGCGAGTCGCAACGACTAAAACTTGCAAGCAAGCTGCAAGCCAAGGGAGAGTTTTATATTTTAGATGAGCCTACTTCAGGGTTGCATTTTTCTGATGTCGAAAAACTACTAGCACTTTTAAACAGATTGGTAGACAATGGCAACACAGTGCTTATCATTGAGCATAACTTAGATCTCATTAAGAATGCCGATTGGGTAATAGACCTTGGTCCTGAGGGGGGAGAAAAGGGTGGCACTGTCGTCGCGCAAGGAACGCCTGTGGAAATAGCACGTACAGTAGGTTCGTACACTGGCACATACTTAAGAGATACTTTGAATATGTAGAATGTTATATAGTATACATATTACATATTCAATATGTTGACAGATTTATTCAACTATTAACACTTCACCGTCTCGGTAGGATTTAAATTGGATCAGCATTTATAAAATCGAGTTCATTTGGTATATAAACAAACGTACCTGGTTGTGCCTGTTAAAAGAATTTTTAATTTTATAGTCTCATTCCCCAGTTTGTATGAAGTTAAAATAGTATTCATGCTGAAAGTATACAAAATGGAGTTTTTTTATTTCGCTTTACGTGTTTGCATGTTTAGAATCTGCTTTTGATCTACCGCTTCGTCTTTCTTGTTTCTCTAATTGACTTATTGCAGAATGAATAGAGTCTAAAAATGATCTATTTTTCGTTTTTGAAATTATTTTAACTCCAGCAACAGGGCTTATAACAAGTGTGGTGATAAACAAAATGCTACCTCCACTAGGAGTTTTTGGTTCTTCGAACGATACTTCAATTCTATCAATTGCGATTCTATTATTCATTTTTTGACCAAACCTTGTGAGTTGCTCTTTTGCTTTTGCAATATCGCCTTCAGAAACATTGCTCGTTGGTTTTGTCATAAGCAGTTTTATTGTCTCCACTGGACGCAATGATGCAAGTATAGCCAAAATATCACGCGTAGATAAAAATCCAATTGGTTTTCTATATTTATCAATAAGAATAACGCTATTATGTTCCGATGATACAAGCTGCTTAAGCATCTTCTTTTGCTCAGTCTTATACGGCAATGTGTAAACTAGCTCTGTTGCATATTTTTTAATTGGATCATCTCTTCTATATTCCTTTTCCTTATCAAAAGCCCGATCTGTTTTTAGCATACTATTTTTTCCAAACCGCTGTTTTTGCGTAGGTTTCATAAGTACCTTATGCAAATCTTTTCTTGAGACTATACCAGATAGGACTCCGTTATGATCAATTAACACAACTCGTGAAACATTCTTATCCCGCATAATTTTAAAAATGTCACCGACAGAAGAATCGCTACTGGCAGTGACAGGTGCACGTGTTTTTATAGTAGAACTGATGTACGTTAGCAAATCCTGAGCTTTAATGAGATTCTGAAATATATCTTTTGCATGAATAACTCCTATAATTTGCTTATTTTCATCAAACAAAGGGAGGGCATACACTCGACTTTCGAGCATAAATGAAGCAACTTCATATAACTGAGTCTCTTTTGTAATAAATGGAGACTTTGATGCGATAGAGGAAACTTTTGTTGTATAGGGGTATCTATGGGTGTAGAGTGCTTGATACGGTGAAATAATACCAATAAATTTATTTTCCTTATCAAAGACAAACAGGGGCGAATGGCTTGACTGCACTAAAGGTAAAACAGATCCCAAAGTATCGTCAGCTTCACTTTTTATTATACTCTCCATCGAAGAAATATAGGAACTTACCTCAAAACGTTTACTTGCTGAATTATTTTTGGTTGTTTTGTTCGTTTGTGTCTTCATTATCTTCTTATGTAATCTGCCTTCTATAATTCGCCGCAGGGTTGAGGAGTTGAACGAAATTTACTTATTCCACTCAATATAGTATAGCACTTATTAAAAATTGAAGTGAAGTAAATACGTTAGCAACCGTTAGTAGCAATACTTATCAAGTAAAATGAACTTTATTGTCATATACCCAGCCGAGGCGCTTTTCCGGATAATCAGATAACAAAATTCCTGGGATATGCCTTTTAAGAGCAGTCAGTTTGCCGTCGGGTCTTACAAATGACGATGGCATTCTTGAATACTTAGAAGATGAATTGCTTCCTGATATATACATCTGATTATCTGTAGCTCGTGTAATAAATTGAGCTTCCATTAATGCATCCATGGTATTTTTAGGTTTAGTACTCATGGCATTATAGTAAGAAAGAAATAGTAGTTTTACACCCTGCATTCTATAATATGAAAATAATTGCGGAAAACATGAATCATAACAAATTAAAAAACCACACTTGACCCCATTAATCTCATATACTAAGAAGTTTTTCTTTGATATAAATCTATTTTTCTCTGATTCATACAATTTTTGCTTACTATATATTCCTACTATTTTGCCTTTGCTAGAAAGCAGCTGAGTGGTATTAAATGACTTCGAAGACTGATGATTTTTATGATGTAATCCCAACACAACATACATACCATATTTTTTCGCAAATAATTTGATTTCATCAAGTGATTTGTCAAGTGTATACCAATCAAGATTTTTCATTATGGTGTTATATCCCGATAAAGACATTTCTGGAAAATGAATAACGTTGGCATGTAAGTGAGAGGCCTCTGCGATATGTTTTCTTATATATTTCATATTACGAGCTATATCTTCTGAAACAGGAAATTGACTAGTAGCAATTTTCAGTGTTTGATTATTTCTATTCACAATGCGAGTCTATCACATGCATCACAAATATCATATACCTTTGAATAAATGTATAGAGCCTTACAGAAATCCAGAAGCACTTGGCAGCAAGAATTTGAGGACATTAGAACTTACTATTCACTGGTTTGTATAAGTAGAATCAAAGAAAGTAATATACTTTACCTATGATTATTGATACTCATATACATCTTTCGTCTTATACAGGTAAAGGTACAAACCTAAATGAGACACTGCAGATACTCCTTAATGAAATGAAACAAAACGGAATTAATTATGGGATTGTTATACCAGACAGTATAATCGGTGATCCTCATATTTCAGATTTACAAACAACAGCAGAACTTATTAAAAAAACTGACAAACTGTTTATGTTAGGAAGTCCACAGATCATTAAGAAAGGAAGTAGAGAAGTTGGTATGTATGAAGAACAACTTAAACAAGGGAAAATTAGGGGACTAAAATTCTTTCCAGGACATGAACCGTACAATGTAGCAGATGAGCGTTGCATGCCATATTACGAAGTATTACAAGATACTGAATATCCAATTGTTATTCACACAGGAGAACATTCATCAGACCCAAATATTCATGACCCTATGAAGTATAACGATCCTAAGTATGCTATAGAGATAGCTAAAAGATTTCCAAAGCTGATGGTTGTAATTACTCACTACTTTTGGCCGAAACTAGATTACTGTTACGAAATAACAAAGGATGTTCCAAATATTTTCTTTGAACTTGCAGGATGTGCTGATGATGGAGTACTTCAAGCAAGTGGCGGTATAGGTAAGATGAAAAAGGTGTTATTAAAAACAATCCATGATAGACCGAAGCAGGTATTTTATGGCACTGACTGGCCATTATGCGATTCTGCAACTGAAAGCGGTTTTAAAAAACACATAGATTTAGTAATAAGTTTGAAATTAGATAAAGCGACTGAAGAATTAGTCTTTTACAAAAATGCAATCAGGATATATAAACTGAATATACATTGATAGAGCATTGTGAAAGTCTGGAAAAGATAGTTGCGGAAACTGCAAGATACTAGAAGCTTTGACTATCGGTTGAAAAGGTACTTTCATAAAACGAGACTTATATTTTACCTACTCCTCGGATAAAATTATATACGTTAATCCACTGCTTTAAATTTAAATAGGTTGGTTTATTCTGTACTGAAAATCCATTCGCTGCAGCCAAAGTGCGTAACTGAACATTTGTTAATACACGACTAAGGTTCTGTCTAATAGTTCTGCCATCTTTAAAACTCATTTCAATGAAGTTTCTAAAAATAGTCTGCTCCTTCAGAGGCACTAGACAATTACTTTTCTTTGTAAACTTAAATAATACCGTATTCATGCGGGCCATCGGTTCGAAATCTGTTCTTTTAAATGAATGAATGATAGAAAAAGTGAACCAGGGCTTATAAAAAATCGAAAATCTATTCTCTCTATGCACTGCGCTCAGACGTATGGCTAAATCTTCACGTAAAACTACGTATGCGTCATTTGGAGGATTCTTGGCATTTAGTAGCTTACGTACAATCTCACCCTCAATACAGAATGGGACATTAGCAAATACTTTGTATGGAAATTGAGGTAGAGAGTATCGAAGAAAATCCTCACAGAGTATTTCGACCTTAAACTCATTCTTGAATTTGCTATGCAGCCTATTGCAAAGCTTGGGATCTATTTCTATTGCAATAACTTTAGACGCTATTTTAAGCAATCCTTCAGTGATGATCCCTTTTCCCGCTCCAATATCCAACACCGTATCACCGTTACGAATAGAAGACTTTCGAATGAGCCATTGAACTAACTTACGGCTATAAAAAAAGTTTTGCGATAGTACTCTTCGCTGTATCGTGTACATGGCGGAGGATGATGTTGAAATTCATATTAGTCCTCTATTATAACATTCAAAGAAATCGAAAGAAAGTTAATAAAAAGTGATATCAAGTAGGAAACTCCTGGAGATTATTGCAAGGGTCTAAAATGTGCCTGGCTGGGGGACAGGGATTCGAACCCCGACTGACGGCTCCAAAGGCCGCTGTCCTACCATTAGACGATCCCCCAAGTTACATAGTTACTTCAATCAAACTATTCTCTATTTTACCACGCAACACTTCTCTACCATAGCCTGTTTTATAAAATTTCTCTTGCTTAAGTGCATCCGATTTTGAAATATACGCTTCATAAAATAGTAGTTTAAAAGGTCTATTATTTTTTGTATAAGTACCACCAATACCTTCATTATGCTCTCTGATCCTTCTCTTTAAATTATCACTAGAACCTATATACAACCTTTTGTTCTTAGTGCTTATAAGTACGTATGTGTAAT
>Ga0210057_1010986_pt1 | contig 10119 bp, 10 predicted proteins | sample CryGeyCG2114_010_2_FD_183968 | JGI IMG/M metagenome (GOLD analysis project Ga0210057, IMG submission 183968) | Groundwater microbial communities from aquifer - Crystal Geyser CG10_big_fil_rev_8/21/14_0.10 (SPAdes) (version 2) | ecosystem: Environmental > Aquatic > Deep subsurface > Groundwater ...
GGCTCATGGCTTTCAGCGTTATTGTCGCAACCACAAAACATTTTGCTTTTTGTTTTAAGCTGAACATGAATTTCTAAACCAATGTTAGTTTCATAATTCATAAATTTATTTTTGCTCCGAAATGATAATTTCATTATCACTAAACAATTCTTTTTTATTAAAACCAATTTTTTCCTTTATTATTGGCAAAAATTTTGGATTTATTTCGTAACCAATAGAATTGCGATTTAATTTTATAGCCGCTTTCATGGTTGTGCCACTCCCAAGAAAAGGATCTAATATTGTGTCATCAATGAAAGAAAACATTTTGATTAAACGATGCGGCAATTCCGAAGGGAACATAGCGATATGGTTAATTTGTTTTTCTCCGTTAAAGTTCCAATGACCTTGAAAATACTGGCTCCATTCTTTAGTTGTTAATTTTGATTTTTCTTTAATATCTTTTAATACCTTAGGCCCTGTACCAAGTTTTTTAAAAATAAGAATAAATTCATAATCAATCGAAATTATACCCCCTCTAGGATAAGGAAAAGTTCCCATTACCGAAGCGCCACCTGTCGTATTTGTGGTTGTTCTTTTTTGCCAAATAATTGCTCCCAGATAATCCATACCGAGCTTTTTTGTACAATAGTTTATTATCTCTTCTCGAATGGGCACCACCCGATAGCGACCATAATGTATTGCGCGTAAAAATTGATCGCCTATATTAACACATAACCGACAACCATTGTAAAGTACTCTATAGCATTCTTTCCAAACCTTATTTAAATTATTAACATATTCATTATAATTTTCACCGAAGCCAATTTGTTCTTTTGTGCCGTAATCTTTAATTTGCCAATAAGGAGGAGAGGTAATAATTAAATGCACCGATCTGTCGGTTACTTCTTTCATATTGCGCGAATCACTGATAATAATTTTATGAGTAGTTTTGTCACTCATTCAAAACCCCGTCGGCATTAATTCTTAAGCCGTCTTTTTTCTTTTCATAAAAAATAATTTTAGCGTAGATATTTTCTTGTAGCGACTTTTTACTTGAATAACTGATTGGTTTTACAGAAACAGCAATCCCGCCAATAAATCCATCTATACCCCTTGATTCTTCTTGCGGCGAAGATATTCTATAATCTTTATTTTTTAGTTTAGCCACTTTCTTGATAATTGCTTCTTGTAAACGCAACCCTATAAAAGTTTTTTCGAGTACTAAATCTTCAACCCATTTTTTAACCATTTTTTTATCTATTTTTTCTATAGCCAATCTCAACTTTTCCACCATTGTATGAATTCTTTCTGTTGCATTAGTAATTGTATCTGGGTGATTTGTAAGATACCACACCTTCCATCCTTTATAAGTTTTCTCTGGACATTCCTTAATAAAATCAGACACTTGACCGACTACTTTTGGTCTTGTACCGTGTGAATTCTGATTGGCCAAATTCATTATTTGTGTCGTGTATAATGGAAAATCATAAGGCTCACCAGTCAATTCTTCTATTAGTTCTTTATTTGAAATTTTAATCATAAAACTCCCAAATCTTCCAATGCTTTTTTATATTTTTCTATTGCTTCTTTGGCTTCGTAATTTAGAACTTCTGAAGAAAATTCATGGACTAGGCGGTTTCTTATTTTATGCGCGTCCCATAAACCCTGATATATTTTCGGGCTAAACCTGCTGCGAGCCGCTTTTAATCTTTCGCCCATTGTCTCGCCATGAAGTTGCATTTTTTTTAAGACATATCCCATTAGTTTGTCAGCTTCCAAAATTGCTTGGCGAAAATTACTTGGTCTGCCATCGTCTAACATTTGTAAAATCTTGTCCCACCTTTGTTGGGTCATTTGTTTATCTTGCCAATCAAGAGAAATTCTGCTAGAACTTTGAATTTTTTTAAATTTTAGAAAATCAAATATTGACATAACTCTCTTCATAAATTTGAGCTAATTTCAAAACACCAAAATCAGAAAATTGAGGGCCAATAATTTGCAAACCAACTGGCAAACCTTGCACCAAACCACAGGGTAAAGAAATTGCAGGAAGTCCTGCTAAATTAACAGGAACTGTAAAAATATCGGATAAATACATTGAAATTGGATCGTCTATTTTTTCGCCGATCTTAAAAGCAGTTGTCGGTGATGTCGGCGTTAAAATAAAATCCACTTTGCTAAACACTTTATCAAAATCTTTCTTGACTGCGCTTTGAACTTTTTTCGCTTTCAAGTAAAACGCATCGTAATATCCGGCTGACAGCGCAAAAGTTCCCAAAATTATTCTGCGCTTTGCCTCATCACCAAAACCATCAGCGCGGATTTGAAAATATGTATCAATCAAATTCTTAATTCTTAATTCATAATTCTTAATTCGGCTCAATCCGTACTTGATTCCATCATAGCGCGCCAAATTTGAAGAAACCTCTGATGGCATAATAATGTAATACGCAGCTAAAGCGTATTTTGTGTGAGGTAAAGAAATTTCTTCTATTTTTGCGCCTAAATCCTGGTATTTTTTAATCGCTGCTTTTATAATTTTTTCTACATTTTTATCAATACCGGTCACAAAATATTCTTTGGGAATGCCTATGCGTAAATTTTCAATTTTCAATTTACAATTTTCATTCAATTTCAAATTTTTAATTTTCAAACTCGTACTATCTTTTTCATCGTAATCCGAAATCGCCTGAAACAAAATCCTTGCGTCCGAAACATTTTTTGCAATTGGTCCAATTTGATCAAGCGATGATGCCATTGCAATTAGACCATAGCGCGAAACTGCACCGTAAGTTGGTTTAAAACCAACAACGCCGCAAAATGAAGCTGGCTGACGAATTGAGCCGCCAGTATCTGAACCTATTGCTGCCAAAGCCATCCCCGAAGCAACAGCGGCTGCCGAGCCGCCGGATGAACCGCCCGGAACCCGCTTTTCGTCCCAAGGATTTTTTGTTGGGCCAAAATATGAAGTTTCAGTGGAAGAACCCATAGCAAATTCATCCATATTGGTTTTGCCCAAAAATATGGTGCCTGCTTTTTTTAATTTTTCAATCACAGTTGCATCATACGGCGCAATAAAATTTTCTAAAATTCTTGAACCGCAGGTTGTAAGCGAATTTTCCAGACAAAGATTATCTTTAATTGCAATTGGCACGCCATCTAATAAACCTCGTTTTTCGTTATTCGTTATTCGTTTATCGGACTGCCGCGCCTGCTCAAGAGCTTCTTTTTCTAAAACCGTAATATAGGCATTGAGTTTTTTATTCAATTTTTTAGAGCGCTCCAAAAATGCTTTAGCCAAATCCAAAGCCGAAAGTTCTTTTTTTGACAAAAGTCCTGATGTTTTTTTGAGTGTAAGTTTCTCTAAATCCATCTATTCAAATACCTTTTTTACTTTTAAAAACCCGCCTTTTTTTTCTGGTGCGTTTTGAAGCAATTTATCGCGGGATAGAGAAGGAATAATTTCGTCTTCGCGATAAACATCTAAAAGCTCGTTTATACTTCCTATAGGTTTTGTGTTTTTTACATTCACTTCATTAAGCTGCTTAACATAATCCAAAATTGACGAAAGCTGGCGGGAAAATCTCGCTTCTTCACTTTTAGTCAATTTTATTCGCGATAATTTTGCAATATAACCAATCTTCATTTCTGTTTTCATTTCTCTTTCATATTAGCACAAAATATGATAGAATTGAAAAGAGGGATAATTTTGTCTAAGGGCTCATAGGTAAATGGTATACCATAGCATTCGCATTGCTAAATTCCGAGTTCGATTCTCGGTGAGTCCAAAAAATAATACAAAAATTATAAAGTTGTTATCGGCCGAGATTGGGTAATGTATAATTTATTCTTTTCCGCCGCCCACTCAATATCTTGAGGATAATTATAATGCTTCTCAATTTTTAGACAAATTTCCGCCAGTTCTAAAATTTTATCATCGGGTAATTTTTGCTTTTCGCGCAAGTTCTCTGGCACATTTTTTTCTTTTGTTCCTTTTTCGCCCCGCACAATCATCATTTTTTGTTCGGAAATATATTTTTCAAGAATTGGTTTGTGTTTAGAATTTAATATTTGGGATTTAGAATTTGTTTCGTATTTCGTATTTCGGATTTCGGATTTATTAATAATGTAACTATCTGGTGTTATTTTCCCCCCTACAATCGCCTCGCCCAAACCATATCCTGCTTCAATAACCATTTGGTTTTTATCTTGCGTGACAGGATGAACAGTAAAAGTAATTCCCGAAACTTCTGATTGAATCATTTTTTGAATGACGACCGCGACGGAAACTTTTTCTTTGTGCAGTTTTTTCTCAAATCGGTAAAAAATCGCCCTTGGTGTAAAAAGCGACGCCCAGCATTTTTGAACTTTCTCAATCAAATTTTTTTCAGTTACATTAAGATATGTTTCCAGCTCGCCTGCCCAAGACGCAGAAGAAGAATCCTCGACAGTCGCTGATGAACGAACAGCCACGTAATTCGCTCCCAGTTTTTCAAACCCACTAACAATTTCTTTTTGAATGTCTTTGGGTATTTGGACATTTAATATCATTGCCTGAATTTTGGCCGAGGTGCCATCAACCGAATTAGTATCTTCATGATTAACGTCTTTCAAAATCGCTTCTATATCCACAGATAATTGTTCTTCTTGTAAAAATTTCTCAAATGCAGACGCCAGCACCACAAACCCCGGCGGCACTGGCATGCCAGCCTGCGTCATTTCGCCAAGAGACGCACCTTTACCGCCAGCGATTTGAGTATCTGATTTGGATAAATCTGTAAATTTTTTTATAAATTTCATACTAACCCTTATTGACGGCTTTTATCTATTAATACATTGCTTCAACATATTTTTATTTATTAAAATCGTTGTGGAACAATTATTTTTCATGGCCCGACTGATAAAATTTTCAAAACCAATATAAATAATCTTTTTACCTTCTGCTTTTGCCTCTAATATGACAGGGATAATGTCTGTATCCGATGAAATTAAATAACACTGACTATACTCATTCTTTAAAGCGCCCCTTAAAATATCAATCGCTATTCGTACATCAACACCTTTTTCGTGAAATATCAGTTTGCTTCTTAATATATATCCCTTTTTAATTTTAATGTTCTGTTTTTCTAAATTGTAAAATAAAGCCTGTTGATTAGCATATAATCTAAAGGATTTATCTTTACGATAACTATCTTGCCTAATTTCTCCAACGCAATATTCTATTTTATTATTTTTACTTTTCGTAATTAACTCGGCCAATTTTCTATAATTAAATTCGGTTAAATGAATTCTTGGCAAAAAATCTTTCGCATTATGATAAAAATTACTTCCGTCAAAAATTACTAAATTATCTTTCATATTTTCATTATAAAATGGTTAGATAAAATATAAAACCCCCAGGTCCTATTACAGAACTGGGGGGATTTAGCAAATTACAATAATATTATATCAACACATGTAATTATTTGTCAATAGCCAAGAGACGCTCCCTTACCACCTGCAATTTTGGCATCATCTTTGGAAATTTTAGAAAAAGGTAAAATTGAAATCATCACAAATTTATATTATCAAAATAATTATTTGTTGTATAATAGAATAAAATAAAAAAGGAGATAAATATGCCAGAAGGATTACATCAAGAGATTGAACCACAACCGACTAAAAAAATTGTGGCAAAATTTCGTCGTCACTTTGATCCCAAAAAAGATCCGAAAACAATGTTCTCTTTAGATGAACTTTCAGAAAAAGGGGTTGACCAAGCAAAACAAATTGGCCAGGAGTTACTGGTCCCTGATTCTGGAATTGCGGGCAGGCACAGCCCAAAAGAAAGAGCAAAAGAATCGGTCAATCTTGAACTTGAAGCGGCAAAAGAATTGGGACGCTTTAATATCCGCGAAAGAAAAGAATTTGATACTATTGATATAAACTCTTCACCGGAAGCTAAGACAGAATTTACCCGTATTTCACAAGAACAAGGATTTGATGCGGCAGTCCAATATCTTTTAGATACGCCCCTTTTGGAGGAAGCGCGAAAAAAAGTCGCCACAAGTATTGCCTCGGAAGTTAATCATTATATTCGCTATATTGATAAAGCAAAAGAAGGAACCGATCTTGATATTGAAAATGTTACTCACGGTCCCAATTTGGAAGTTTTTCTAAAAAACACGATAAAAAAAGATGGCAAAACCGGTTTTGACAAATTGGAAGAAATCGGCGGCGCTTTTAAGCCGGGTGAAGAATTTTCCTTAAATGTTGAACAATACGGCGATGGTTCAAAAAAAGTATCAATTGGACTACGAAACAATGAATACGATTTAGATTTAAATAAAATACACGAGCTATCTGAAGAATATCGCGCATCAAAAAGAGAATAAATATTACAATAATTTTACTATTCCTTTATTCGCATTCACCTCAACCATATCGCCATCTTTCAAAACTTTTGTCGCTATTTTAGTTCCAACAATACATGGAATACCGAGTTCGCGAGATACAATTGCCGCATGACAGGATAATCCACCCTCTTCTGTAATAATCGCAGATGCTTTTTTCATAGCAGGTACGAGCTCTGGATATGTCGCATGAGATATCATAATTTCACCCATTTTTATTTTATTAATCTCGCTTTTTGTATTAATAATTTTAACAATTCCTTTTGCATTTCCCACACACGCGCAAATGCCTTTAATTTCGTTATCTTTTTTTATCTCGGTATCCTCTATTGTTTGCTTTTTTAAAAACGATTTGGCTTGTTTTTCGGCTAAAAAGGCGATTTTGTTTCTCTGGCTAAACAATACTGAAAACTTTCTTCTTTCATCAAGATTTTTCGCATCAAAATTATCTCTAATGAGTACTGGAGAAATTTCCTGTGGCAAAAAATTTCTTACTTGTTTTAGGTTCAACGATAATCTTTTACCAATCTCTGTTAAAATTTTTTCATTAACATACGAACCATAGAATTGGCTTGCCTTCCTTAAATCTTTCAGGATAATTATCTGTCTCGCAAATTGAAAAAGCTTCTTCTCTTTTTTGTTTAGCTTTAATGCCTTTATAAATAATTTTTGCTGACTTTGGATTCTTCTTTGCTCCAACGCAATTTTCTTTAATTGACTTTTTGGATTAAAATTAATTTTTTTCCAATTTTGTAAAATTTTAATATAATCCTTAGCAGTTCTTCTGGGGCCTATATATTTAAAATAAAGCCAGCCAAATTTTTGTGCAAATTTTTCAATTTCCTTTTGAAAATCCGATGATTCATTTTTTTCAAAAAAATTTTGATAAAGTTTTATCAGTTCTATTTCTTCAATTCTAAGAGAGGATAATTTTTTGGGAGTTGTCAAAATTGTCAAAACTTCAGCGACATCGTAATTTATTTTTTGGTCAACAATTCTCTGATTTAGAATTTCTAAAAGATATTTTGTAAATGGCTGATCGTGCGCATCTATTATCCAGGTTGTAATTACTCCCATAGCATGTGATTCCTCTTTAAGAATTCTTAATCGTTCCCAAAGATTTGCCAATTCTTTATTTGATTTTTTATCAAGATTAATCTTGATAAAACTTTTAGCTTTTTCGAAGTATTCGTTAATAAGCTTTTCTAATTCATTATTAAACGATAATCCCCACTGTGGGTTTTTGGCAACCCGAGATACGATACCTTTTTGCGTTGAAATAAATTCGTCAGGATGAAAGTAAAAATCCATATCAAAATTTATTGCTATTGTTAAAGATTCTTTTAGGTAATTTCTAATTCCGTATTTATCTAAACCTTTGACAAAATTATCCATAATTCCACCCATATATATCCAATCAATATCGATGATGTGCTCGTATTGTCGCCATACTTTTTGTTTCATTTTTGTGCTTTCTTTGTTAATTTTAAAAATTCCTGTTCTGATAAAATTTTGATGTTGAGTTTTTTGGCTTTATCGTATTTTGAACCCGGCTCTGTGCCGGTGACAACATAAGAAGTTTCTTTTGAAACTGATTCTGAAACATCTGCGCCGAGAGAACGGACTTTTTCTTTTGCTTCATCGCGAGTTAATTTTTCAAGTGTTCCTGTAAAAACAAAAGTTTTTCCGCCTAAACGCTGACCGCTGACCGCTAAGCGCTGTGCCTTAATTTTCACCCCCGCTTCAAATAGTCGCTTGATAAAGTCCTGATTTTGTTTGTCCTGAAAATAATCATAGATTGACTGCGCCACAACAGAACCAATATCTGGAATTTGCTGCCAATCATTTAAAGTAATATTTTTTATTTTTTCTATATCATTTTGATTTAAATACTCTGCAACTTCGTATGCAGTCTCTTCACCAACATTTGGTATTCCAAGTGCATAAATAAACCGAGGTAAATCAATCAACTTTTTATCTCCGACCGACTGGACAATGTTAGACGCCGATTTTTCGGCAAATCTTTCAAGTGGTTTTATATCACCTTCTTTTAATTCAAACAAATCTGCTGCATCTTTTATTAAACCTTCGTCCATAAATTTGTTCAAAATTTTAGGACCAAGTCCCGACATATCAAAAGCTGCCTTTGATACAAAATGCTGCAATACTCGCAAGCGAATAGTAAAACATTTTTTATTTTTGCATTTATATGCGGCTTTTCCTTTTTCACGAACAACGAGACCGCCACAAACAGGACATATGCGAGGAAAATGGAATTGTTTTTCTTTGCCGCTTCGCATTTCTTTGATGACTTTGAAAACTTCAGGAATAACATCGCCAGCCTTTCGCACAATGACCGTATCACCAATTTTAATATCTTTTTTTCTTATTTCATCTTCGTTATGTAAAGTTGCCCGCGAAACAGTTGAACCCGCAACGAGTACTGGCTTTAAGATTGCAACGGGTGTTAATGTACCGGTTCTGCCCACCTGCACCCTTATATCTTTTACAACAGTTGTTGTTTCTTCTGGGGCAAATTTATAAGCAATCATTCCGCGCGGCGCTTTGCCAACAATACCTAACTTTTCGCGCAATTTATTGTCATTTATCAAAATAACAATTCCGTCAATCTGAAAAGGCAACTTATCGCGCTGTTTTTCAACTTTTTGTTTGAATTTTTCTACTTCGTCAAGCGTCCGGCAAAACTGATTTTCCTTTATGGTTTTAAATCCCAAATCTTGCAAAATTCGATGCGATTGTCCATGATTTTTAACCATTTTTACTACACCCCTGGGGTGTAGTAAAAGGTCCCAAGCGATAAAATCCAATTTTCTTTCAGCTGATAATTTTGGGTTAAGCTGGCGAATTGAACCGGCGGCAGCATTGCGTGGATTTTTCAAAAGCGGACGACCCTCTTTTTTATATTTTTTATTTAATGCTTCAAAAGTCTTTATCGGCATAAACACTTCTCCGCGAATTTCGATTTTTCGCAAAAAATCGAGATGAATAGATGAACAGATGAACGGATTAACAGGAATTTTAAGCGGAATTGACTCAATAGTTTTGAGATTTCGTGTCACATCTTCACCAATTTTACCATCGCCCCTCGTGGCACCGCGGACAAACAAACCATTTTCATAAATCAAAGAAACAGCAAGACCATCCATTTTTAGTTCACAGAAAAAACCGCTATCAGCAATCGGCTTACAGTCTTCGGTTCCAAACAAACGAGCATTTCTCTCTTGCCACTGTTTTATTTCATTAAAAGAAAATGCGTCAACAAGTGACAACATCGGTTGAGAATGCGTAACTTTCTTAAATTTATCAAGCGGTTTGCCGCCAACGCGTTGTGTAGGTGAATCTGGTGTGATAAATTCAGGAAACTGGTTTTCAATTTCCTGCAATTCGTGTTTCAGTGAATCATTAACACTATCTGAAACCAATGATTTATCCAAAACATGATAAGAATAGCGATAACGCTCAATAAGTTTTCGTAATTTTTCAATTCGCGCTTTGGCTTTTTGTTTTTCCATTTGTCTATATTTTATGCTCTTTTTGGGGACAAAACAAGCAAATTAACAGTTGACAGATAAAAATGATGTTGTATTCTAAAAAAAAGACCCACCTAATCTTAGCACTCGCCTTTTCAGTATTATTTTGAACCGTAGGTGAAAAACAAGGTTCTGAAGCTGAAAGCTTCACGGTTCTTATCCATACACGGCTTGTGCTGCGATTTTAGGCGGGC
>Ga0210057_1010990_pt1 | contig 10117 bp, 11 predicted proteins | sample CryGeyCG2114_010_2_FD_183968 | JGI IMG/M metagenome (GOLD analysis project Ga0210057, IMG submission 183968) | Groundwater microbial communities from aquifer - Crystal Geyser CG10_big_fil_rev_8/21/14_0.10 (SPAdes) (version 2) | ecosystem: Environmental > Aquatic > Deep subsurface > Groundwater ...
CATGGGAGGACTTTGAATATCTGCAGGATGATGCAGAGGAATTGATTAAACATATTGTGAAAAAAGTTCTTGAGAAAAACAAGTCGGAATTAGAAATCCTTGAAAGAGATGTTAAGAAGCTTGACCCTGTTGTCAAGAAAAAATTTCCTCGTATGACTTATGATGATGTTTTGAAATTACTTCATGAGAAGAAAATGAAAGTTGAGTGGGGAAAGGATTTACGAACCATTGAAGAGGACAAACTTTCAGAAATGCATGATACGCCGGTTATTGTTACAAGATATCCAAAAATTGTTAAGGCGTTTTATATGAAGGAAGACCCAAAGAATCCTAAAGTTGTTTTGGGTTTTGATATGATTGGACCTGAAGGTTATGGTGAGTTGGTTGGTGCAAGTCAGAGAGAGGAAGATATAAAGAAACTAAAGGAAAATCTGAAAGTGCAAGGAGAAGATCCAAAAAAATATGAGTTTTATTTTGATACGAGAAGATACGGAAGTGTACCCCATGGAGGATATGGAATGGGTGTTGAAAGAGTTATCTCGTGGATTTGTGGGTTAGATACAATAAAAGATGCAATTGCATTTCCTAGAACAATGACGAGGTTTAGTCCTTAATTATCTCTTTTTTATCTTAACATAACAATCTGCACAGACTGCTTCCATATTTTTGGTTTGCGGGTTTCTTATGAATTTGTAAAGATATTGGTGGAGATTTTTTTTGCATCTTATGCATTTTTTGTCTTGTTTGTTCATGGCATCTTTGTTTTCAGATGTGCTTATTTTTACATCTCTTAGAGGTTTTGACTTTAAGGCTTTCATATAGTTAGAATTCATCAGGTTATCCATGCTGAAGGCTACTTGAGTCCTGTTTAAAAACTTTTGCCACTAGGTTTTGTCCTTTTTTAAGGAAAGAATAGATTTAAAAACTATTGAGGTAGGTAGTTTTATTTTAAACTGGAGGGTTTAAACATGGCTTACGATGACGATATGGATGAAGATGATGTGGAATCGGAAGACGAAGATAACGAAGACTCTGACTCAGAAGACGATGAGTAATTAACCTTAAAGTTTTTTTATTTTTATTTTTTATTGGATAAGTTTTTAAGTATTAAGCGGTTTGTTGGTGGATGAAACAGCAAGTCTTGAAGAGAAATGTTCCTTTAATGTATATCATCGGAAGCCTTATGTGGGGGCGGTTCTTTATTCCTGTTCTTGCATTGTTCTACATTGCTTCTCAAGTTTCTCTTGCTCAATTTTCAATTATTATGTCTATTTTTTCTTTGTCAATACTTGTGTTAGAAGTTCCAACAGGGGTTATTGCAGATTTATTGGGAAAGAAAAGAACTTTGATTATTGGACGTTCTATGCATGTAATAGAAATCTTCTTGATAGCTTTTTTTAATGGTTTTTGGGTTTTTTTGATTGCTAAAATAATAAGTGGTATTGGTGTTAGTCTTGGGTCTGGTACTGGCTCTGCTTTGTTGTATGATACACTAAAAAAGCAAAAAAGAGAGGATAAACATAAGAAAATAAGCGGGAGTATTTCAATTGTTTCCAATGTCTCTATGGCTATTGTTTTTATCATTGGTGCTTTTTTGTTTTCTCTTAGTCCAAAACTTCCAGCAATTGCATCCTTGCCTTTAATCTCACTTGGATTGATTTTGACATTCTTTTTAGAAGAGCCTTACAAGAATGGAAAGAAGTTCAATATGAAAAACTCTTTTACACATCTCAAAGAAGGACTTAGTTATTTTAAGACTTCTAACTTTGTTAAGTATCTTTCTTTCTTTTCCTTCTTCACTGCAGCAGCGATTTCAATCACGTTGTCTATGTCTTCCGCCTATTTTAAAGCAATCTTGATTCCTGTTTCTTTAATTGGAATCTTGGCTTTTGTTTCTTCAATGATTACAGCGTTTACTTCCAAAAAAGCGCATAAATGGGAAGAAAAACTAAAAATGAGGAAATCAGTATTGTATATCCAGCTATTTATTCTTGTATCTATTTTCCTTATGGCATTAATGGTCCATTATTTTGGATTTATCTTTTATTTGTTAATTCCTTTTGTTGCAGGTTTTTACGGAGTGACAATTAATGATCACATAAATAAGAATATAGTTTCTTCTCATAGGGCGACTCTTTTGTCAATGCAAAGTTTCTTTGAGAATCTTGGAATCTTCCTGCTTTTTCCATTAGTTGGTCATTTTGCAGATAATGGTTCTTTTGGTAAATCTTATTTAATATTTGGATTAATTCTTTTTGCAGGATATATCCTTGTTTATTTTTATTCTAGGAAGAAATTCAATAGTGGTATTTTGAAGTGATTGGTTAAATACAACAATAATATTTATAACTGATTTTTTGTTGGATTTTGAATGACAGAGTATCAAAGTGTTGCTATTGTAAATACAGGAATTGCTTTACCAGTGCAAAGCGTGAGAAACGAAAGTAAGCTTCTGCAGGATAGGATTTTTTATGATCCAACTGGTGAAAGAGTTAAGTATACTAAGGGTGAAAATAGAGGTGAAATAAAACCCACTTCTGCCATAATAAATACTCTTGAAGAGATAACTACAATCAGAGAGAGAAGATTTTCAAAACCCGGAGAAACAACTTTTGATTATGTTGTAGGATCTGCCCAAGACTGTTTAGAAAATTCTGGAACTAATCCTAATTCGTTGAAAGTTTTTGGAGTTGCCCATAACTTTGGGGAAGTAGGCCAGATCGGCGCAACTCACGATTTAGTCCCTCCAAGGGCGTCAAGAGCAAAGCACGGGATGGGAATTACTGATACTAATGTGATTGCTTATGATATAATTGCAACCCGGGAAGATGCTGAAGAGATTTTATCTCATGTGGCAGGAGGAGAAGGGCATTTAATCCTTGGGGATGGTGTTGATTCTATGAATGAGCAAGATGTTGGCGCACAGGCTAGAAGGGAACTGGAATCCGGAAAGTATGATCCAAATAATTTATCTAGCATTGTGGTCGTACATGATCCAAATGTTGTTGAAAGTGTCTCCAGAAAGGCTGCAGAAAGGCTTGGAATCCGTAAGGGTGTTTTAACTTATGATCTTCTTGGGGGGTGTCCTGGGTTATTACAAATGATAATTCAATCAAAAGATGTTTTGGATCCAGAAGAAAAAGCTTTGTATACCGGGGCTGAATTGCTTTATAAGGTTTCAGATGATTCGGATATGAGTAGTCTGATTTTTTCCTGTGGTGCGGGAACTATGGAAGTCAGGGGAATAAAAAGCGATAAGCCAACAGGACTTTTAGGAAGCCATTCAATTACAGATGCTGAAAAAGCTTATCTCTTATGGATGGGCGAAGCTTTTGACAAGGATAAAAGAGATGGAAGAAAAAATCCTTTCTTACATATGGATGGCCCTTCTTTGTACAGATTGGTCATGAAAGCAGGGCCTGATGTTACTATTAAGGCTTTAGAAAATGCAGGGGTTTCTCTTAGAGATATTGACATGTTTTTATATCATCAAGCAAATGGAAAAATGGATGCAGATACTTTGGCTTATACTTTAAGAGCTTTGGGTGCTGAGACAAAAAAAGTGAAATTAGAAGGAGATAAGATTATGGTTTCAGATTATGGGCTTAAAAAATATTTTAACCCTGGGCTTGTTGCTAAACTCCATGAAGACTTTGGTGATAAAGAATTTTACGATGCTGATGAAATTGCAAGTGTTTCTATGCCTATGACTATTGCCCAGATAGGGAATAATAGTGTTGCTACCCTACCTATTCTCTGGCACATGATTTTTTCTGGAAGGTTTAGTAATTTCAATGTTAAAAAAGGAACTAGAATCAATCTTAAGTCTATGGGTGCTGGAACAAATATTAATGATGTCATCTATGAGACAACAGGTTTAGAAAGGTTTGCTATCGCTACATAATTATTTAGAAATCCTTAAAAAGCGTGGGCTGTTTTTGTAAATATGGTGAAATTTATTGTTGCGTCTGGACCAGTTATTATTGAAGATGGAAAGCTCTTAGTGAACAAAGATGATAAAGATGATTTTTATAAACTTCCTGGGGGCACTGTTGAGCAAGGAGACAGCTTGATTGATGCATGTAAAAGAGAATTTAAGGAAGAGAATAATGGGAAAGTTGAAATCGTAAAACCTCTTAATCCGATGATAATTTACAAAAATCTTCAAACAGATGAAGCTATGACAATTGTTTTAATTCACTATCTTGGAAAATTGCTGAACAAAGAAGAATTGAAACCAATGCCTCCAATTCAAGAGACAAAATGGATTGATATTAATGAAATAAAATCTGGGAAGCATAAAGTTGCACCGAATATTAAATTTTTAATTGAGGTTGGAGATATAAAGTGAAAATTGGAGATGTTGAAATTCATTGGTTAGGGCATGCAGGATTTTTAATAAAAAACTCAAAAACAATTTATATCGATCCTTATAATATAAAAGAAAGAGAAGAAAAAGCAGATATTGTTTTAATTACTCATAGCCATTATGACCATTGCAGTCTTGATGATTTGAAAAAGGTTGTCAAGGAAGGAACTAAGATTTTTATTACTGCAGATGCTCAGAGCAAAATTGCGCGTTTTGAGTTTCCAATTGAAATGGAAATTGTTGAGCCAAATCAGGAATTTGATTTGGGAAACCTGAAAATAGCGACGGTTCCAGCTTATAATATTGATAAGCATTTTCACCCAAAAGATGAAGGATGGGTTGGTTATTTAGTTAAGATGAATGATATTATAATTTACCATATGGGGGATACTGATTTAATTCCTGAAATGCAAAAGTTGACAGGTCATAAACAGCCGGGAAAAAAGTTTGTTGCGTTGATGCCTGTTGGGGGAAGGTACACAATGACTGTTGAAGAGGCATGTGGGGCAGCGAAATTAATTCAACCAAGTCTTGTTATTCCAATGCACTGGGGTTCGATTATAGGAAGCGAGGATGATGCTAAAGAGTTTAAAGAATTATGTAGTGAGATTGGAATAGAAGTTGAGATTTTGGAAAAGGAGTAAGAATTAAAATTATTTTCGTAGAAAATAATTTAAGTTAGGAAAGAGGAATTTTTTTGGGAAAATGGGCCTGTTAATACTTGCTTAATTCTAAGAGAATGCTTGAAGAGACTGAAGAAAGAGTGAAAATCTATTTACTTTTTTCACCGCGTATGACATTTGCAGCTTTTTCTCTTAATTGTGCTAAGAATTCATCTACTGAAAGTTGTCCAACTTTGTCAAGTCTAAATTTTCCCACTTCCACAACGTGTTGAACTGGGGGGATTTCCATGGTGCATATCAAGGCTTTTATATACTATTAAGTACAAATTGCCTGTGCTATCTGTGTTATACTGTTGGCGATCTAATCCTCCTGCACTACTTATATCTATAAAGTATCCATGGGGAACAATATTTTCATTTGACATAAGATTATTCTCTCTTTAATCTTTTTAATTATTTAGGTTATTTAAGATATCTTTTAAATTAATCATATCCTCTACTATCAAAATGTTTAAATATTGGTAAGAAGTAGATAATATATTATATTAATTGACCGCCATCAATTAATGTATCTTTACATGCATGTAAGGTTCTCTACCTTTTTCTTAAATAGCTGAAAGTCTTGAAGTATTTAAAGATTTCGGCGGAATAAATAGCTCGGCTTCGCCTCGCTGATTAGCTGAAAAGCAAAAGGATTGGACGAACAACGGGTGCAACTGCATAGCAGATGAAAAACATACAGATGAAAGGAGGATACTAAAATAAAAGATGGTATTAGATTTTGCAAAAGAAGCAATAAGTAAAGCAGATACTCACAGTATTAATTTTGATGAGTTGCGAGCCGGAAAAGCTAACATAAAAGTTTTTGGTGTTGGTGGTATGGGCTGCAATGCTGTAACCTGGCTTTTTAACAAAGGAATTAATGGCGCTACAGTTTATGGTGCAAACACTGATGCACTTCATCTTTCAGTTACTAAGGCTGATGAGAAAATTCTTATTGGTAAAGAACTGACAAGAGGTCTTGGATGCGGTGGAATGCCCCAAAGAGGTAGAGAAGCAGCAAAAGAGGCAATTGTGGACATTAAGAAAGCAGTTGCTGGCGCTGATATGGTGTTTGTCATTAATGGTATGGGCGGAGGAACAGGAACAGGTGCTGCACCAGTTATTGCTCAACTAGCTAAAGAAACAGGCGCTGTTGTTATTGGTGTTGTGACTATGCCTTTTGAGTCTGAAAAAGCAAGAATTGACAAGGCTGAATTCGGGCTTCAGGAGTTAAGAGAAGTTACAAATACTTGCATTGTTTTGGATAACAACAGACTTGTAGATATTGCAGGACAGTTACCAATTGAACAGGCTTTTGCTGTTGCCAATGAACTTGTTTCCACTATGGTTAAAGGAATTGTTGAGACAATTACACTTCCTAGTTTAATCAATCTGGATTATGCTGATGTTTCAGCTATTATGAAAGATGGTGGGGTTGCAGTTATTGGTATTGGAGAAGCGGACACACAGAATAAAGTTGACGAGGCCATAAAGCAAGCCCTTACTAACCCTCTACTTGATGTGGATTATCAGGGAGCTACTGGTGCTTTGATACATATTACTTGTGGACCTGACTTAAAACTTGAAGAGTTTGACACTATTGGTAGAACTGTTTCAGACAGCTTAAGCCCAGAGGCTCAGGTTATTATTGGTGCAAGAATCAGCAAGGAATTTACAGGAAAAGTCAGAGTTATTACAATTATGACTGGAGTAAAGAGTCCTTATGTTTTAGGAAAAGATTTTGAAGAAAAGTCACTTCCTGCATCAAGAGAAATATCTGACCTTGGTATAGAAGTCTGGAGATAAAGAGACATTTTTATTTTTATTTTTTTATTTTTCTTTTTAATTAATTTTATAAACTATTTTAGATTGTATAATCTATGGCTAAGATAAAGAGGTTTGGGATTATGAAGATGGCTTATTTTATGGCGCTTTATGGTGCATTTATCGGTTTAATTGCGGGGATAATAATAGGATTGATATCTCTTCTTTTTAGTGCTCTTCTTACTGGTTCAAGTTCATCAACTTTAGGAGTACCATTTGGTCTTGGATTTCTTAGCATACTAATTTTCCCAATTCTTTATGGGATAATAGGGTTTGTTGCCGGATTAATTTTGACTTTAATAATTAATTTAATTCTAAAGATAGTTAAGGGATTAGATGTGGATATTGAAATGGATGAAGAAGTTCATGAACATAAGCAATATATGCCTCCTGCTGTACACAAAAATTATTCACAACAACCTTCTGTTAATCATAACACATATGCTCAACCTGCATACCTAGATGAAACTTATGACAATGTACCCGATTATTAGAATAAGAATAATCACAAACCAAATCCAGGGGGCTTTTATTGGTTGGTCTTCTTTGTCTTCTACAATTCTATTAATTTCATACTGCAGATAAAGATGCGTAAAAATAAATGTGAGGAATCCTGAGATTTTTTTGTAATTATTATTTCCAATTGCCTGATTTATTATTGAGCGGGATTTGAATGCAAGATACAATGTGAAAATTATTCGCAAAATTATGCATGCTACGAATACTATTACTAATATCATTTGGGTAGATGTTGTCTTCTGGTAAAAACTTCCCATCTCTGTGGGAGATATTGTAAGGGGAAATGCTAGTATTGATAATATTATGAGGATATCTATCACAAGTAGAGTTTTGGCAACTTTTTGCCTCAGTTTTGTCGGAGTTCCCAGATTATTAAATTCAGGAGTTCTTTTTATGTACCACACAGCTGTGTAGATGCTGCAGGTAATTGTTGACCATAACCAGATTAGAAATATGTTTTTTTTCTGGGGAAGGAGGCTGTGGTCTGAAGCCTGAGTTTGTTTTTTGGTTTGCCCGCTTTGAAAAGTAGGCATCTCTTCTTTTTCTTTGGCTTCACTAAAACTAGGAAGCGCTGTTAATTTTCTCACATCATTAGCCATTTTAAACGTTTATTTTTCTTGGCTTTTTCATTTTTTTATTTTTGTAGTCGTTAAACAATAAGATTCCATCCAAATCTATTTTATGTTTTCTTGTCATTGGTTTGTGGAATTCATATCCAATGGGAAATACTGCTTCGACGTCAACATCATCCGGAATATGCAAAAGCTGTTTTATATCTCTTTCAACGAAGAATCCTATCCAACATGTTGAGAGGTTTTTTTGGGTTAGTGATAGAAGGAAATTTTGAATTCCTGCACCTGCCTGTTGTCTTGCATAAATTTTCCCTGCATGTCCAAAAGAGCTAATTAATCTGCCTGGCTTTGAACATGCGACAACAACATATTTTGCTTCATTTATGAACTCTTGTTGGCAGCATCTTGCAAGTTCGCTTATTAGATGTTTCTCTGAAACTACTATAAATCTAAGCGTAAAATTGTTTCCTGCTATTGGTGCGTAACGGGCAGAATCTATTGCTTCAATAATATCTCTCCAGTCTGGAGCCTGCATCTTGAATTTTCTTACGCTGTGTCTATTTTGAATAGCTTTGTCTAGCTGCATAAATAAAGGAAGAAGAATGCGTATAAAAATGTTTTGAGAATTACATTAATGCCATATAGATGAATACACCTGCCAAGATTGCTGCTAGAATGATTATGATTATCCATCCAACTTTGTTTTGTTTTTGTTCCTTTTCTTGCCATTGTTGTGTGAATTGTTGTTCGTTAGTAGCTTCTTGTACTCCAAGTTCTTGAAGAGATAGTTCTCTAGATAAGTATTTTCTATGGTACTTTAAATAAAAGGTTAGCATGCTTATGAGTCCCAATAAAAGCAAAATTCCTCCACCATAATTAAGAATATAAAATCCTGCAGGTAAATTTAGAGACGTTGGCACTATCCCTTGCAGAGCCTCGATTAAACCTCCTGTTTTTGCCAGTTCATCTAGGAACATACTAAAAGCTATAACCTTCAATATTGGCCCGATAATTATAAGAGAACTTAAGAAAATGTATTTATATTTCTTAGTTAATTTTGAAAATTTGAAGACATTAATCAAAAAAATCAATCCCCATACTGGTCCTATAATTATTTTCCCTATCAACGGAATTGTTATACTAAAAAAACCTAAGAACACGTTAATTATTGTTAGAATAACAAGAACTGATAGAATGTCTAAAAAAATTCTGTATCCTCTCCTAACTCCTTGATTTTCGGTTATCATTCTAACTAAGAACTTTAAGTATTTTTTATTTATAAAGTTATATAAACGAAATAACTCCGCCCCCCAAACAAACTTTTCCCTTATATAACACACAAGCTTGTCCTTCAGAAACTCCAGTTATTGCTTTTTTCAGGATGACTTTTATTTTGTTTTTTCTAAAGGAAATTTTGCTTGGAAGAAGTTCACCAACTTGACGAATACGAGCGTGAACTGAAATTTCTTTTTTATTACTTAATCCCACCCCCCCACCCCTAGTTAGGTTCGCTGTGCTTGCAGATTTATTAGAGATATTATCACTTAATTTCCCTCTAATATTTTTACTACTAATTTTTTTTATCAAATTGTTTATCAAATTATCATTTATCCAGCGGGGGTTTTTGATAGAAATTTCTTTTCTAAAATTAAGTTTGTGACCTTCTGGAGCAGCGATTATGGTGTTTGTTTTTGAATCTTTTTTTGCAACATACCATTTTTTTACTATTTTTTCTTTTTTGTCTACTTCTATTCCAAATCTGGGTCCGATTCTTTGACCAATTGTATAATAATAAATTCCATCGTGAGTCCCTATTTGATTTCCTTCTGGGTCAAGGATTTTTCCAGATTTTGGTTTTAGCTTTTTCTGGAGGAATTTTTTCAGGTTGACTTTTCCAATAAAACAAATTCCAACTGTGCTTTTCTTATCGTAATTTGGAAATTTATTTTTTTTTGCAATTTCACGAACTTGGACTTCTGTTAAATCCCCAATTGGGAATAATATTCTTGACAATTCTTTTTGTTTTAGTCTGTAAAGGAAATATGACTGGTCTTTTGATTCATCTTTTGCTCTGAGAAGTTCGAATTTATTTTTTGTTTTTTTTATTCTTGCGTAATGTCCTGTTACAAGAAATTTGCAATCTAATTTTTTTGCTGCTTTTAACATTA
>Ga0210057_1010994_pt1 | contig 10114 bp, 14 predicted proteins | sample CryGeyCG2114_010_2_FD_183968 | JGI IMG/M metagenome (GOLD analysis project Ga0210057, IMG submission 183968) | Groundwater microbial communities from aquifer - Crystal Geyser CG10_big_fil_rev_8/21/14_0.10 (SPAdes) (version 2) | ecosystem: Environmental > Aquatic > Deep subsurface > Groundwater ...
CCTTGAACCGTCTCCTTGCGGAGTTATGATGAGGCCCGTCGCGTGGAGCCGCTCGACACGCCCCATGGCCCCGCTATAAATTCTGTGCAGTGAGCCTATGGAGGCGGACTGCTTGAAGCTCGGAGGCATGCTTCTGTACAAAGTTTCAAGGGGGACTGCCGGGTCTAAGGCCATTTGGGCAAAAAAGTAAAGGGTTTTGGCAAGGCTCAGCCTTCTTCTTCCCGCTTGTTTTATTACTCCATAGCGCTTAATCGCCCTGTGGAAGCTCGCGACGGAGACCGGAAGATTATCAAAACTCCTGATGGCATTCTCCACGGAGCCGTGCCTGAAGTAAAGATCCACCAACCACTCGTCGCCATAAGGCTCAAATTCTCCCATTCTCTCGTGCATAAATTATATCCTATTCACACTAACCCGCCAAAAGCTATCAAATTCTGATATGTTTTGGAAGAAATTAAGGTGCAGAATTCGTCTATGTCTTGCGAAGGGGGTGTTGCAAGGAGGGTTGCTCAAAGAGGGTCCATAATGCCGAAAACTTTATTCGATCCAAAAAATGACCGCCTAGGGTTTAGTCTGCAAAAAAGAAAAGAGTCTCCGGAGCGTGAACCGGAAAAAAGTCTTCAGAGCGAAGAAGCAGGGCTGTTTGAGCCGGTAGAGGCCGCAAAACAACGGAAAGCGCAAGAGTTAGCGGCCGATTAAGTTCTTTGCCACTTTTGGAATGGTATTTTCCAAGTCCTCCAAATAAACAAGTTGTACGTAGCATAGTTATAGGGGACCACAAAAAGCCCAACAGCAAAAACTAAAATAACCTGCCTCCACTGGTTTCCGAATATGCCTGTCCCTATTCCAACAACAAGGCCCTGAATGATGACCGCTCCAAGTGAAGTCATATTGAACTGAAAAAATTTATATAAAATTTTGCGAGCGCTTGTAATTTTGTCCTTCTTGAAAGTCCAGACATTGTTTAGAGAAAAATTGCTCACTATTGCAAGCTCCGCGCCAATTGCCGCCGCCACCCCCGGCGTGAAACCCAGCCTGAAAAACACTTCAAGCCCAGTCGCGTTTATCACGTATCCCACAAACCCCACAATGCCGAATTTAATAAAACGCTTTGAATCACGAATTCTTAGCTTCACGACCACTACAAAAGAGTCAATTAAATCTTTTCTACTTATTTTGCTTGACCCGCGCTCCCTCTCATGAAAAATTATCGGGATTTCCACCGTTTTCGCCCCCATTCTCACCACGTCGTGAAGAATATGTATTTTATAGGCGTAATATTTCGAAAGAAGATTATCAAGATCCACACGTTTCAGGTACCGAGCGCTTGTAAGCTTCATCCCGCTCGTGAGGTCATGAATTTGGGGCATGACAAACACCACGCGCGCAAACAAACTTCCAAAAAAACTCATGGCTTTTCTGTGAAGTCCCCACTCCTTTGGTATTCTCCCCCCTTTCACATATCTTGAGCCAATCACGTAGTCCGCGCCATTTTTGTAAGCGCCAATAAGCTTTGGAATGTCCTTGGGGTCATGCTGGAAGTCGGCATCAAACTCTATTACCGCGTCCGCTTTCATTTTTTCCATCGCATATCTCATTCCTTTTGCGTAATCCGCGCCGAGGCCGCCCTTGTCGGTTTGGAGAAGCGTTATTTTCCCGCTCTTCTTCATTTTCTCTCGGACAATGTTTGCGGTTCCATCCGGAGAGCGACTGTCCACCACCAGTACCTCTACGTCAACTCCTTTTATCTTTGGCAGTATCCTGCCGACAAGCCCGTCCAACATCCGGCCTATATTTTCGGCCTCATTGTAGGTGGGAACGATAACAATAACTCTATTTGTTTTTCCTTTTTTCATTTCTAACGGTTATAGCAAGTTTCACATATTCCGCAACATCCCTCAAATATGTTCTCACATATTTTGGATTAAAAGAAACCTTGCTTTCCCCTATTCTTCTGAAAGTGTAAGTAGCGGGAATTTCATAAAAATTGTCCGTCACCCGGGTTAGCTTATAAAGACTGTAAAAGAAAAAGCCAAAACCGGCTGCGTCTAAACTTGCGAGATTAATGCTATCAAGCACTCCTTTTACCCTCACCGCGCGAAACGCGCCGTTTTTATCATACACCTCGGTTACTCCCGCGACGTGCCTTGCAAAAAAGGTGTTTGCGATCCAGTGATTAACACGGCGGTTTATTGTCCAACCCTTTGTCCTCCCAATACCCACGTGTCGGGATGCCACCACTACGTCATATCCGTCTTCTATTTTTGTTATCATCTTTGGAAGATGCCTGAAACTGAATGCAAAATCCGCCTCGTTTGAGACAACAACGTCTGCCTTCAATCTATTTATTGCGTGCTGATATCCTCTTCTCATGGCCACACCCAGCCCCCTTTTTTTACCACTCAATAGGTGAACATTTTTTCTCTTTTTTGCAAAACTTTGTACCAACTTCCCGGTCCCGTCCGGGGAGTTGTCGTCCATGACTAAAATAATAAACTTGTGTTTTTTAATTTTTTTCGTGACGGTCGAGATGTGCTCGAGAAGTTTTACAATATTTCCCTCCTCGTTATACGTGGGGATTAGAATGACTACATTCATCAGGAAAAAATACGCGAGAGGAACGGGAATTTGGAATTAGTAAGAATGATGGCCACAAATAAAAAGAGGATGACGTAGGCCAGCAACGTCCTCTTTCTGCCAAGGCCGTAGAAAACCTCCGTGCCCAAAATTAAGAGATAAAGGCCGTAAAACCCCGCCGCCAAGCCGGCAATCGGGATCCCCCTCAATAATAGACCGGGGGTGCTTGAATAAACAAAAAGCTGATAAGCTTTGTCAAAACTATCTTTTGAGCCAAAAACCTTGAGCCAGAGATGAAGGAAAAAAGCCATGGCAAAGCTTGATACTATTCCTATTATATAGGGGAAAACGACAAACAAAATGGTATTCAACCCCGCCGGGGGGGCAAAAACGGGCAGAAAGCTTGCCACCAGTTGAATGGCCGCGCCCACCAAGCTCAAAGTTAGAAAGAAGGAAAGAGAGGCTTTAATGCCTTTTTCTTTTTTGGCGCGGACAAAGAATTTTCCCGGTCTCAAAATAATTTCCTGAGTTTTTGCCCACCAATCCCGAATATCAAAAGTCAATTCCATCAAATGATTCTATCACAGTACGGACTCCAGTCCCAAACCCTTAGCTTCCCTTACAAAAAACTCTCTCAATTCTTCAAGAGACAGGGTTTAAGCATTTTAGGTAAAAATTCGAACTCCTCAGGGGTTGTAAAATCAGAGGCTAACACAAATGGTTCAATTCTGGCATTAAACTTTATCCTTACATCTTCAATTAAATCCCAGACGGTAAATTCTTGAAGCAGAAAATAAAGGTCTACAAAATCTTTTACTTCAACTCTCTGACCACTTATGAGCAATGTCTTGTTCTCGGCGATATCAAGCTTGCTATCCACCTCTAACTTTCCTAATCTTTTCCTTTTATCAAGCATTTTGTGGGGATAATAAGCAAAATCTATTTTTAACTTCTGTCCATCTTCAAAATTAAGGATATAAACATGTGTCGGCTCGACAAACTGAGTCTCGAATGTAAAGCTGTGCTTTTTTGACCAGTCTGCAACAGTATCCAATATCGCCTGAGACTCATATTGAGTGTCAGAAAAAAAAGTCGAGATCCACGCTCTCTCTGTGCTTTAAATAAACCTCACTTAAAGCGGTCCCTCCTGTGAAATAAAACTTAGAGGTCAAAAAGTCACTTTTCTGAAATTCCTCAAGAATCAAGCTCTGTCTGTTATTCAGGATCGAATTTTTCCCCATATAAGCAGTTCCATCAATCTCTTCCTTTTTGGAAAAAGATTGAGCTTATCCCAATATTCTTTCACTTCCCTCAGTTTTATCCTTTCCCCTCGTCCATGGCCATAGTTAATTTTCCTTTCAAGTAAAAGTACCCTTCCTTTTTCGGTTTTGGCCAACTCCCTCGGATCGTAATCCCAAACTAAGCTCATGAGTTATATTTTAACAGAATGCTAAAATATATGCATGAAGATTGATATTTTGACACTTTTTCCGGAGATGTTCGCCGGGCCATTTGACAGCTCAATCCTTCGGCGAGCTCAGGACAAGTCGTTGGTAGAAATAAATATACATAACCTTCGTGACTGGGCAACAGATAAGCATAAAGCCGTGGACGACAGGCCATATGGTGGAGGGGCGGGGATGGTGCTGCGGGTAGATGTTATTGATCGTGCAGTAAGCGACCTAAAAAAGTCAGTCATTAGTCATCAGTCATCAGTCATTTTACTGGATGCGGGAGGGGAAACTTTTAACCAACAGAAAGCGCAAAAGCTGTCAAAGCTTGAACACATTATTTTAATAGCAGGGCACTATGAGGGAGTGGATCACAGGGTCCATGAATACATAGCCGACAAAATAGTATCAATCGGCAATTATGTATTAACCGGAGGCGAGCTACCGGCCATGGTCGTCACTGACGCCACGGCCCGCCTCATCCCCGGCGTCATTGACCCCGCCTCTCTTAAAGAAGAATCCTTCTCCGCACAGTACACTGATCACAGTACACCGATCACCAATGTCGAGTATCCCCAATACACTCGTCCTGAAGTTTACAAAAACTGGCGCGTCCCCGAGGTCTTGCTCTCCGGCAATCACGCCGAGATAGAAAAGTGGCGAAAACGCGGAGGTGGTGTATCATAAGCGTATGAGGATAAGTCATGTGGACGAGAACTGGCTCAAACAGGAAATAAGGCGGATTCTTGCCAAGTATTTGCCTGAAAATGAGTATAAAATCTTCTTTTTTGGCTCGAGAGTCAAAGGAGACAACTTTGAAAGAAGCGATATCGACCTTGGGATTTCCGGCCCAGGGCCGCTTCCGGCACAAACAAAGCTTGACATTGAGGAAGATCTTGAAAACTTGCCAATACTTTATCCAATTGATCTCGTGGACTTCGAGAAGAATGCATCCGACACTTTCAAGAAACATGCCCTAAAAGACGTTGAATATTTGAATTAAATGGACAAATTTCCAACTTTTGCCAGCTTCAAAAAGGCCGTGTCGAGACTTGAAGAGTCGGTTTCTAAAGAAAAAACAGCCGAAAGACGAGACTACGCTCTGATGAGATTTCAACTCTCGTTCGACACTGCCATAAAATCCACCAAGAATTATCTCAGGTCGCAAGGTCAAGAATGCTACACTGCCAAACAATGCCTCAGGTCAGCATTTCAAGTCGGTTTGATAGATAATGACCCAACCTGGTTGCAAATGGTTGATGACAGAAATGATATCATCCATTCGTATGATGAGGACATTGCCAACACTATATATGGTAAGCTTGGAGCGTACTTAGAGCTTTTCAATAAGTTGATTAATGCTTTAGAAGAACAGCACTAGAAAACTCCTCCCGCGACTTCCCATGTCACGTATGTTTATCCGCCACACTGCTTGCCGCCCAGCTTTCCGGCTTTGTTTTAGCCGTAAAACCGTTGCCGTTTACCATACCCACAACCTCGCGTATCATATCTCGGGTTTTTCCAAGCGCGCCAACATCTATATGAATCTCCAAGTCGTATTTTGCGGGAGTAAGCGTTTTCCTGATGGTTGGGACAAGCGCGTGCGCGGTTTCAAGAGATCTTGTGGTCTCTCCATAAATTTTGTCACGCAGGGCCTGCGGACTTTGAGCTTTCTCTTTCTTCCAAAAATACCTCGCTCCTTTTCCCTTTCTGTGGATGACAATTGCTGTCACATAATTGCACTCGCGCACCCCGCCCAGTCTTTTCTCTTGTGAATCGGTCCCTATGACCAGTCGGTAGAAGTCGTGCGGCTCGTCTTTTACGAACCCCGCTATCTCCTCAATCATTTTGGCGGTTTTGAGTCTCCCTTTTGAGGGGCTGTAGAAATGTCCGTTTTTCATTGTTTAAGCCTGAATTATGAGGGAGAAAACTATGAGGAAGCCGATAAGAGCAAAGGCAATGTATTCCAAGACCACTATCAAATTGAGATCTCCGTGAACCCGATGGTGGATTATCCCCCAGACTATGTGAGCCAAGGCGGTTAAGGCGGCCGCGGCCATCTGCATTTTCCTATTGTAAGAAAAGGCGATAAAGACACCGGCCCCTGCGGCGTAAAAACCAAAAAGAGGCAAATAATGGGGCAGATGTTTCAAAAGCTTACTCATACTCACAGAACACTTCCCGATCTAATCACCACTATTATAGCCAAAATCATAGCAAAAAACGAGACATGGGCAAAAACTCTCCCCCTCATTCTCTCCACCCCGCGCTTTACCACAAGAGCCTCATCGGCTATTAAAGTAACAAGAATGGCTCCCGCCACAACCAAGGAAACCGCTTTGGTCGCGCCAAGCGGGGAAACTTGAGGCGCCTCGGGAGGAGGCTCGACTACTACTTTCTCCTCAAAGGCGGGTCTGTCTGGTGACAAGGCAGGCTGGATTTCAGGCTGAGGCACAGGCTCCGCTTCCGCGGCGGGCGCCGCCTCCGCCACAGGAACAGAAGGAACCACCTGTCCCGCGGGCCTTCCGAAAAGCTGGACTACTATTGTCGTGTCTTTCCCGTTTAGGTCTCCTTCCACAACGGCCACACCAATCTCGCTGTACCTGTCCGAGAGCATGTTGTCGCGGTGGGATGGCGAGGCCATCCATGCTTCAACCGCGGAAGCGGGATTTGTAAAATCACGGGCCAAGTTCTCTCCTGCAAAACGATAACCATATCCCACATCGCGGAAGAATTTCCAAGGCTCTGTCCCGTCAGGGGACACATGAGCCCAATAGTTATTGGCCAGCATGTGCTCTCCCTTGCGTCTTGCGGCAAGGGATAGATTCTGGTTAATCCTGACCGGCTCCAAGCCATTCTGTGCCCGTTTTACATTTGTCAGCTGAACAACCTCGGCGGGGGGGATATTGGCGGCATAGCCTAAGGTAAGCCCCGCGGGCTTTGGGGCAAAATTAACCCACAGCTGAAAAACAGCCAGCAAGAGAGCAAGAACCACGATACCGGAGGGATGAAGCACCCTTGCTCTGAAATTATTTGAATGCCGGGGAAGTGTCAGATGAAGCGCATAAGTAACAAAGTCCATATTTTTACTATACCAGATATCAGTCTAATACTCCTCCACTTTTTTCTCCACCATGCGCGCTTTTTTGCCTCCTTTGGGGGTCTCCACCTGAATCTGGACAAAACGCGCCTCTGGCACTCTTTTTTCAATCCCCTCCTGTAGGGCCTCTACCAATTTTTCCACTTCAAGAGCACTTAACGCTTTTTTTAAATATATTTCAGTGCTCACAAGGATAGTGTCCGGGCCGATATACATCGTTTTTAAGTCAATAATTTTTTTGACCTTCGGGAATTCCTTTATGGCCAGTCGGATTTTCTTCTCGGCAGAGGGAGAGGCCCTTCTTCCCAAAAGAAAATCTCTCACTCCCATGACCAGAAGTATGGATAGGGCTATTGTGAACAGACCTATTAACATTGCCCCCACGCCGTCGAACCTCGTCTCACCGGTAAGACCAAAGACCGCAAGAGACAAAAGACCGGAAATGGCGGCCAGCGCCGCAACTGAGTCAAGTACAAAAGAAGCTTTTGTCTCGACACGGGGAGTCCGCATAAAAGCTGAGACCATGCCCAGCTTTCTTTTTCCGCCCATAAGCCTCTTAAAACTCATACGGAAAGAGTATAAATTCGTAAAGAAAGCCACGGTCAACACCAAATAGGCGAGAGAAACATTGCTGACAGGCTCCGGATTGAGCACTCTTTTTAAACCTAAAATAAACGACGGGATTCCTGATGCCAAAAGCATGACCAAGGAGGTCATAAGCGTCCAAAAGTAAAGTTCCCTGCCGTGCCCGTATTGGTGAACCCCGTCTCTGGGCTTTCTTGATCTTAACACCCCGATATACAAAAAAGCGGTTGAAGCTATGTCGCTTACCGCCTGCAGGGACTCGGCAAGGAGCACCGCGCTTCCAGTAAGCACCGCGACAGTCGCATTTATTAAAAGATCTACAAAGTGGACCGCAAAAGAGGTCGCCACCACCCTCTTTGCACTTGGCGTACTGTCTTCAAGAGCCATATAGCTAGAAGTTTATGCGCTATCCCCTTACGCGCGCAAGCAGGAGCCCGGCAATGCCCGTTTTCTTTGCCAACGTGAAGATTAAGTAAGCGGGCAAAACTAAAACCGCCCATGCAAGATTCAGCCGAATCTTTCTATTTATGGCCCCTTCCTCTTTGGCCGTTGTCCCGAGTATCTCTGCCGCTATCTCGGAATTGACGGGTTTATCGGAGGATTTAATTGAAGCTATTCTGGTGCCCGCCTCCGACGTCGCCGTTTTACTTTCCACCTCCACAGCATGGGACTGCGTACCGCTACTGCCGACGGGGCTTTCTTCTTTTATGTCTAAGTTTAATCCTCCAATGGCAGGGCTCTCCGAGTCGAGCGAGAGATCTGTCTTCCCGTCATCACGGGCCTGGCTCAAAGCCACGGGCTCTTCAACCGGTTTTTTTTGGGCTCCGGGGGAAAGTATATCTCCTGTGAAGCTTCCAAATACGTTAAAGACCGTGACCAGAACATTCCCCCCTATTATGTTATTGTTCACGAAGTTGACAACGTTGAGTATTATATTTGCGTCTCCGGTCTCAATTTCCGAGCCGCCCCCCGTATTTTTTGTCGCCGTGTTTCTCCCGGTGTTTGCGCTCATTGCCACATTGTTTTCAATGACGGCGTTATTTGTCTGAGTTATTTTATTTTCATCCTCTATCTTGACGGACCCCGTGTTTGTGGAGCCTGAGCCGTTGTCGCCGTTCGTCACCGATATCGCGCCACCCTCACCCTCTTGGGCGCTTACCCCGGCGCTTGCCGCAAAGAAGCTGTCTATTACATTTCCCTCGGGGCCAATTATTTTTCCGAGCCAATTGCCCGCCTCGTTGACCAAAATAATCCACATGTCCTGACCAATGAGGTTGGTGTTTGCCACATTCAGAACCTGCGCGTCCACGCTTGAGTTTCCGGTCTTTATTTTGTTGTTTCCCCCGGTATTGCGGGAAACTTCATTCCCCCCCGTATTTGCATCCAAATCCAGATTGTTTATTATTTCGGCAGAGTTAAACTGAGTGAACTCGTCTATGCCGACTATGTCAACCGTCCCGCTGTTCTTGGAGCCGGATCCGTTTTGTGTATTTGCTATCCCAATAGAGGCCAACTGCTCACGATAGTTCTCAGGGATTATTATATCGCCGACTAAGTTTCCGAATATATTAACCACTCCATAGACCACGTTTCCTGCGAAATTGTTATTTGCAAAGTTAAGAATGCTTCCCGAGGCATTGGCATCTCCGGTTTTAACGCTACTGTCTCCTCCCGTGTTGCGGCTGGCGTCGTTTTCTCCCGAATTGGCAATAAGCACCAAGTCGTTACTTAAAAAGGCTTCATTTGTCTGCGTTGTCACATTGCTGTTACTTATGCTTGCGTCGGTCGTGTTTTCAGAATCTGCTCCGTTTTCTTTATTTTTCAGAAATATCTCGCCGCCGCCACAGCCCAAACTACAGCCACTTCCAAAATCAAGGACTATATCTCCCACATTGTCATCCACCACATTGAATTCACTCACGACCACGCCGTCAACATTGGTGTTAACTGAGTTGACAATTGTCCCCGTCACATTGGCGTCTCCCGTCTCTATTGTGCTTGTCCCACCGGTGTTCCGGCTTGAGGAGTTTCTTCCCGAGTCAGACTCCAGAGCAAGAACATTATCCACCGTCGCGCTGTTCCCTTGTTCGGTTTCCTTTGAATTTGAGATTTCGGCGGAGCCCGTGTTTTCCGAGCCTGTGCCGTTTCCCTCATTTGTTATCTTCACGGGCGGCCCCCCTATTCCCGAATTTTCCCGCGCGCCGGTTGACAAGTTGTTGTTGCCGGTTGTCAGGGCGGTGCCGGTCGTAGTCGCGTTTCCCGTTTTTACCTCCGCATTGCCGCCGGTGGTATTATCACTGCTTTGCCCGCCCGTTCCTTGTCCGCTGGTACCCGGCAGGCTTGGGCTACTTGGTTTCTCCGGACCGTTTGATTTAGCAATTGGTTCGGGAGAGGGTGTAGG
>Ga0210057_1010997_pt1 | contig 10113 bp, 11 predicted proteins | sample CryGeyCG2114_010_2_FD_183968 | JGI IMG/M metagenome (GOLD analysis project Ga0210057, IMG submission 183968) | Groundwater microbial communities from aquifer - Crystal Geyser CG10_big_fil_rev_8/21/14_0.10 (SPAdes) (version 2) | ecosystem: Environmental > Aquatic > Deep subsurface > Groundwater ...
TAAACAAGAGTCAGTTTCAGATGGTGTAAGGCGAATTTGTTTACAGATTAAGAAATAAGAGTATAATTAATTATTGAAAAGCGTTGGAGTTAGGTTGTGGGCCTAGCGAGCATTTTGCACGTTGAACCGGGGAAGTAACAGTAGTCGGTTCCAGTTGAGATCTGTAATCAAATCTCTTTCCTGTGTTACGTTTGAAACTTAGCAGGATAAAAAGAGTTTATGTTGGTAACAACATAATTAATACAGGGTGGCACCGTCTTTTAAATAAGGCCTTTGTAAAGCAATCAACTTTATTGTTGTTTGTTTTGCAAGGGCTTTTTTTGTGTCCTAACGAGAGAGACTTTTTAGAAAGGGAGACCAAAATGGCATGGGAACCAAGTGAGGCGTTTTATGAGTGGGTACGTAAGAATAAAGCTTCTGCAGCAAAGGAGTATCAAACTGTAGCACAGGAGGATTCTACAAAAGATACTCATCAAACTAAGGTTTCGGAAGAAGATCTTTCAGCTGTAAGAAGTCTGAGATATCTTGCAGACAAACTCGAAAGAGGAGAGAAAGTTGATCATGAAATAGCTTATCTTTTAAATACTAAGCTTATTCGCGATTGGCAAGACAAACAACCCAAAGCTACTAGCACTGGTTGGGGTAACAGTTGGAAGGACAAGTAGTATTGTGTGAAGAGAAGGAAAGGGTGTTTTACAACACTTGGAAATCCTTCTCTTCACTACATATTATAGCATATTAAATCTTATAAGTTGGCAGTATTGTATTTCTTTTGTACGTCATTCTCGCGATGTCGAGAATCTGGTTTGTAAATATTATTGATTCTGGTCGAGCCAGAATGACGCATTGTAGTTGTAGTAAGTTAAAAAAATATAAATATGAAAAAATCAATATGCATAATAGGTGGAATGGGGCCAAGTGCCTCGGTAGAGTTATATAATAAGTTAATAATAAAAAGTAAGGAGTGTCTTTGGCAGTCCTAATAACGATGACTATCCAAATATAATTATTAATTCGTTACCTGTTCCTGATTTTATAAGTACAGGAGGAAACAATATAGCTTTGAACATGTTAGTTGAGTGTGTAGCAGGTTTTAATAAAATTGCAAAGAATGGGCTACTAGCAATGGCTTGTAATACTGGTCATATTTCTGAATCTCAAATTAAAGATCATTCTGATTTAGAATTTGTATCTTTAATTAAAGAGGTAAGTAGTTTTGTTGCAAGTCAAAAATATAATAGTATAGGACTTCTTGCTTCATCAAGTACGATAAAGTCTGAGTTATATCATAATGAATTGAAAAAGTATGGGATTACAGTTACTACTATTGATAGTAAACAAAAGGCAGTTGATTTGATAATAAGACGTGTTATTAGTGGTAATTTAAAAGGTTGTAAAAAAGAACTGCTTAAAATTATAGATATTTTTATTCAGAGTGGAGAGAAAGGTGTAATTTTAGGCTGTACTGAATTACCACTTGTAATTTCAACACATTCGGATATAAAGGTAATTAATTCATTAGATGTATTAGCATCTAGTTTAATAAACAAGTATTATTATAAATAAGGAAATAAATTATGAAAGAAACAGTTTTAGCAGGAATAAGGGCAACAAGTAAATTACATATTGGAAACTATTTAGGTGCAGTAAAAGGTATGTTGGAGCTTGAAAAAAGTGGTGATTATGAAACTTTTTTTATGGTTGCAGATATTCATGCAATTACTACTCCATTTAACCCAGAAGAGTTAAGAAAAAACAAATATGAGGTTGTAATTGATTATTTAGCTTGTGGTTTAAATCCTGAAAAATCCACAATATTTTTACAGTCTATGGTTGGGGAGCATGCTGAGTTTACATTTTATCTATCTTCTCTAGTAACTATTGCCAGGATGCAGCACTTACCAACATTTAAAGAAAAGGTTAAACAGTATCCAGAAAGTGTTAGCTTAGCGTTATTAAATTATCCAACATTAATGGCTTCTGATATCTTACTTTACAATGCAAACAAGGTACCGGTTGGTATTGATCAAGAACCTCATTTAGAAATTGCAAGAGAAATTGCACGAAAATTAAATAGTACATATAGCTTAGCTTTTAATGAGGCAACAAGGTTTGCAACAGATGGGCAATACGTACCCAGCCTAACAGGTGAGGGGAAAATGTCAAAATCTGTTGAGGGTAGTGCAATTATGTTAACTGATGATTTTGAAACAATTAAAAATAAGTTATTTGCTGTGCCTACTGATTCTGGTAAAGGTTTAGAAATTCCAGTTAATGGTGGGGTCAAAACTTTACTCGAGTTAGTAGCTTTGTTTTTAGGTTTGGAAAAAAGAAAAGAGTATGAATCAATGTATTTATCAGATGGAATTAAATACAAACAGATGAAAGAGGAGCTTGCAGATGAAGTTTATAAAGTTTTAATCCCAATTCAAGAAAAAAGAAGGTATTTTGAAAATAATCCACAGATTGTTGTAGAGGTAATAAACGATGGAAAAAACAAAGCACAAAAAGTTGCAAGCGAAAATTTAGCTAAGGTTAAATTTGCAATGGGATTGTAAACATAACCATTAGATACTAATTAACGTTCCTCGAAACTGTTTTAGACACGCTTCGTCATCCTCGCGAATGCGGGGATCCAAAATAATTAGTATTTGTATTTTTGAGTACGGAAGTTGTGGAAGAGATTCATAGATGTCACACACTTCCTCGTTCTTGACATAAGACTTAGCGATGAAAGAGCTTAGTCGCCTGGGATACTCGAATGAGTGCGCCAAACGAATAGTTTGTTTTTTCCTTTAATGCAATCTTTAATGTTTGGCTCCGAAAGCCTCCAAAATACAAATACTACTTATTTTTTCAAGGAATTAAATTGGTATCTAACCAGTCTTCGTTCGAGGGAAATTAATAGTATCTAATACAACATATTGAGTAAATTCTAATTAAGCCGTAGAATAGAATAAATGAAACTGCCGATATTTTCTAGAAAGTCAAAAACTCCAAAACACTCTGAAAATTTCATTGCAATTGATATAGGGTCTGACTTTGTTAAGGCGATTTTATTTGAGGTAGAAGAAACAGCTACCTTAAAGATGATTGGCTTTGGTAAACATTATCTAAATCTTAAAGATGTACAGGCTGGAGTTATTTCTAATAAGGATGGTGTTCAAGAGGCGATTATTGCAGCGATAAACGAGGCTTTACTTAATTACACTAAAGAGGTGAAAGACTGTGTGTTTGGGGTAAGTGGTGAGATGAGTATTGGATTTAGTACAACAGTTAGGGTGACTAGAAAAAATTCAACAGAAGATATTAACGAAAAAGAGATTTTAGAGATAAAGAAAAAGATAGAAGATGTGGCCTTATTGCAGGCTCAAAGAGAATATTCGAGACTTAAAGGTTATAACGATATTGATTTAGAACTAATTAATTCTGATATTACGATATTTAAAGTTGATGGTTTTTTTGTAACTGAGCCTATTGGATTTAAGGGTAAGGTTATAGAAACTACTTTATTTACTGCATTTGCTCCACTTAACCACCTTAAATTACTTCAACAATTAGCCGCTGGTATCGGGTTAAATTTAATCACGGTCAGCTCTAACATGTATGCATTAGTAAAGAATTTATCTAAAGAGGAACCAACCGAGTTTAATGGGATAATTGTTGATATTGGAGGTGATTCTACAGATATTGCAGTTGTTTTTTCTGGAGGTATTTTAGCAACTCGTACTATTTCCGTTGGTGGTAGAACATTTACAAGAAGAATTGCAAACCTACTAGATTGGTCATTTTCTGATGCAGAAAACAAAAAATTAATGTACTCTGACGGAAAACTTTCAGAAGAAGAAACACACAAAGTTGGTGGTGTTATTGATGAAACGATAGATGCATGGTTAGCTGCAGTAAGTCTGGCACTTTTAGACATAGAAGGGGTTAAGACATTTCCAAGTAAATTATATTTAACAGGTGGAGCTAGCTATATGACAGGACTTGATGAGATGTTGGAGGAGGAGGATTGGAAGAAAAATATTCCAATGAGGCAACATTTAAAAGTAAAGAGAGTAACTTTAAATGAGGTAATTTCGGTTGATGGATTTGAGAAACAGTCTGAGATAGTCGTGCCTGCAAGTTTAGGTATAATTGGATTAATTTTAAGGGAAAATACTAATGAGTAAAATTTACATTACCCCCAATGAGGATCTGTTTGAGATCTTAGAGCAAATATTTAAAGGATTAGATAGTGAGATCGAGGTGATGATAGATACTGAAAATCCAGTTATTAACAACTCTTTGAATTTAAAATATCTTGAAACTGAGTCAGAAAAAGCTGGCAAAAAAATAGTTTTTGTACCTAAGGATGAAAAAGGTAGAGAGGTATTAGATAATTATTATAAGCAAAATGCAGAGGTGGATTTAGAAGAGTCTGAGGTTAATACAGAATTATTTTCAGAGGTTACACCAAGTAAGAAACCGTCTGGGTTTGTGAGTGGAGATATATTAGAACATGATAATGAGAAAGAGGTGGTATCTGATAAAAATAAGAAATTTAATTTGTCAGGTATTTTACCAAAAAAGACTAATCCAAGAAGATCTCAATTTATGTATAGGATTATAACTATTACTTTATTATTACTTATACCTATAGGTTTGTTTATAGTTTGGTGGTTTTTACCAATAGCTAATATTTCTTTAGTACTGAAATCAGAAAGTTTGGATCAATCATTTACATTAAAGGTTTCCCCAGATGTTAAAGAGCCAGATATTAAAGCGGGACTTTTTCCAGCACAGATATTGTCTTCACAAAAATTAATTAGACAAACTGCCAATGCAACTGGAACTAAAACTATTGGGGAAAGTGCAGAAGGTGTTATTACTATAAGCAATAAAACTACCGAAGAAAAAACTTTTCCACAAGGAACATTAATAGAATTAATCTCAGAAGATAGTTTAAAGAAAATTCAATTTACAACCAAAGAAGAATCAACAGTTGCAGCCTCGAGTGGTGGTGTAGTAGGTAAGGCTGATATTGGTATTATAGCAAGTGATATTGGTGAAGATTATAACTTGAGTGCTGGGCAACTTTTTAATGTTGGTGGACTTGATAGTGCCGATTTTGTTGCAAAAAACGAAAGTGATATTAAAGGTGGAGTAAGCACTAAAGTTACTATTATCACACAATCAGATCAGGATAAATTATTAGCTGATATTAAGACTCAGTTGGATAAGCAGGTTAAAGAGGATTTAATTAAAAAAGCAGAAGGGAAAAATTTAGCGCAAAGTTCTATAAAATTATCAATAGTTAGTAAGGTGTTTAGTGATAATGTTGGAGGGCAGGTATCGACGTTTTCATTAGAAGTAACTGAAAAAGCAGAAGGTTTAGTAATTGATGAGAGCACTATAAAGAAATTAGAACAAGACATTAAACCCAATGTACCAGATGGTTATAAGATTTTAGATGAAAAGGGTAAATTTTCATTTGATGTTATAGACTCTGCTACTGCGCCTCAGATTGTTATTGAGTATAAGGCAAAGATAGGCAAGACTTTATCTGAAGATGAATTAAGAAGTAAGTTAGTTGCAAAAACAACTGGTGAAGCTGAGGAAATATTGAAAGAGATTAAGGAGATTTCTGAATATTCTATTCGTATTACTCCCAAATTGCCTCCTGTTTTAACCCGTATGCCAAGGCAGGTGAGTAGAATAAATATACAATTCGAGTACAAGTAGTATACTTTGTGTATGTTTTTTCTAGGAATTGATTTTGGTGAAAAGAATATTGGAGTTGCTTATGCAAATAACGATATAACATATCCGTTAGAGGTTATCTCAAACGATAAAGCTACTTTTGACAAAATTCAGTTGATGGTTGATTTGTACGATGTAGAGATGATTGTTGTAGGTATTGCAAGTGCTACTAAGGATAGTAGTATCTCAAAGAAAGCTCAAAAATTTGGAAATGCACTTTCGCAGTTTATAGGAATAAAAGTTGTATTTTATGACGAAAACTACTCAAGTAAGGATGCCAAAAACATAGCAAGTGAACTTGGTTATAAAAAAGATCGTAAAATTGATGATGTTGCAGCTGCTGTATTATTACAAAATTATCTAGATGACAAAAACAATTAATCGAATTATTTTATTACTTAGTCTAGTTGGTTTAATTGTCTCAGGATATCTAGCCTACACAAAATTTTCTGGGATACCTGTTAATTGTAGTATTTTATCTGGATGTCAGACGGTAGAGCAGAGTAAATATTCTGTTATGTTTGGTGTTCCTGTAGCAGTTTATGGTGTATTATTTTACTTAGGCTTAATATTTGCAACTTTTATTAGGATTAATCAAAAGTATAAAAACCTAGTAACAAAGTTAATTTTATTAGCTACGACTTTTGGTTTTTTGTTTTCGGTATATTTAACTTACCTAGAACTTTACGTAATTTTTGCAATTTGTGTATATTGTGTAGTATCTGCAATTATCTCCACTGCCTTGTTTTTTCTTAGCTTATATGAAAATATTGTAGTTAGTAGTTTTTTAAGATTTAAAAAGGAGAAAAATGAATAATGAAACAAAAATTTTAGGAGGTATAATAGTTTTTACTATTGTGTTATTTGTATTAGGTGTATTTTTTATAGGTTCAAAAGAAGAAACAAAATCACAGTTACTAACAGAACTAGATCAAGTCGAAGGAATAAACGTGAAGGGGAATAAAGAAGGAACTGATATTGTTATAGAATTTGCAGATTTTCAGTGTCCAGCGTGTGCTAGTTTTGCACCAGTTTTGAGTCAATTTGTTGAGGAGAATAAAGAAAGCATAAAATTTGTTATGAAACATTTTCCTTTAGCATCTATTCATAAAAATGCCATGAATTCCTCCTATGCTGCTGAGGCTGCATCAAAGCAAGGAAAGTTTTGGGAGATGCACGATATGCTATATGCAAGACAAACAGAATGGTCAGAAATTGATAATGCAGAAGAGGTATTTAAAGATTATGCTAAAGAGTTAGAACTTGATGTTGAAAAGTTTGGAAATGACTTTTTATCAAAAGAGGTTAGAGACGTGGTTAGGGAAGATCTTACGTTAGCATTAAATCTTGGATTAGACTCGACTCCCACTATATTTATTAATGGTAAAAAATATGTAGGTCCAGCAACAGTTGCAGATCTTAATTCTGCACTGGAAAAATCAAGATGAAAGGAATAATCTTAGCAGGAGGTCATGGAACTAGGCTTTCTCCATTAACAAAGGTTACTAGTAAGCAGCTATTACCTATTTATAATAGGCCAATGATTTTTTATCCACTTGAAAAATTATTACAATCGGGAATTAAAGAAGTATTGATTATAGTTGCACCAGATAATGCAGGAGATTTTTTAAACTTGTTGGGTTCAGGAAATCAATATGGTGCTAAATTTAGCTATGAAATACAAGATGAGCCAAAAGGGTTAGCAGAAGCATTTATAATTGGAGAAAATTTTATTGGAAACGATAATGTTGCCCTAATACTTGGAGATAATATTTTTGAGGCTGATTTAACAAATCCAATACAAAGCTTTAAGTCTGGTGGTAGGGTTTTGGCTATTGAAGTTAATGATCCTGAAAGATTTGGGGTTGTTGAGTTTGATGAGTATGGAAAAGTAATTAGTATAGAAGAAAAACCATCTAATCCAAAGAGTCATTTCATAATCCCAGGACTATATATATATGATAATAGGGTTATTGGTTTTGCAAAAGAGTTAAGCAAATCTGAGAGAGGGGAGATTGAGATTGTGGATTTACACAATAAATATCTAAGTTTGGGTGAACTTGATGTTGAGAAAGTTGATGGTAATTGGTTTGATGCAGGAACCTTTGCTTCTTTGCTTGCAGCTGGTGTTTGGGCAAGTCAAAATACTGAAAAATATTTTAAAAAATTATAACTCTTCTAACTCTATTTTTTCTGCACCAGGATTTTTAATAAAGTTTAGGTACTTTTCAGTTGTTGAGATTCTTTTATGTCCAGCAATTTTAGAAATCGTTAACAAATTTGTGCCTTGTGTAAGATGATGAGCAATAAAAGTGTGTCTAAGGTCATTTACCTTTACATGGCTAAGTTCAGCTTTTTCAAAATATCTATTTAATGTAGCTCTAATATTTCTAACCAATAGTGGTTTACCAGTTTTTGTAATAAAAAGGTTTTCTGATTTTACGTTTGTTGGTCTAATTAATATGTATTCTGAAATCGCTTCTTCTGCAGCATCGTTAAGTGGAACTACGCGTGCTTCGTGACTACCAAATTCGGATATGTAAATTTCGCCTTTACCACTGTTTAGTTTAACCTCAGTTAAGTTCAATCTTGCAAGTTCTCCAATTCTAATACCAGTTTGTAAAAAAAGCTCTACAATTGCTGCTGTTCTAATATCTTTTCTAACAGCATCTCGGAGTGACCTGTACTCAAGTTTAGATAAAATTCTTGGATTGTGTGATTTTACTTCTGGGTGTTCTAAATTTTGAGATGGGTTAATATCAACTAGATTTTCAGCACGTAGATATTTAAAAAATGTTCTGGTAGAATTTGTTTTTCTTGATATTGTCTTATTTTTAAGACCCTCATCTGCAAGACTCTGCATAAATTTATTTAGGTCATCAAGTTTGACTTCATTTGTATTTTTTATCTTTTCTTTATCCAGGAAAGCAATAAGTTGAATAATATCTTTAGAATACGCAACAGTAGTAGCTTCAGCTCTACTTTTTTTCTTTAGATCATTTATAAATTTTTTATGGGCATCAACTAATGAAATCATATTTTTAAGAAGTTAATTAAAGGACTATATAACTTCATCCCTATTAAATTATCAAACAATGGCTACTAATGTCAACTGCTAATACTATAGGATAACACGTTTTGTTGTATTTACAAGTATTATTACGATTGAGGTTTAAGTTACTGGAAAAATATTGTAATCAAGGTATATTTTAATTCTATGTATAGATACCAGATTGTTTTTTTTATTATATTAACTTTACTTGCAGTATACAGTTTGTATCGGACTTATGCTGATGTACAGTTAAAAGCAAAGGCAGTTGATCATTTAGCTTTAAGTGTAGAACAGCTTAAGCTTGAGAATAAGGAGATAAAACAGGAGATAGCTGAAAAAAAAACAAGGGATTTTATTGAATTTGAGGCAGTTAGTAAGCTAGGTTTATCTAAAAGAAATCAAGAAGTAATTATTGTGCCAGGTCAAATTGGAGATAAAAAGATAGCAGAAGTTTTGGAGATTAAAGATTTAGAAATAAGACCAGTTGAAATGTGGTTAGAACTTTTTTTTAAAAACAATCCGCTAAGGCATTAACTATAGGGTTGCTTAGACCAATGGACATTGAAGGCTTGTCACGAACCGAATGATGCATAATTTAGCAGTAAACCACTTTGGGGTTTACTGCATGTATGGATATCACATACCATAATCGGACAATAAGTGGCATAATATATACATTCCGAATGTTGATAAAACTGCACAAGATTTTGTTAATTATTTAAACTTCACTTACCTTAAATACAAGTTCCCAAAGCTAGGTTTTTAGTCCATGTTTAGAATGTGATATCCATATCTCGTAATGTCTTTATGTTTTACTGGCGTAAGCCATGAACCCAACGTGGTTCATGGTGGCGGGGGAGAGACTCGAACTCTCAACCTCAGCGTTATGAGTGCTGCGCTCTAACCAGTTGAGCTACCCTGCCAAGTTTTTTGTCATGCCGTACTTGATACGACATCTAGAAATTCTTCAATTATGATTGAAATTATACCAAATAGTAAAGATAAGGTCTAAATAATAGTGTAGAAGGTCACGCTTAGAATAGTATTACAAAACTCTAGCAGTGGCCGGTTATAATGCACAATTTTATTTTCCAATTGACAAGGAGTATATTCTGGGATTTATAAAGGTTGAAGTCAATATTATTGACTTAGTATATTAAATCAGGTTAACTGATAATATCTTTATGACTATGGACATCACATACCATAATCGGACAATAAGTGGCATAATATATACATGCCCAAAATATGCCCAAGACTAACTGAAGATCAAGTAAATGAATTAGCTGTTTTGTTAAAATCCAAACCTGATGGCA
>Ga0210057_1010998_pt1 | contig 10107 bp, 9 predicted proteins | sample CryGeyCG2114_010_2_FD_183968 | JGI IMG/M metagenome (GOLD analysis project Ga0210057, IMG submission 183968) | Groundwater microbial communities from aquifer - Crystal Geyser CG10_big_fil_rev_8/21/14_0.10 (SPAdes) (version 2) | ecosystem: Environmental > Aquatic > Deep subsurface > Groundwater ...
TATGAAAAATAGATCGGCCTTTTCAAAAAGAAACCCTGAATTAGTATCGTTCTGAGTAAATATGTAACCTGAGATGTTGTTAATTGTCTTTATTGTGTAGTTGTATTGATACTGATCTGTTGAAAATTTGATATATTCTTGTAGAGTTCTATAGTTATCGTTTGGTTTATTTATACCCAATACTAAATAATATCCTCCAGATACCTCTCCATGGGAGATTGATGCTCCTGGAGAGAGTATTTGCCAAATATTTCCACTTAACCATTTATCATCATTTGGTAGTTCTGTTTCTTCAAGTTTCCATTCTGGAGGATACTTCATTGATATCCCATACTGTTGATTGGTATAGGTTTTCCAGTTGGCGGTAGGGTCTACCGAGGCGACGGGAGAGGGAGTTGGTGAGGGAGAGGCGGTTTTGTCGAGGGTGAGGATGCGGACCTGGAGGAATAGGTAGATGGAAAATGCGGCGAGGAGGGAGAGGAGGATCAAAAGAATAGTTGTGAGGAGGGGGAATTTTTTGGGAACAGGGACCTCCGTTGGGGAGACTCCTCCCACCTTCGGTGTCCCGACTTGGCCTTCGGCCATGTCTCCTGTCGAGGAGTCTCCCCTTTCTGGGATGGGCACATCAGGGTTAAGATTTTCTGTCATAAATTAATCATACACGATTATTTGACGATGCGGACGAGCATGCCAATGTCGGAGAGATCATAGATTTCGCGCGAGTCCTTGGGCTCCATCGCGACACACCCCCCGGTCATCATGTCGCCGATATAGTAGCCGTGTTTGTAAAAAGGTTTCCCTAGATCATTGACGGCATAAGCGATCTCGTGAATACCAAGATAAGCCCCCACATCGCGAGCGTAGGTGAATCCCATCCAGTATGGCATCCAGACGTTGTAGATATCGGAGAAGGCCTTGGGGGCTTTGTTAAGAATATGGTATTCCCCTACTGGCGTGGGATACTCAGCGCCCGTTGAAACGCGATATTCCTTAAAAAGTTTGTTGTCGATAAAGAAATACATTTTTTGTTGAGAGAGATCAATTTCGAGATATTTATTTGCAAGTTCCCCACGAGAACTAGGGCCATCATCTACTCCCAAAACAACCGGGGTGTCCTCGCCCATGAAGCGTAGATTGATGGCTTTTTGGGTATTTTGGTAGGCGACCGTAGGATTAAAATATTTTTTTTGCTTTGGGGTTAGGTGTGAGTTTAAATAACTAAGGAGTAATGACTGGTTGATGGAGGGTGGGACGTTGAGCTCGGTGGTGGTTGGGACAAGGAGTGAGCGAAGAAACTGAGAGTCGAGAGTGATATCGGTGAGAGCTGAGCCATCTTTGAGACTGATATTGAGGGGTAGACGGTAAATCCGATTGAGAGCGAAATTGTAATCTTTGAGCATACCAGCGAGCTCCGGCTTATCCTGTGACTCGACAATGCCCAGACTTTGGTTGTAGGTAACCTTGGGTGGGGGTTCAATATTCTCTGGAATAGCTTGAGTAATGATAGTATCTGGAGCTGTAAATTCTGGAGTTTTTTGATAAAAAGAAAATACTTGATAGGTGAGGAATGTGGAAGCCAGAATGATGAGGATAGGCAAAACAGAGAGGATGAGAATGCGAGGTTTCATGGCAAGGGCGTGATTGATTTGACGATATCATCCATTTCTTTGATAATGTCTGCATCGTATTTGGCTGGCACATAATAGGCTAAGCCACCAATTGTCAAAGGTGTTTGGAAGTAAGGACCATCTGTTTGTTTTTCACAGAAGAACATCGAGGATTTGTCGCCCGCATTGGCATTGAAATATCTACGCAATACTCCTCCACCCGTTGTATTGAACTGAGAGAATTGTTTGTTACGCAGATCACCCGATGAACCTTCAAAAGCTGGACTATCGCTAAAGAGACAGACGGCACCGCCAATCTCTTTTTGGCTGATTGTAAGCTCATAATTATTGCGGTAAATAGATATATCTAGACTATTCTCCCCTACTTTTTCTGTTAAAACCCAAGTCTGGGGATATTTGAGAGAAAAGGTTTTGAATGATAGAGTGTTAACCTTTTTACTTGTGTATTCTTTGAGGTCGAGGCCTAACTGAGCGGTGCTTGTGAGGCGGAAACTAGAGATGAGACCGTGGTAGCTACGAATAATGGACTCGTTGGTTATGGCACTCTTGTCACCTGATGGACTCAAAGTGAAGGTGTAGAGCATGTCTTGGATTTTGACGTAAGTGGCGATAGCTTGGAGACCGAGAGTGGGCCAGGACTCGGCGCGCTCGTAGCCGTCGTAATCCCCTACTTTCACCTGAGTGGATCCCTTAGATTTAACCGTGTTTTTGTTTAGATCGTCCTGAGCACTTAAATACTCATCTAGAGTTGAGAGGTCTTTTTTGGCGACAATTTCGAGGGTGGCGGTATCATCGGCGTTCCACATGGCCGTGTCCTTGTTTAATGGCGAGAGTTTGATTTGGGTCCATTTGGGCGGGATGCCAATCTCGTAGAAATTCTCAGAGTTAGTATATTTAATCCAGCTAGTTGCTTGTTGTGCAATGGGGATTGTATTGTCGGCTGGAGTTGTTTCTTTAGTTGGTCTGGTAGATTTGTCTTTGCCAAAGAAGACGATACCGAGGGCAATAGAGAACAAAATGATGGCGACCCCGCCAAAAACCGGCAAGAGTTTTAATTTGCTCTTGGAAGTAAACTTGCTGGGCTCAGGTCTCCCAGACTGCTTCGCGTCTGGAGGCATTTCTCGGGCGCTATCGCGCTCGATGTGCAGAGCAGATGGAGCAGGTGGGACTGGTTGAGCAATTGTTTCTGATTCCATGGTTATTTTGACTTCTTCCTGTCAGACTGTTTGGAGTTGGAATAAATCAAAAAACTGATAGCTACACCAAAGAGTAAAAGAAAAGTAATCCAACTGTTGAAAGCGTCTATAAAATTCATAATTTCTCCTTTTTTATGTCGAGTAATTTTAATGATAAGTAAGTGAATAGGAACGCAACCGAGAGGGCCTTTATCATCGTGATAATTGAAAACAGCGAAGTAATCCCTGGACCGATTATTGTTGCTAAGAATAATCCTTTGGCAATATCAATAAGTAGATCAGATAACTTGTCGATCTGAGGATTGCTAAGTTTAACCTCCATATTTTGATTGTATCACGTGATAATCACGCAATGATTAATCTGTAAATTTGTCCCCCTTCGCCAAGGCTTCGGAGGGATCAGTCAAGGAAATGAAAGGTGGAGAGGATTTGATCGAGATATCTTTTCTCCAGCGAGCCAGTAATCGAAAATCCAACCTCGTCATTTGAGTTTTTACTGAAATACATTAAATTAACTCCTGCTAATCCTGTTTTCTTATCAAAACTAGTACATGAAGGAATTTTATTTCCTTCGATAAATGTCTCAAAATCGTGTGAGTTGCACCCACCCCCACCAAACCCATCCCCACAAGTAATAGATAGTTGTTGAGTGTCCGATGGGTTTGATATTCGATATTTTTGGAAAATAGGAGAACCTTCTGGCTTAGTAAGCTTCCAGCCTTCGGGAGGAACAAAACTAAATGAAGTTTTTGGATGACTCGATCCACAAAAATTATAAGTGTTTGGGGGAAGAATTGAATCATCTGATAATACGGATTGGGTGAAGCGGGTGCCGAGGCGGGTGACGCAAGTGGCGGGATAGGATTCTTGGATCAGACTACCTTTGGCGGCAATGCAGGACTCGTAGGAGTCGATGGATGTGAGAGTAGAATACTCGGAGTATTTTTGGTAGGCGACGAGGGAGAGGAGGGCAAAAATACTAGCTACTAGCAATTTTAGTTTCATTGGAATAATGATAACACGATCGCAACTTTGGGGTCTGACCTGGAATTACGTTAAGGATTCTCCTTTCGTCTGCCGACGAGCCCTTCTTGGCTTGCAGCCAGGAATTCCTTTTAAGGAGAATCCTTTAACCGCAATCAGCGACGGGGACGGAAGGGTGGGTGGCCACCGGAGCGCTCGCGGGGAGTTTCGGGACGCAGTTCGTTCAAGGGAATCATGGAGAGATCGATACGACCCATGTCGTCAACACCTTTAACATAGACGTGAACTGTGTTTCCAACTTTGACAATAGTGCTGGCATCTTGTACATAGTCTTTGCTCATCCTCTACGTGTACTACGAGGAATTATCGATGCAGGTCGACACCGATATATATCTGCATATTCTCTCCTTTCTTGGTACTTATGTACCATATATATCTGGCAAGGGGTATAGTTTACCCCGTTTTACCAGGAGAGAAATGCTTTCATGGGGTCACCGAGATATTAATTGATAAATTTGTCTCCCTTCGCCAAGGCTTCGAAGGGATCAATCAAGGAATTGGAAGATGGAGAGGATTTGGTTATGTAAATCTGATAATTCTTTTGGAGTAAATATCGTTATCAAAATAATTCTGTCATTATCTAAAACTGCAATATTTGTCGTTGCATTATTATCGTTTATTGACTGTTTAATGACTGCTGGTTTTTGATTAATCGCGGTATTTGCAGGAGTATCACCGAGTAGAACATATTGACCAAGATTTTTTTCAGTTAGGAATATATCTTTCTTGCCAGACCATGGTACATAGAAATTGAGTGAATTAACTATACTAACCTGAACCGAACTTAATAACGTAGCTTTACTATCTCCGTCTCCAATTATTATACCATCTCATACTTCTCTCTTATCAGGTACATACTTCCAGCTTGATGGATAATAAAATGTATATTTGCCAATGTAATTTTCATACTTGGTCCACTGTGAGAATCTATTTCCTAATCGAGTGACGCAGGTGGGCGGATATGACTCTTGGATAACACTCCCTTTGGCTGTAACACAAGAGTCGTAGGAATCTATGGATTTGAGGGCGGAGTAGTCAGCGTAGGTTTTGTAGGCGACTGCAGAAATTAAAATGAGAATGACAAAGATAAATAGTTTGAGTTTTATGAGTTGAGTATACTAGATTCTGGCGAGGGTGTAGTAAGTACTTGGACCAGAACTTATTTTTTCTATGATCAAATAGGATTCAAGTTTGTTAAGTTTGGATTGGGCGGTACGTTTTGAGACACCTAAAATATCTACTACATCTGAACTGGTTATTCTACCCATAGTCAAGACAAAATCTATAATTTTTAGTTCATCGACATTAAGATGGCGAGAGGTGATATCGCCTTTGCCTACCTGCAAACTCAAAACTTGTTCTTTCAATTTAAGAGTGGACTCCCAAAATCCGCGCACAAAATAAGTTATCCAACCTGTTAGTTCAGATAATTGTCTTTCTTTGTATGTCTTGCCCGTCTGTAGAGCCTGATAATAACTAAGTCTGTCAGAGTTGTAAAACTCGTCGAGTGCAAGTGATTTGCGGAAATTCCAACCAGATTGATAGAGATGGAGTAGAGTAAGTAGGCGTGCCGTACGACCGTTGCCATCTGAAAATGGATGAATAGTTACAAACTGATAGTGAAGTAGACCTGCTCTAATGATGGGATGAAGATCTTGTGCACTACCCAACCAATCACAAAGATCTGAAATTAATTGTTTGACTAAATTAGCTTGTGGGCCAGTGTAGATAATTTGTTTCCCATTCGCAATATAGATTGGGACTCTGCGGAATGCACCAATTTTCACATCTTCCATGAGACCTTCTGTCACTGCTTTGTGAAGTCTAAGAATTTGATTTGATGTAATTTTTGATTGAATGGCATAGGTATCTACTAAATGTAAGGCTTTAAAATAATTTTGGACTTCTCTGATTTCATCTTTCTCGGCAATGACTTTATTACCATCTAAGAGTTTTTTGACCTGGTATTCTTCGAGAGAATTTCCCTCTATCGAAGTAGATGAGTGGGCAAGTTTGATGTTGGTAGTGCGACGAAGCGCAAATTCGCGAGCCGGCAAGAGTTTGGCATGATCGACAAGTGATTTAATCTCGGCAATATCAGAGAGATAACGAGAGATTTCGTCGGTAATTTGATACTTTGGATTAAACATGGTTCTATTATATCACGCAATAATCGCGCAAGGGATCGCGCAAGGGTTAATTGGTAAAGTTGAGCGCGAAACGAATGTGGTTATTGCGCATATCTAGCGAGGCATTGTTTTAGCTCTTTTGTCTGTGTCCATCCACATTGACCATTGGATTGTGTTTCACACATAGTATTTTTGTAGCATCCATACTCTGCTCTCATTTCACAGGTAGTGATGGAATTTGGATTATCGGCTGAAATACAAATTTGACCACTGCAACCGCCAATTATACAGGGGTTGGGAGATTGGGTGATTCTGGGGGTTGAGTACTCGGAATATTTTTGATAGGCGACGAAGACGAGGAGAGCAAAGATACTAAATACGAGAAGTTTGAGTTTCATTGAGTTTTAGTATATCAGAATACACCTTTGGGGTCTGACCTGGTCTCATAGTTCCAATAGGGAGACACCTCCCAGCTTCGCTGTCCCGACTCGAGCGTTGCTCGGGTCTCCTGTTGAGGAGTCTCCCTTAATCGCAGTTAGCGACGGGGGCGGAAGGGTGGGTGGCCACCGGAGCGCTCGCGGGGAACTTCGGGACGCAGTTCGTTCAAGGGAACCATGGAGAGATCGGTACGACCCATGTCGTCTACGCCTTTGACGTAAACGTGGACAGTGTCACCTTCTTTGACGATAGCATTAGCGTCTTGGACGAAATCCTTCGACATGCGGGAGATATGGACTAGACCCTGCTTGCCTGGTAAGAACTCGACAAAAGCGCCGTATCCCTCTACTCGGACAACTTTTCCGTCATATTCTTCGCCAGCTTCAGCGACGTGCGTCATACCTTTGATCCAGGTGACGGCTTTATCCATAGCAACTGGATCTACTCCAGACACTGTGACTTTACCTACACCAGTTGAATCATCGATATCTACCTGAGCACCAGTCTCTGACATGATGAGTTTGATGTTCTTGCCACCTGGTCCGATCACTTCACCGATTTTGTCGGTTGGGATCTCGAACTGGACGATCTTGGGAGCATATTTTGAGAGCTCTTTTCTCGGGACTGGAATTGCTTTTAACATAACCTCCATGATTTCTAGGCGAGCTACTTTGGCTTGAGTCAGGGCTTTTTCTAGGATTTCAAAAGAGATACCTTTGACTTTGATATCCATTTGAAGCGCAGTGATCCCGTCGCGGGTACCAGCGACTTTGAAGTCCATGTCGCCCACATGATCTTCGATGCCTGCAATATCTGTCAAGACCACGGCTTTTTTGCCGTCATACATGAGACCCATGGCGATACCGGCAACTGGCTTTTTGAGAGGGACACCTGCGGCCATAAGGGCCATACAAGATCCGCAGACTGAAGCCTGGGAGGTAGAACCATTTGAGCTCATGACTTCGGATACCACCTGGATGGTATAGGGGAAGTCGAGTTCGGAGGGGAGCATCGGCATGATGGCACGCTCGGCTAGGGCACCGTGGCCTATTTCGCGACGACCGGGAGCACCAAAACGACCTGTTTCTCCTGAGGCATAGGGTGGCATAGTGTAGTGGTGGATATAGTGCTTGACGGTTTCTGATTCCATGGTTTCTAAAATCTGACCCAGAGAGGGAGCACCTAATGTTGCAATAGAGAGAACTTGAGTTTGGCCTCTTTTAAACATGGCGGAGCCATGAGGACGAGGTAAGATATCTACCTCAGCTTCTAGTGCACGGATTTGGGTAAGATTCCGACCATCAATACGAAGTTCTTTTTCAATAGTGATTTTGCGGGTTTCCTCACCCAATACGTCGTGGATGATTTCGTAGAGTTGTTTGCTGTCTAGTTTGTCTGTGTACTCAACACTAAGAGGAGCTAAGAATTCTTCAATAAGCCCATCCTCAGATCCAGGCACACCAAGCTTAGCGACCAAATCCTGGCGGATTTTACCAGCCACTTCTTCGCGAAGCTCAGCAGAAATAGTAATTACTTCGGGAAACTCTTGCTTGACTTTGCCAATTTGTTTCTGGAGGTTAGCAATGACGGCGACGATTTTTTTGATTTCTGCGTGTGCAAATTTCATCGCACCAAGAGTCTCTTCCTCGGTTGTCTCATTAGCTCCTGCTTCAACCATGACTATTGCCTCGGCTGAACCAGTGACTATGAGGTCTAGTTTGGAGTTTTTGCGTTCTGCATAGGTAGGATTAACGAGATATTTGCCATCAAGCATGCCCACGCGGACACCAGCAATAGGACCTCCCCAGGGAATGTCAGAAACGGTCAAGGCAGCTGAGGTAGCAACAAGTCCTGGCATATCGGCATCATTCTCACCATCGGCGGAAAGGACGGTAGCGATCACTTGGACATCGCGTTTGACTGTTTTGGGAAAAAGTGGACGAATAGAACGATCGATAATACGACCTTTTAGAATTGCTTCGTCAGATGGTCTACCATCTCTCTTGACCCAGCGACTACCCTTGATCTTGCCACCGGCATAGAGCTTTTCGGCAAAGTCGACGGAAAGTGGGAAGTAACTAAGGGTTGTATCTGATTTGCCCATGACTGTTGTGACATGAACTACAGTCTCGCCATAAGTTATTAGGATAGCCGCATTGGCTTGCTCTGAAAATTTACCGTACTCTAATTTGAGATCGCGTCCACCGACGTTGACACTGACCGAAGTAATTTTTGTCATGAGATATTTAACTGGTTATTTCGAGAGGTTGAGACTCTTGATCACCGTCTGATAACGCTCGACTACACTACCTTTTAGATAGCTAAGTAGTCGACGACGTTTGGACACCATCTTGAGGAGTCCACGACGAGAATGATTGTCCTTTTTGTGAAGCTTCAAGTGCTCTGTGAGCTCCTTGATGCGCTCAGTCAAGAGGGCAATCTGAACCTCGGGAGAACCAGTGTCTCCTTTCGTAATTGCAAATTTTTTAATAATAGAGGTTTTGTTGTCTATTTTCAGCATGGGGCGTATTGTAACTGATCAGAGAATAATCTGCAATCCTTTTGATCTTTTTGCTTTAGATTGGCAAATTCTGTAGCTTTGGTATCTGTGGTTTGAAGTTTAAACACCCAACATAGAAATTGTCGAATAATGAAGCTGTTTTGGCGTGACCAACTCCAGTTGCAGTCAACCTTATCCAGAGAGGTTTGTCTGTGACTTGGGTGACTTTCCAAAGCCTATTCCACTTGGTATTGCCATCAATTTTGTACCAAAGACCAAAACCTTTGTCCAAGTGATTGATTGAGAAAAACACTGTCTTTTGTGTTTTTACGAGACTCTTGGTTGGTTGCTGGGTTTTTTCCCCATCTTTGATGCTGTAAGACCAAATGGTTCCATCATTCCTTCTTACAATAACCACACCATTACTATTATCGTCGAGAGCCGCAATCTGGCTAATAATAGTTGATGTTTTGCTGGTGGGTTTTAAAAAACGTGGCAACCCTACTTCAGCAACTATGCGGACATCGCCTGCATATTGTTTTTTGTATATGACATATGACAGGAAGAACTCGCCATTTTGTAGAATCCAATTTGAGACTAGTTGAAAGCTTGTTTGCAGGAGTAACTGTGACGGAATCTCCTACGAGTGGCTGCTCGTCTGGTGTATTCCCACCAATCTTCCAATTACTTAAAATTTCTGAATTATTGTCGGTTTTTAGAAAATCTTCCCACGCCTTAGATTCACATGTCGTCAGTCCATTGGGAGATGTTGGTGGCATTGGCTTGATCTCAGCAACTGTAGCTGTAGTTAATAGCGATCGAAAGATCGCATAACAAATAAAGATAATGGTCACGATAATAGACTTCTTCCGAAATACTGTTGAAAAATTTGCAGGGGGTTGCGTAGTTAGTTAGTTGTTAGCTTGGACAGTAGCGGTTGGCAACTCGCAGGTTATGTATGCCACAGGCAATACTCATAAAGAGATCATCCGTGTTGTCCTTGATGTTTCGACAGGTATCGGCGACGCTGTGGTTGCGTTTAACACCTGACAGGGCATGTTCCACCCTGATTCTAATCCTCGAGAAGGTAGTATTTTGTCCTTTCTGGGTATCATGGTGAACTGCTAACTCCTCCTCATCGATCATGGCCTTGTCGTGCATTTTTCCGTCTT
>Ga0210057_1010999_pt1 | contig 10106 bp, 6 predicted proteins | sample CryGeyCG2114_010_2_FD_183968 | JGI IMG/M metagenome (GOLD analysis project Ga0210057, IMG submission 183968) | Groundwater microbial communities from aquifer - Crystal Geyser CG10_big_fil_rev_8/21/14_0.10 (SPAdes) (version 2) | ecosystem: Environmental > Aquatic > Deep subsurface > Groundwater ...
CCGCGCCATTCGCTCCTGCGCCGAGCCGCTATACCGCTACCTATCTCATCCAGGCAAACGGAACCATTCAGCCGGTTTCCATTCAGAGCCAGGCCGGCTCAGGGGATCCGTATACGGCCGAAAGTTTTGACGCGCTTTCTGTTCCGGATGCGGCGAATGGTTACAGCGGTTCGTTTGGAACGATCGATCGGACCGGCATGCTGAACGGTTACTATGGTGATGTGATGACCTATGCGGGCGATCAGACAACGGGAGGCACGCTCGGAACGAATAAACTGCTTGCCGGAACCATCTACCACTATACCGGCAACCTTGCCGTGAATAGCGACCTTACGTTTCTTAAGGGAACCGGTTCGCAAAAAGGAAATGGCACTATTATTGTCGACGGAAGTTTGACCATCAATGCCAACACATTTTATGAAAGCGGCGCTGTTGCTTCGGCTATAACCAACTTGCCATCAGTCGCTTGGATGGTGACCGGGAATATTGTCATCAATCAGGCGGTGACCGATGCGGTTGGGCTGTTCTATAGTGAGGGAACTATCTTTACCGGCACCACCGGATCAAGCCTTACTGATGTTCCGATAGTAATCCATGGGCTTATGGTCGCACAGACGCTTGATCTGCAGAGGTTGTATGTTACCGAGACGCATGATCCGGCGGAACAGATTTTTTTTGATGGCCGCGCTATTGCGAATCCACCGACAGGGCTTATTGATTTTGTAAAAGCATTGCCAACCATTCAGGAGGCTACTCCTTCGTAGCTATAGACAGAATAGCTGTATACATGGCTTGGTAGTATGCTATAATACGCAATATAGAAATAAAAATCTCCATGTTTTTTACACGAAATTTTTGGAACGCATCGCTTCTTATTTTTTTCAGTTTTGCGATAGGAGGAAGCGTGCACGCCGACTACAATCCACCAGGACAAGCGCCGCCCGGAGGCAATGTCGATTCGCCGGTATACTCGGTCGGAGCGGGACAGACTCTGACCGGAACATTGTCAGTGACCGCATCCTCGGGCACCGCATTGCAGGGAAGCGGCGGATCTATTGGCCTGCAAGGAGGAGGGTCAACGACCGGCGCATACGGAACCGTTTCAGGAACAGCGCTGAACGGCGTTTTTGGAGAGGTGCAGACAGGAGGATCGGGTGGTGGTCGCGGCGTTTACGCCTTGGCTGTTGACGCAGACGACTATGCCGCCTATCTTTCCGGCGGCCTCGGGCTCGGGTTAGCGTCCGGTGATGTTTGGTTTATACAGCGCGGCTCGGGCATTGCATGGCCGCGGGTTTCTGATGGCGCGTATCTGTATGGGTTGTATGTCGCGGACGGCACAACCTACCCGGACGGCCAGTTGCAAATTCGCGGCCATGGCGGTGGAATCGCTTTTATGGCGGAAGACCTGTCTTCAGTCGGATCGATCTCAGAGACGGGTAATTTGACTGTTGCAAACGATCTGTACGCCACCAACAATAAATCCATTCACGTGGACAGTGGGAGTGCCGACACAACTGTTTTGATCGGTAATTACGGTGATGGAAAAGGTTTTTGTTATGATGGCGATACAGTGGCGCCATGCAATGGAACAACGTATTCAGCAAACTTGGCTGTCGAAGGGAATGTAAAAGGCAATGGCATTTGTATTCAAGATGATTGCAAAACCACATGGTCTGCCGTTGCGAGCAATTTGTGGACGCAGTCAGGGTCAAACATCTATCCGAACAACACGAGTTGGAGCGTGGCTATCGGTTCAACAGATCCGGGCGCGTACAAGCTGCATGTCACTGGCGATTTTTACGCGACCGGCAATGTGTTGGCCGGCGGCGGCGCTGACATTGCCGAACAATTCAAAACCGCGTCCGGCATCAAGCCGGGCACGGTCATGGTAATGGGAGAGGATGGATATGATTCAGCGGTTCCTTCCAGCAAACCATATGATCGAACAGTCATCGGCGTTGTTTCAGAAAAAGCCGCTGTTATTATGCGGAATATTGAAGGGTCAGATAAATCTGTCATAGCGCTTGCCGGATCGGTCCCGGTAAAGGTAACGAATGAAGGCGGGACAATCAAAAAAGGAGATTTATTAACCACTTCGTCAACGCCCGGCCATGCCATGAAGGCGGTTGATCCGATTTCGGGCACTATCATTGGCAAGGCATTTGAGTCATTTGTCGGTACCGAAGGGACTATTTATGCACTTATTAATGCGCAATAACACATATTTTTTTATAACTGTTGCGGGCGTTGCTTTGTATACTTTGTTTGGTGCGTCACTCGTCCACGCTCAAGTGTTTAAATCCCAGCAAGTCGGCATTCAAGTTGGTGATGGATCAATAGCTGCGACCCTGCCCGGAGACAACCTCATATACGGCGTGCTCGGCCCTAGTTTAGAAGGGAGTTTACTGCTTCTGCAAAACGGATCTGCCAACACTAAATTTCAAGTTGATAAAGACGGCAATGTTACCGCGACCGGAGCCATATATGCGAATCAGATCTGCATTCAAGCGGTCTGCCAGTCGTCGTGGCCCACTATCGCGGAGTCTGACACGCTCCAGACTGTCACTGACCGAGACGCCATCACCACCAAAGGCATCACGGTTGATACCATTGATACCGGACATGGCGCAACCAATGTGTATCTGATGAACCAGCCGGTGCGCACGAGCGACAGCGTTACGTTCGCGGTTGTGACCGCAACGGGCGGTAATAGCGCCAGCTGGAATGCGGCGTACACTGATCGGTTGAAATGGAATGGCGGCGCGACAAATCTTGACCCTGTCGCTGGCAGGGCGTCTTTGGGTTTGGGTGATATTGCCCGGTTTTCGGCGGCCGGTACCGCGACTATTACCCCCGATATCGTCAGTTCGCTTGATGGCGTTGTTAACGATGGAGGCAATATTGATATTGTCCAAGGAAGCGGCGTGATTATTAGTTCCAGCGATATAAATAATACAGTTACCATTACCGCAACCGGCGGCGCCAGCGGATGGGTTGATGACGGCGCAATTGTGCGCCTCACGGCATCGTCAGATAAAGTGGGTATTGGAAACAACAACCCCGAGGTTTCGTTGCATGTGGGCGTTTCGTCGAATCCAACGTGGCGCGGCGTTCGCATGACGGTTGTGGACAATTCTGCGCTGTCCGCGGCGGATAGCGCAGCCGCATACATCGAGTCATCGGGTAATCATAGCGGAGCTAGGGCAACCGCTCTTAAGCTGACGGCGATTGGCAGGCTTTCTGGCGCTAATTCGTCGGTTCTCTCCATGCACGCGGAAAGCGCTGGCTCAACATTGGGAGACGGACTTCGGGTCGTGAGCAAGGATCCTGACGTCAGCTTTCTCTCGGCAAAAGATTCTACCGGAACAGAGGTTATGGCGCTTAAGTATGATGGTGGCGCGTATTTTGGCGGCGGCGTGATGATTAAAAAATCGAGCACCGCGTATAATCTGGAAGTGAACGGAACCATTCAGGCCGATAAAGTTATTTTGGGCACATACGCGGGAAATAAGCCAACTTGCAATTCATCTGTCAGAGGAAGCCTTGTTTTCGACACGAGCGCAGATAGATCCTATTTTTGCAATGGCACTGCTTGGAAAGCGCTTGATTAGGCCGTGTATTTATCCTAAAGAACAATATTTTTAAAAAGAAATTTATAGTCTGCTATACATGAGAAAAACATTCACTGTTTCAACGCACATCCTGCTTGCTCTTGTGATCACGGCTGGTTTTTTTGCCGCGGTGCATGGCGTGTATGCTCAAATATTCAAATCCCAAGCAGTCGGCATTCAAGTGGGGGACGGGATAAAAGCGGCGACACAGCCCGGAGATAATCTTATCTATGGCGTGCTTGGCCCTAGTGCGACCGGTACGCTTATGCTGCTCCAGAACGGCACGGGAATTAATAAGTTTAAGGTCGATGTCAGCGGTAATGTGGTCGCGGCCGGGGATGTTAATACTCCTCAATTATGCGTTCAAGGAGACTGCAAATCCGCTTGGCCCGCGCTTTCGGAGTCAGATACGCTCCAAACGGTCACCGACCGAAACAGCACAACTACCAAAAGCATAGTTGTTGCAAGTATTAATACCGGCTCCGGCGCGTATGAGGTTTACCCTATGGATCAGCACATGCGCACCGGCGACAGCGTCGTTTTCGGATATATCACCGCCACCGGCGGCAACAGCGCCAACTGGAATACTGCCTATAGCCAAACTTTGCAATGGAATGGCGGTTCTTCGGGCTGGTCCGATGGCGGCGCCGCAGGACGCAGTTCTCTAGGATTAGGGTCGCTTGCGCAGCTTTCATCAGCTAATTATACATATATCACGCCAAACATAGTCAGCTCAATTAAAGGTGTTTCCAATGACGGCGGAAATATCGATTTTGTGGGCGTGGGTGGCATAAGCATTGCTCCAGATGTCGTTAATAAGACTATTGCCATCTCATCAAGCGGCGGCGCCAGCGGGTGGACTGCGGCTGGAGGAGACGTGTATTTAACAGCGCCAGCCGATGAGGTAGGAATCGGGAATACTTCCCCCAGTTCGCCTTTGCATGTTGGTCCGGAGAGTCCCTTACCGTCAACGCCAGGCGCTGAGCTTACGGTCTCTGATAGTTCAATACTAAATATCGGCGACAGCGCTGTGGCGTATATTGAATCATCCGGCAGCCACAGCGGAGCGCGGAGCGCTACCTTGAATGCGGTTGCTCTCGGTCCGCTTACCGGAGCCGATGCGTCTGTGTTGTCCTTGCACGCGCAAAGCACGCTTTCGAGCCAAGGCGACATGATCCGAATCGAAAGCGAGGATGTTGATGTTAATTTTTTACAGGCGCAGAACGCGGCCGGAACAGAAGTCACAACTCTTAAATACGATGGCGGCGCTTATTTTGCCGGCAATGTGGGTATTAATACTTCGGGTCCGAATTATAATTTAGAGGTGAACGGCACAACGAAGTCCAATAATCTAATCCTCGGAACATATGACCCGAAACCAAGCTGTGGTCCTTCCGATTTGGCTACCTGGGTATTTGATACGGCCGCTGATAGGCCATATGCCTGCACCTCAAGCGGCTGGGTGCCGCTTGGCTCGGATATGGACGGCGACGGGTTCATGAATGCCATTGACCCCAATGATTCTTATTACTACGACACTAACGCATATACTTCAGACGTCGCTGCGGGGAAGAATTTTTACAATTATTACACCACGCGCCAGACCGGCACAGCCGCGTTTGCCCGCCCCGGATGCGGCCTTGGGGACGCGCCCGCATCCTCTGGCGATCAGCAGTACGACTATTGCGACAATGACCATGATAGCCAGGTGGATGAGCTTGATCCGGTGAATACAGTGACCGTTTCAGCATCCGGATCCAATAACATTCTGCTCGATGTTCCCGGGCAGACCTGTTATTACGGTTTTGAGAGCAGGGATAACATATACGGATCAGATGGGCAGTTTTGGATCGCCAACACTGACTATGACGCAGAGCGATACTGTAAACTGCACTACGGTAGCAGCTGGGGGGCATACAGCCATTCGTCATCAGGGTCTGCCTCGTTCGGTTGTTACGCGTGGGGGGATGGCGTGTCATGGGGGATAGAACAGCCGGCACATTATATTCTGCTTCTATATTCAGTAACGTGTAATGACACAGCGGACGATATTCGTAATTAGATTTTATGAAAATTGTAAAGATAATAGTAATCATTTTTCTTAGCGCGGTGTTCGGTTATGCTGTCGGGGTATTGGTAATGAATCCTGTAAATAACGGATTATCCGAGGTAGCGGCCGTCGAGCAGGGCGTGCCATCCCCAGATTCGGGGTCTGAAGGCGCGGCCGCTGATAGTATAATACGGCCAGATATTCCGATTGTTATTTTTGAAAAGATTCTTGCTGTTAATGGCAACGAAATTTCAGTCGAACAGTCAGACAATAAAGCGCGCTATATAGCGCTTGTTTCTCAAGATACCAGTATTGTCGCTCTAGAGCCATCAATTATCCGAAACGGGGAACGAGTTCGAGCTGATGAATCTTTCTTCTCGGAGCTTGGCCAAAGTATTACTGCCGGCGACGAAGCGGCCGCGCGCGAGTTTGAAACGCTCGTATACGAAGAACGTCCGATGTTATTGAATGAGCTTGTGGTCGGATTGAATATCACTTTTGAACCTATGGTGCAGGCAGAGGACGGCGGGCGATACGAAGCAAGTAAGATCATGGTGCAATTTCCGACGGGCGGCGAAGGAGGATAGAATCTATGCGTCAATCACGGAGATCCTATCCTCCTTCGCTTTGAGTACATATCTACGGGCGGACAAGTCGCCCATGAGTACCGGCCTCCAGGATGACGAGGAAAGGTGATGGAGATGCTATCCTCCTTCGCCCTGAGTGCATATCTACGGGCGGACAAGTTGCTCATGAGTACATTCGCTCCAGGATGACGATGCAAAAAGGAGTACCGATCCTCAGAATGAAAAAAAGGAGGGTGAGTAGTCTCTTCCCAGGATGATGTCGAACGCGTAAGCTTTAATTTAAAAATATTTTTCTCAATACGTTCACATGAAAAGATATTCCTTTATTTCCCTATTTATTCTCGCCGTGCTCATAACTATAGGTAGTATGTCTGCGCCTCAAAACGCGCGTGCTCTTGTGTTTCAGTCGCACAGGGTCGGTATTCAGGTGGGGGATGGGATCAAAACCGCGACATTACCCGGAGATAACCTTATTTATGGCGTTCTTGGCGCTAGCCTCACGGGAAGCCTTATGCTTTTGCAGAACGGAGCTGCCAATACCAAATTCCAAGTTGATCGAGATGGTCTTGTGGTTGCGCAAGGATCTGTTGATGCCAACAGAATCTGCATTCAGGGGGACTGCAAGTCATCATGGCCGAGCATCGTTGAGACAGACACGCTCCAGACGGTCACCAATCGAGACAGCACAACCACTAAGGGCATTACTGTTGACAGTATTGATACTGGCCTCGGATATGGACCGATTGAGGTGTATCTTATGGACCAAAATCTGCGGACAACCGACAATGTCACGTTCAATGTTATTACCGCCTCGGGCAGTACCAGCGCCAACTGGAACACGGCTTACAGTCAGCGTTTACAGTGGAATGGCGGTTCTTCGGGCTGGTCCGATGGCGGCGCCGCAGGACGCAGTTCTCTAGGATTAGGGTCGCTTGCCCAGCTTTCGTCGCTTGGCACCGCCAATATCAGCACCAACATCGTGAGTTCTGTTAATGGTGTTTCCAATGATGGCGGTGATATTGATCTGATCCAAGGCGCAAATGTGATCATCACACCAAGCGATCCTTCGAACAGAATTACTATTTCAGCGACAGCCGATGGCGGCGGTTGGACGGATAGCGGCTCAAAGGTGTATCTTTTAACACTCACAGACAACGTTGGCATAGGAAACACGGCTCCGGAATCTTCTCTGCATGTCGGCCCGGCAGCTGCAAATCCGACCTGGGCCGGGGTAAAAATGACGGCGGCAGACAATGCGAACTTGACTAGCGCGGATAGCAATGTCGCGTATGTTGAATCAGCCGGCACCCTGAGCGGTTCTCAAACTTCCACTTTGAACGTTACAGCCACGGGCGCGCTGACCGGCGCTGACGCGTCCGTCGTGACGGTACAGGCGCAGAGCACGGACTCCACTCAGGGAAGCGTTATCCGGCTTGAGAGTGAAGATTCAAGCGTTAACTTTTTACAAGGGCAAAATGCGGCTGAAACCGAGGTGCTGACGCTTATGTACACCGGGGGCGCTTATTTTTCCGGCAACGTGGGCATTAACACAACTGGCCCGAATTACGATCTCGAGGTGAATGGCACTTTGCAGACGGATAACTTGATCCTTGGCAACTATTATTACACAAAGCCGACGTGCAATGCCGCCACGCTCGGCAATTTGGTGTTTGATTACTATTACTCATATAACAAGCCCTATGTCTGCACCAGCACTGGCTGGAAGGGGCTTGATACGGATTATGATAGGGACGGGATTAGGGATACAAAAGATACGGATGACACCAACCCCGCGGATGCGGATGCGACTGCTGCTGACGTGAAAACCGGCAAAACGGTGTATGCCAATGGAGCGTTCATAACCGGCACTGGCGGCAATGTCGCCCGCCCGGGCTGCGCTGCCGGCGGAAGCCCTGGGCTATCCGGCGATAAAGAGTATGATTGGTGCAATAATGACCATGATAGTTTGGTTGATGAAATGGATGCGATGTATACACAGTATCATAATGCCGGTTATGGACAACCACTGTGGCTTGATGTTGCGGGGCAAACTTGTTATTGGGATTTAGCGAAAACGCAGGTCTGGGGAGCTGATGGTCAGTTTTACATGTATAATTCCGGTGGCACAGCAGACAGATACTGCAAATTGAAGCATGGATCAACATGGGGACAGATATATTATTACAGTTCATACAGCTGGTATGGTTGTTGGAATGGCGGTGATGGTACTTCGTGGTATCTAACTCGAGATGCAAATGACATACCACAGCAGTATCCGACTATTACTTCGGTTAGTTGCAATGATCCGGTTGATGATTATCGTGATTAACGCATTATGATGAACAAAATAAAAATTATAGCGCTTATATTGCTTGGTTTTGCCGTTGGATTATTTTTCGCGTGGCGCACCGTGCGGCTGACTCCCACAGATACGAGTACGGGAGGCGTGAACAGCGCTGATACACAGGAAACAGATCCATTCGCGGGCTTATTCCGTCCAGAGGATTATTATCCGGTAAACGAAGTTAATGCGCGCGTTGAGTCGGTTTCGGATAAAAAAATAACAGCAACGGATATTGAAACAGAACAGCCGTATGTTCTGCAAACCACTGATGAAACCACGGTCGTCCGGCAGCAGCCTGTTGTTATGCGCAGCGGGCAGCAGGTACCGCTTTCTGAAAATGAAGTGAGCGACCTTGGCGCGCTTCTGGAGCAGCAGGATCAGGCTGCGGCCCGGGAAGCGCAGGCGGTTTCTTTCACCGATTATCCCGCGGCACTGAGCGACATCCACTCCGGCGACATCCTGCGGTTTGAACCTGTTGAATTTGGCACGGACAGCGGAATATATACAGCGTCAAAGCTTTTGATTATGCGGCCATGGACTAAACCAACCATTCCGTCGCAATAGGCATAATTAGATGAGGCGTGCCGTGCGCATACCGCACACGGTCATACACTGGTCAAGCCGAGCGAACAACAACATATAATTGCAGTAAATCAACTATTTATGCGCATAATACTATCCACATTATTTTTTCTTATACTGGGCGCTGGCTTATTTTCAACTCAGGATGTTTTTGCGTTAGTGTTTCAATCGAGAGAATTCGGCATACAGGCAGGGGACGGCGTAGCGCCGGCCACGGCGCCGACCGACAATTTGATCTATGGCGTGATGGGCGCGAGCACGCAGGGAAGCTTGTTGCTTCTGCAGAACGGAGTCGCGATCGATAAATTTAGGGTGCGGTACAACGGCGACGTGGTGGCCGCGGGTTCTGTTGATGCGAACCAGCTTTGCATCCAAGGCGACTGCAAATCCGCTTGGCCAACGGTGGCAGAGTCGGACACGCTCCAGACAGTAACTGACCGCGGCAGCACGACCACGAAAGGCATCACCGTTTTGACCATCGACACCGGCCATGGCGCGAACGAGGTATATGCCATGAATCAGAATGTGACGACCGCCAGCAATGTCACATTCGGCGCCATTACGGCGACCGGCGGCACAAGCGCCAACTGGAACACAGCCTATAGCCAGCGCTTGCAGTGGGATGGCGGCGCCACCGGACTGACACCCTCAACCGGCAGAATATCGCTCGGGCTTGGTAATCTGGCGGTGCTCGATAGCGTGGGATCGAGCCAGATCACCAATGGCAGTATTCTTTTCGCGGACATCAATCAGAATGGCTGCTCTGACGGGCAGGTTGTGGAATGGAATGGCTCTGCCTGGTCGTGCGGGACCGATGATGTTGGCGGCGGGTCAGGCACATACCACTATATCCCCAAATGGACTGACGCGACAACGCTGGGAGATTCTTTGATCTATGACAGCGGGACCTATGTCGGCATCAACACCACCGC
>Ga0210057_1011000_pt1 | contig 10106 bp, 6 predicted proteins | sample CryGeyCG2114_010_2_FD_183968 | JGI IMG/M metagenome (GOLD analysis project Ga0210057, IMG submission 183968) | Groundwater microbial communities from aquifer - Crystal Geyser CG10_big_fil_rev_8/21/14_0.10 (SPAdes) (version 2) | ecosystem: Environmental > Aquatic > Deep subsurface > Groundwater ...
AAGCCGGAAGGAATAATTTTTACAAGCGGAGGGACAGAAAGCGATAACTTAGCAATCTTTGGGGTCGCCAGAAATTTTGTTTCCTTAAAGACGGACAACAAGGGAAATCTTACGGAAACTAAAATTTCTGGCTCTCCCCATATTATCACGACTAAATTTGAACATCATGCCGTACTCAATCCCTGCAAATTTTTAGAGAAGCGGGGATTTGATGTAACTTATCTTGACGTGGGTAAAGAGGGAATTGTTAAGCCGGAAGATGTAAAAAAAGCCCTTCGCAAAAACACAGTTTTGGTTTCAATAATGTACGCCAATAATGAAATCGGCACCGTTCAACCAATCCCTGAAATTTCTAAAATTATTAGAAATTTCAGAAATGCGAAGCACGAAGCACGAAATTCGAAAGTTTCGGATTTCGGATTTCGGATTTCGGATTTACGTGAAAAAACTCCGTTTTTTCACGTTGATGCTTGTCAGGCAGCCGGTTACTTGGATTTAAACGTGGAAAAACTCGGCGTTGATTTAATGACAATTAATGGTTCAAAAATATACGGGCCGAAAGGAATAGGATTGTTGTACGCAAAAAAGGGAATAAAACTTGAGCCGCTTATGGCTGGAGGAGAACAGGAGAGAAAAATTAGGCCGGGCACGGAAAATGTCCCGGGAATAATTGGTTTGGCAAGCGCCCTAAGAATCAGCCAGAAAGAAAAAAATAAAGAAAAGAAACGTCTTGTTGCCTTGCGCGATTATTTTATTAAGCGGCTGACTGCAGAAATCCCAAAGAGCTTTTTAAATGGGCATCCCAAAATACGGCTTCCCAATAATATAAATGTTTCCATTCTGGGAACAGAAGGCGAGTCAATTGTTTTATATCTTGATGAGCTGGGGGTGGCTTGTTCCACTGGCTCGGCCTGCACCTCGGAAAGTTTGGAGCCGTCGCACGTTATTATGGCCTTGGGAAAGCCGCATGAATACAGCCACGGTTCTGTTAGATTTACTTTGGGAAGACGCAATACAAAAAAGGACATTGATTATGTAATGAAAATCTTGCCAGGGGTCGTGGAAAGGTTAAGAAAAATATCAGCAACATGGCAAAAGTAGAACAGTGGTATTATTCGGATAAAGTAAAAGAGCATTTTTTTAAACCGAAGAATTTTTTGGCAAAAGATCCCGGGGAAGGAGAGTTTGACGCTTATGGAGAAGCAGGGAATTTTGCTTGCGGTGATATTATGAAAATGTGGCTGAAGATAGAGCCGGAAACAAAAAGAATTAAAGATCTTAAATGGCAAACTTGGGGTTGCGCCACTGCCATTGCCAGCACCTCAATATTTTCAGAAATGGTTACGGAAAAAGAAGGGATGACATTGGAAGAGGCATTAAAAATCACTCCCGCTGACATTGCCAAACGCTTAGGAGGAATTCCTTCGCGCAAATTTCATTGTTCGGTTCTGGCAGACCAGGCCTTCAAAAACGCAGTTGACAATTACTATAAAAAATTGATAAAATAAAATAAATTATGGAGAATCTCACTAAAACCCAATTGATTATGCTGGTTTTACTGGTAAGTTTTATCACTTCTTTGGTGACCGGAATTGTTACGGTAAGTTTGGTGGAGCAGACGCCGTCTCCCATCACCCAGACCATTAATAAGGTCATAGAAAAAATGGTGTCTTACGAAAACAAAGAGCAGGCAACGTCGCCAGCCCCGGCAGCAATTTCTTATCAAAGCAAAGAGGATGCCACAATAAAAGCGGTAAAAAATGTTTCGCCGTCCGTGGTAAGCGTTGTTGCCACCAAAGACATACCGGTGATAGAAGAATATTATATTAACCCCTTTCCGGGATTGATGCCCGACCTTCAAATTCCCCAGTACCGCCAGAAAGGGACTGAGAAAAAACAGGTTTCCAGCGGAACAGGGTTTTTTATTTCCAAAGACGGCCTGCTTTTGACCAACAAACATGTGGTGGAAGACACGAAGGCGGAATATTCGGTCATTTTGAACGATGGCAGAAAACTTGAGGCAAAAGTTTTGGCCAGAGATCCTTTCCAAGATATCGCCATCATTAAAGTAACAGGGGATAATTTTACCTCTATCCTTCTTGGAGATTCGGATTCAGTCAGTGTGGGACAAACAGTGATTGCCATTGGCAATGCCTTGGGCGAATTTCGTAATACCGTTTCCGTGGGCATAATTTCCGGTTTGCACAGAAGCGTGACCGCCGAGGGTTCTTCGGCCGGGCCGGAACAATTGCAAGAACTCATCCAAACAGATGCAGCCATCAACCCGGGAAATTCAGGCGGGCCCTTGATTGACCTTTCCGGCAAGGTGATTGGCGTTAACGTGGCACTGGCCCAAGCCGCTCAAAACATTGGTTTTGCTCTTCCCATCAATATTGCCAAAAGAGACGTCAATGACGCTATAGATTTTGGGAAAATAAAATATCCCTATCTTGGAATAAGATATAAAGTTGTTGATAACGGTCTGCTTTTGGCAAAAGGGCCAAATGGAGAGACGGCCATTGATTCCAAGGGTCCGGCCAGCAAGGCTGGTCTCAAAGAAGGAGATGTGATTTTTGAAATAGATGGAGTAAAACTTGGCCAGCAGAATAGTTTGGAATATTTGTTAAGCAAACACCGGGTGGGCGATAGAATTAATCTCAAAGTCCTGCGAGACGGGAAGGAAATGACAGTGAGTGTAATTTTAGGCGAACGCCCGGAAAATTTTTAGAAATTAGAAATTAGAAATTTTTATTATGTCGCCGTTTTCAAATTTTACAATTAAAGCCCAGGAGGCAGTAAGGAAGGCCCATGAATTGGCCATTGAAAGAGGGCAGAATCACCTTGATGTTCTGCATCTTTTAGCTGCCCTTGTCTTGCAGGAAGAAAGTTTGGTCATTTCCATTCTTGAAAGAATGGAAATAGACATTGCTTTTTTGACCGATTCCATTTTAAACGGTATGACGGAGCGCGAACGCTCCTCCCTGATGACTCCTTCCTATCAGCTTTATCTTACGCCCGAACTGGCAAAGGTGCTTGAAGCCTCGCATCGCCTAGCCCTTCTTTTGAAAGATGATTATGTTTCAACCGAACATCTTTTTTTGGCGATTTTGGAAGTGCCTTCTCGAGCAAAAGATATTTTAACCCGCTTTAAAATAGACAAGGAAAACATAATGAGGGTTTTGAGCGAACTTCGGCAGGCAAAAATTACAGACGTTGAACCGGAAGGGAAATCAAGAATTTTTGAAAAATACAGCCGCAACCTTACAAAGCTGGCAAGAGAAGACAAACTTGACCCCGTCATCGGCAGAGAAGATGAAATCAGAAGGGTGATGCAGGTTTTGAGCAGGCGAACAAAAAACAATCCCATTTTAATAGGAGAGGCAGGCGTGGGGAAGACAGCCATTGTTGAAGGTTTGAGCCGGAGAATAGCCCAAAATGATGTCCCCGAGTCCCTAAAAAGCAAAGAGGTAATTTCTCTTGATTTGGCTGCCTTGGTGGCTGGCACAAAATACAGAGGCGAGTTTGAGGAGAGGCTAAAGGCAGTGCTACGGGAGATAGAAAAATCAGCGGGCAAAATTATCCTTTTTATAGACGAGATTCATACCATCATTGGCGCCGGCGCGGCCGAGGGAGCGATTGACGCCTCCAATATGGTCAAGCCGGCTTTGGCCAGGGGGGAATTGCACGCTATTGGAGCGACAACCTTGAAAGAATATCAAAAACATCTTGAGAAAGACCAGGCCCTGGCGCGAAGATTCCAGCCGGTTTATGTTGAAGAGCCGTCTTTGGATGACACCATTGCCATTTTGCGGGGATTAAAAAGAAAATATGAATTGCATCACGGCGTCCGCATTACCGATGAGGCAATTCGTTCAGCCGTTCAATTTTCCAGTCGATACATAACGGACAGATTTTTGCCGGATAAGGCCATTGATTTGGTTGACGAGGCCTGCTCCGCCCTTCGTCTGGAATTGGAGAGCATGCCCGAGGAGCTTGAGATTGTCCATCGCCAGATTATGAAATTGGAAATTGAAAAAGAGGCGCTAAAAAGAGATGATGGCGATAAATCCCAAAAAAGAATTAAGGAAATTGAGAAAGAAATCGGCGATTTGAAAGAAAAAATTTCCCATCTGGAGATTAAATGGAAGAACGAGAAAGAAACAATCAATTCCATTGGCAAATTTAAAAAAGAATTAGAGGGATTAAAATTAGAGGCAGGTAACGCTGAGCGAAGGGCTGATTTGGCGACTGTTGCCGAACTGCGTTACGGAAGGATACCAGAATTGGAAAGCCAATTGCAGGCGGAGGAAAAACGCTTGAAAAAGCTGCAAACTTCCCGCCGGATTCTTAAAGAAGAAATTATTGAAGAAGACATCGCTTCGGTTGTTTCTAAATGGACCGGCATTCCCGTGATGAAAATGCTTGAAAAAGAAACAGAAAAACTTTTGAAGATGGAAAATATTCTTAAGAAGCGGGTGAAAGGCCAGGATGAGGCAATTTCAAAAATCAGCAATGCTGTGCGCCGTTCGCGGGCGGGAATTTCCTATGAAGACAGGCCCATCGGCTCTTTCATGTTCCTTGGCCCGACAGGAGTAGGGAAGACAGAATTGGCAAAGGTCTTGGCAGAATTTATGTTTGATGACGAGAAATCCTTAATTAGAATTGATATGTCAGAATATATGGAGCGCCATACTGTTTCCAAAATTATCGGTTCTCCGCCGGGATATGTCGGTTATGAAGAAGGCGGACAATTGACCGAACTGATTCGGCACAGACCTTACTCCGTGGTGCTTTTTGATGAAATTGAAAAAGCCAACTCGGAAGTGTTCAATATCATGCTTCAAATTCTTGATAACGGCAGATTGACCGATGCCAAGGGCAGGCATGTAAATTTCAAAAACACAATTTTGATTATGACTTCAAATGTCGGTTCTGAATACATCCGCCAGATGGCAACACTCGGATTTTCCTCGGTTGAAAAAGCGGAAGAAAAAACAGAGGAAGAATTGAAAAATAAAATTCGCGAAGCGCTGGAGAACAAGTTTCGCCCGGAATTTTTAAACCGTCTGGATGAAATCATTATTTTTAACACTTTGACCTCAGAAAATCTTAAGGATATTGTTAAAATCCAGATTGATTTGGTGGCTAAAAGATTGGCGGAGAAGGGAATTAATTTAAAAATTTCCGAGCCGGTCCTTTCTTTTTTGGCAAGGGAGGGTTACAATCCGCATTATGGCGCCCGGCCCTTGAGGCGCCTGATTCAGAATAAAATTTTAAACAAAGTGGCCGAACTAATTGTCGGCAGTAAGGCGAAAACGGGAAGCAATATTATGGTTGACATGAGGAAAAACGAAATCGTCTTGGAAGTGAAAAGAAGAAGTGGGTTCGCCTCGCTGCGAAGTGGGCAGGGAGGGATTCGAACCCCCGTAGGCCGTAAGGCCGCTAGATTTACAGTCTAGTGCGATTGACCGCTCCGCCACCTACCCAGGCGAAGAAAATTATAGCATATAAAATTTTATGTCGCAAGATAATTTAATTAAATTGCAATGCAAAACCTGCAAGCGCATCAATTACTGGAGCAGGAAAAACAAAAAGAAAGTTGAGCGAAAAATAGAACTCAAGAAGTTTTGCAAATGGTGCCGAAAGCACACGACACATAAAGAGATGAAGAAGTAAAATTGGGGGTGTGGTTCAGTGGTAGAATTTTTCTCTCCAAAAGAAAAGACCAGGGTTCGATTCCTTGCACCCCCGCAGCCATTTAATTCTTTTATCGCGCTTAAACCAGGTCATTTGGCGCTTGGCGTAATGCCAATTTTCCAAGAGCATTTTATCTAACATTTCTGTTTTACTAATCTTGCCTTGGAGGAAAAGGCTAGGGTATTTGTATTCAAAGCCCAATTCATAAAGCCGTTTCCAGGAAATTCCTTGTTTTCTTAATTTTTTTACTTCATTCAACAACCCGTCGCGGAACATTTTTTTCAGCCGTTTTTCTATCCGCCTTTTTAATTCTTTTTCGGACAGTTTAATGCCTATCGCAAAAACAGAATTTTTTAATTCCTTAACCCCATTCGCTTCGCGAATGGCGCGCCCCCGCCTAGAATTAAAAAATTCTGTTTTTGCTTTTGCGATTTCAATAGCGCGAATCAATCTTCTTGGATTTTTGGGGTCAATGTTTTTTGTTCGTTCCGGGTCCAGTTTTTTTAGCATCTTAAATAATTGTTCAGTAGATTTCCCCCCCAATTTTTTTCTTAATTTCCAATTCGGTTTTATTTCAGGAATTTTTATATCATCAGTAATGGCGCCAATGTAAAATCCAGTTCCTCCGCAAACAATGGGGGTTTTGCCGCGATTTAAAATATCTTTAATCGCTTTTTCCGCGCGCTTTTTGAAATCTATAACAGTGAAGATTTTTTTAGGAGAGACCATATCAAGACAGTGATGGGGGATGCCCTTCATATCTTTTTTAGAAAGTTTTCCTGTGCCAATGTCTAAACCTTTATAAACTTGTCTTGAATCAGCGGAAATAATCTCGGCTTGCCCTGAGCATAGTCGAAGGGCAAGTTTAACAGCCAATTCGCTTTTCCCAGAAGCAGTCGGGCCTAATATTACAATAATTTTATTTTTTACCCCGTTAGAAATTTTACTTTTGATTCTCATTTGGTTTTTATATTCCCGTTGAATTTCTAACGGGGTTTATTTGCGATTTCATTTAATATTTTCCAGCGCCGTTTTTTCTCCAGAGGCGGAACGTCGTCTTTTAATTTACTGGCCGGTGTGCCGGACCGGGGCGAATATTTGTTTATATAAGCTGAATCAAATTTTATTTCCTTAAATAATCTTACGGTATCATGGAATTGCTTTTTTGTTTCTCCGGGAAAACCAACAATCACATCAGTGGAAAGTTTTATGTCCGGAATCGCTTTTCTGATTTTACGTACTAGTTTTTTATAATGGTTGACTGTATAAGGTCTGTTCATCTTTTTTAAAATTTCATTATTGCCGGATTGCATTGGCAGATTTATACAACGTGAAAATTTCCCGCACTCCCTCATCGCTTTTATTAAGTCATCAGAAAAATCCCTTGGGTGAGGAGACATAAAATAAATCTTAAAATCACCAGGAATAGCATCAATTTTTCTGAGCAAATCAGAAAAATTGCAGTATTTAGTATTTTGTATTTTGTCTTTAGAATTTGTTTCGGATTTCGTGCTTCGGATTTCGGATTTATAGCTGTTCACATTTTGCCCAAGCAACCATATTTCTTTATAACCTTTTTTGACAAGTTTTTTAACTTCCTTAATAATTTCTTTTGCGGGTCGTGATCTTTCCCGGCCTCTGGTGTAGGGCACAACGCAATATGTACAGAAATTGTCGCATCCTGTCATAATCGGCACATAGCCGGCTTTGAGACAGGAATAATTAGGAATAATGTCAAAATATTCATCCGGATGCCAGATTTCAGAAACTTTATTTTTTAATTTTTCTTTATCTTTTTTGAGCAGGCACCCAGCCAGAATAATCTGTCTGTCTTTGAATTTATTTATTTTTGCATAAACACGGTTCATGGCTGATTGTCGTACTGAGCAGGCATTAATTACAATCAAATCAGCCCCTTTCTCGCCTTTGGCTATGCGATAGCCAATGGCGTTTAATTTAGAGGCAATTCTCTCTGAATCCGCCGTATTCGCCTGACAGCCAAAGGTGATAATATAATATTTTTGGTTCATTTATGCCGCTGGTCGGAGTCGAACCGACATGGACGTAAGCCCACACGATTTTGAGTCGTGCGCGTCTGCCAATTCCGCCACAGCGGCAATTTTTAACATTTTTATTATATCAGTTTGCACTTCAAAAGCAATTCTTATATAATAAACTTAATATGAATAAACCAAGAAGATATGAGAGGGTCTTTTGGATAGAAACTGAAAAAATTAAACCCAATCCCATGCAGCCGCGTCGGGAGTTTGATGAGGAGAATCTCCGCAGCTTGTCAGACTCAATCCGTCACTACGGCATTCTCCAGCCCTTAATTGTTACAAGAAAGGAAATAGAAACAAGCAGCGGTATCGTAGTTGAATATGAACTTATCACTGGCGAGCGCCGGTTGCGCGCCGCCCAAATGGCCGGTTTGTATCAGGTCCCCGTAGTTATTCACGATGATGGAGAAAATAAAATTAAACTGGAACTCGCCATTATTGAGAACCTTCAGCGGGAAGACCTTAACCCCATTGAGCGCGCTCAGGCCTTCAAAAAACTTGTTGATGAATTCCGATTGAGACACCATGAAATCGCATCAAAAATAGGAAAGAGCCGGGAATATGTAACTAATACCATCCGCCTGCTTTTATTACCGGAAGAAATACAGACAGCGGTAGTCAAGGGAGAAATTAGCGAAGGCCATTGCCGTCCTATTTTAATGCTTTCCGAAAGAAAAGAAGAGCAGATAAAACTTTATCAGGATATTATCGCTCAAAAAATCAGCGTGCGTGCGGCGGAGAGAATTTCCAGGAGCATTGCTGTGGAGCGGGCCCGCTCGCCACGCTTCGCTGGCGATGCGGGCGAGGCCCGACGGCCGAATGACTTAATTGATCCGGAAATGAAATTAATCCAGCAAAAACTTTCCGACAGTCTGGGTACTGTGGTGCAAATAGAACGCGATGGCGAAAAAAGAAGAATTAAAATTGAATTTTTTTCTGACGAAGAACTGCAGGCATTCCTTAATAAAATAATAAATGATCGCTCAGCCAGAGATCCTATTCTTGAGGGAAAATCTGATTTGCTTTCTGGCGAATGAGGTCTTGGCGTGGCCAAGCCATTCCATGCTTGGTTTTTTATTTTTTTGGGTTTTAATCTCCACCATATCGCCGTTTTTAAGAATTGTCTCAAGAGAGACAAATTTATTATTGACCATGGCAGCCACGGCGCGATTGCCGATTTCGCTGTGCACTGCATAGGCAAAGTCAATGGCGGTGGCGCCTTCTGGCAAATCAATCACGTTTCCCTTTGGCGTAAAACAAAAAACACGGTCTTTAAAAAAATCAATTTTTAAGGTTTCCAAAAAATCTTGCGACCTGGAAACGCTCTTTTGCCATTTTATCAATTGATTCACCCAAACAAGCCGCGGATTAAATTTTCCTCCGCTGTCCGGTTTTCCTGATTCTTCATAGTACCAATGGCTGGCAATCCCATACTTTGCCTCTTCATGCATTTTTTCTGTTCTCATTTGAATTTCGGTTATTTTTCCTCTTTCGGCAAAAACAGTGGTATGCAGGCTTTGATAGCCGTTCGGTTTTGGCAGAGCAATGTAATCCTTAATTCTTCCGGGAAGGGGTTTCCACATTTTATGGATGATGCCGAGAGCCTTATAGCATTCCTCGATAGTATTGACGATTACTCTTAAGGCGATTAAATCATAAACCTGATTGATGTCCATGTTTATCTCCGGCCGCTGGAGTTTTTTGAATAAACTGTAAAAATGTTTTATCCGCGAATCTATTCTTACATTTTCCAGGCCGTTCTTTTTTAATTCCTCCACCAATTTATATTTGATTATGGCAAGATCTTTTTCCTTTTGTTCGTATTTGCCTTTTGTCAATTCTTTTAATCTTTTATATTCCTTGGGATAAACAAAGGGGAAAGCAAAATCTTCAAGCCGGCCTTTAAAATCTCCCATTGCCAGGCGGTTTGCCAATGGTGCGTAAATTTCCAAGGTCTCTAGGGCAATTCTTTTTTGTTTTTCCTTAGGAACGTACTGCAGGGTTTCCATGTTATGGAGCCGGTCAGCCAATTTAATGAGAATAACCCTGATGTCTTTTGCCATGGCTAAAAACATCTTGCGGAGATTTTCAATTTTTTGCTTCTCGCCGCGGTATTTCAAGGTGCCTAACTTGCTCACTCCTCCAACCAAAAAGGCAATCTCGTCGCCAAATTCTTTTTTGAGGATTTTTTCATCAATATGGGTTTTTTTGCCGGTTATCAGGCAATCCTCGCAGACATCATGAAGAAGACCAGCGGCAATTGTTGGAGTATCAAGTTGGAGACGGGCAAGTGTTTTGGCGGTCTCAAAAGGATGGGTAAAATACGGCTCGCCCGAAAATCTTTCTTGG
>Ga0210057_1011002_pt1 | contig 10104 bp, 12 predicted proteins | sample CryGeyCG2114_010_2_FD_183968 | JGI IMG/M metagenome (GOLD analysis project Ga0210057, IMG submission 183968) | Groundwater microbial communities from aquifer - Crystal Geyser CG10_big_fil_rev_8/21/14_0.10 (SPAdes) (version 2) | ecosystem: Environmental > Aquatic > Deep subsurface > Groundwater ...
ATTATTGGAGAAGGATATTTTTAGAACTTTATGCAACAATAATGGAAAATGTGATGGAAGTGAAAATTATTTATATTGTCAAGATTGTGAGTGGTATGATAATGATAGTTTATGTTTGGGGGCAGGAGAGGTTTTTAACTTAATTAGGAATAATTTAATTGTAAATTATTGGGAAGACCATTATTGTGACTTAGATTGTTATAAGGATGATGATTGTGGAAAAGAGAACTGCAATGATAATATTAAAAATCAGAATGAAGAAGGAGTGGATTGTGGAGGAGTTTGTTTAGACAAATGCAAAAATATATTTCAAATTTTAACTGGGCAGGCTACAAAAAATATAGAAAAAATTAAAAACAGCTTAATAATTATTTTAATTATAATTGTTTTGATAATCGCAATTTTAATTTATAAAAAAGAGGCAAGAAGAAGATGAAAAAATCTGAAGATTTTAGCCTGATTAAAAATCCTCGGGATTTTTAACATGATGCTTAGGACACATTTAGCAATTAATTTGTTATTTATAATTTTATTTCTGCCTCACATTTCCAGTATTTATATTTTTATTCCTGTTGCTTTAATTGCTACTTTATTACCAGATTTAGATACTGGATTTTCTACTATTGGCAAGATGAAAGGTTCAAAAATAATACAGTTTTTTGTCAGGCATAGAGGTTTATTTCATTCATTTACTTTCTGTATAATTGTTTCTGTTATTTTAGCTGCATTTATTCCTATCCTTGCCTTGCCTTTCTTTTTAGGTTATTCATTGCATTTGTTAGCTGACTCTTTTACTTTTGAGGGAATAAAGCCATTTTGGCCTTTGGAAGCCAGTTCTAGTTGGAAATTAAGAACAGGCAGCTTGCCTGAAACAACCCTGTTTATTTTTTTCTTAATAGCTGATTTTTTAGTTTTTATATTCACAATTAAGAATGTAGTCTAATGTATATTTTGTATTCAAATAATCTTTATAAACTTCCTCTTTTTAAACTGGGTTATACAGGAAATTAAGAATTTCCTGTCTCATTAAATTCGAAACAAATTTAAGATGACAAAAGAAGAAAAAGAAGTTGAAGGAAAAGAGGCTAAAATTAGTGACTTGCCTGGAATAGGGCCTGCTGCTGTTTCTAAGTTAGATGCTGCTGGAATCTACGATTTAATGGGATTAGCTGTAATGTCTCCTAAGGAGTTAGCTGAAGTAGCTGGACTAGGAGAGGCTGTTGCAAGAAAAGCAATACAAGCTGCAAGAAAAATGATGAATCTTGAGTTTCAAGATGGTTTAGAATTTGCCAAAAAAAGAGAAGAAGTTAAAAATATTAGTACTTCAAGCAAGAATTTAGATAATCTTCTGGGGGGAAAAGGGGTTGAAACTAAAGCTATAACAGAAGCTTATGGGGCTTATGGTTCTGGGAAGACACAATTAGGTTTACAATTGGCAGTTAATGTTCAGTTGCCCATAGATAAAGGAGGGGCAAATGGAAAAGCTGTATTTATAGATACAGAAGGGACATTTAGACCAGAAAGAATTAAACAAATAGCAGAAGCAATAGGAGCTAATCCTGAAAAAGTTTTGAAAAATATTTTTGTGGCTAGAGCTTTCAATGCAGACCATCAGATCTTGCTTATAGATAAGATAGGGGAAATGATAAAAAATGAGGAGCCAATTAAGTTAGTTATAATTGATTCTTTAACAGCTCATTTTAGAGCAGAATATGCAGGAAGAGGAATGTTAGCAGATAGACAACAGAAATTGAATAAGTATTTGCATAGTTTAATGAGATTAGCTGAGATGCATAATTTAGCTGTTTTTGTTACAAATCAGGTAATGGCAAATCCTGCTATGATGTTTGGAGATCCTACTGTTGCAGTAGGAGGAAATATAGTTGCTCATGGTTCTACTTATAGGATGTATTTAAGAAGAGGGAAAAAAGATTCTAGAGTAGCTAAACTTATTGATAGTCCTAATCTTCCGGAAAATGAATGTATTTTTTTCTTGACTCAAGCAGGAATAAGAGACGGACAGATAGAAGAAGAGTAGTTTTTATGCCCCACACAAAACAATTATCAAACATTAATCAAATCAGAACAAATATTTCTCTTAGATAATAACAAGCGGGGCTTTAAGTCTCTTCTTTCCTTTAACAAGTTTATAAAGCAGGATAAAGCTAATTTAGGAGTATTATTAATCGCAGATAAATGAGCCAGCATTAAATTTTTCAATTTTCTTGAACCATGCTCTAAAACACACAGCCCAGAATGCAAATTTGAAAGATGCCCTTTATCTCCAAGAATCCTCTTTTTAAGAAAATGCGGATATGGCCCGTTTTCCAGCATTTGAATATCATGATTGCTTTCCATAACAAGAAAATCAGAATCTTGTACGGCTTCCTGAACATTTTTGCAAGCATAACCGATATCAGTTATTACAGAAATTGTTTTGCCGTTTTTTATCTGAAATGAAACAGGCTGAGAAGCATTATGGGACTTGGAAAAAGCAGAGATTTCCATTCCCCCCAGCTTAATTGTCTCATCTTCTTTTATCTCATTCAATAAATCTTCCTGAGAGCAGATAAATTCTGAATTCAGAGTGCCAGAAGTGGCAAAAACAGGCACTTTTAGTGTTCGAGCTAAAACATCTATTCCCCTTATGTGATCAACATGCTCATGGCTTACAAATATTCCCTTAATTTTTCTAGGATTTTCCCTTAACTCAGCCAACCTTAAAAAAATCTGCCTGCAAGAAATTCCTGCATCAATTAACACAGCCTGATTTCTCTCACTGACATAAAAACAATTTCCGCAACTTCCAGACGACAATGCAGCAAACCTCATTTTATACATGAAAATAAGCAGGTTTAAAAACTATTCAGTCAGGCACTTGATTTCTTAACATCAAGAACCTTTGGTTCTTGAGTGCGCTCAAGAATTAGTAAATTCTTGACGTCCTAAGGATTTATGCCCCTAAAAAGTTTTCATGTCAAAAATAGAATATTTTTGAGCACTTTCAGAAATCTTATTTCTGAAGTTTCCAAATTAAATAAAAAGATAGCAAAATGAAAACTTTTTTCACGAGTATGAGTATTTAGAATAAGTAGACTTAAATCTGACCTGTTTCAATGAACTTTTTCATAGCCTTTTCAACTATTATTTGAGGAGCAAAGCCTTTCCTGCTACAAGCCTTGATAAAACCATCATATGTTTTTCTGTCTATGTTGTAGTCTATTCTCATTTTTTGAGGATTTGGTGGTGGTCCAATTAAAACAGATGCACAATTTGCAGCTTTAATTCTTCAGGATTTTGGAAAAGGGGAATACTCTGTTCTTGATATCAAGAAAGGAAGAAAAGGTTTCAGAAGTTTTATGCATTTTATTGTTGACTCTAAGGGATATTTTCAACAAGTTAAAGCAGGAGTTTATAAGAATAAGAGAAAAGAGAAGTTAGAAGTAGAATATTCTAGAGCAAAGTTTGATTATCAAGAATCAAAAAGTGAATTCAATTGGGATGAACTGCAGAATATTCAAAGGAAAATAGATAGAGCAGATCATGCTCAAGGACCTTATCCTTATCTAGAAAGTCTGCAGCCACGATATCGAGCACATCAGATTGAAGGATGGGATGGATGTGAAGAGATCGAAATAGAACAGGGGGAAGATCAAGAAGAAGATAATAATGAAGAAGTAATTGATGTCCATGTGCATATTGGAAAAGATATCTTTGCAGAGAAAAATAAATTAAGAAATGCAAGGGGAAATGAATCTGAACAAAATTATAAAGAATTACTAAGGTGTATGAAGATTAATAAAATTAAAAAATCATTGATAATGCCCTTTCCATCTCCTGCAGAATTTTATTCACAAGGAACTTGGTATACTCAAGAAAATAAAGATATTTTGGATATAACTAACAATGAAGAAAATCTCTATGGGCTTTTAGCTTTTCATCCTAAAGATTATAAAGAAATAGAAAAATTAATTTCTATTAAAATAAAAGGTCTTAAATTGCATACAAGAGCAACATCTGTTGATCCAAAAGATTTAATTGGGCGTCCAATAATGAATATATTAAAAAAATTCTCGTTACCCCTTTTATTGCATATTGGAACTGGAAAAGAAGAAGAATTAATAAATTCTCAAAAATCAATTGAATTGCCGTCTGCAATAGAATTAGCTAAAAATGAGCCAGAAGTTATTTTTATATTTGCACATTTGGGAAGATTGAACAAATCTCTTTTTGAAGGCTTGGAATTAGATAATGTTTTTTTTGATACATCAGGGTTATCATTAATTAACAAATATCCCGAGTCTTTTTTAGCAAATGATACTATAAGTAATCTTCCAAAAGAGTCTTCAAAAGTTTTGGAGCTTTTAATTGAAAAAGGTTATAGTAATAAAATTCTTTTTGGAAGTGATGAGCCCTATGGAACTTCTTATATAGACGAATTGAATATAATAAAAAAGGCAAATATTCCTGAAGGAGAAAAGATAAAAATACTTTCCCTTAATGCAAGAAGGGTTTTTAATATATGAAGTTCTTGTTTATTTATGTCTTGGGTAAAAAAAACATTTGATAAAAATTATTTAGAAGCATTTAAATTTTTAGATAGGAATGCTAACAAAGAGGTTAATCAGATTGTTAAATTATTAAAAATTAGAAAAAGTGATTTAATTCTTGATTCGTGTTGTGGTTGGGGAAGACATACATTAGTTTTTTATAAAAAAGGATATAAAATACAGGGAGTAGATATCTCCAAAGATTTTATTATTCATGCAAAAAAAAATTGTAATAAAATAATTTTTAGTAAAAAAGATATCCGAAATATAAACTCTGGGGAAAAATATAATATTATATTAAATTTAGAAACTTCATTTGGATATTATAGTGATAAAACAAATAAACGTATTATAAAAAATTTTTATAATTCTTTAAAAGAAGATGGTAAGATCATTATCGAATTAATAAACCTTGAATATATTTATTCTAATTTTAAAAAGAAATTAATACTTTTAAATCAACCAACTATAAAAATAATCGATCATAATGCCATCCAAAATCAGAAGAAATACATAAAAACATTAAGAATTATAACCCTTAAGAAATTAACTTATAAAAAAATAATAAAATTAAGGTTATATTCTAAAAAAGAGCTATTAAAAATTTTTAGAAGTGCAGGATTTAAAGATATAAGATTTTTTGGAAACTTTTTTGGAGAAAAATACTCAAAAAGATCAATTAGACTTATTGTAGTTGGGCAGAAGTAAGAATTATAAACCCCTATCTATTATTCTTTTCATGGAAAAAAACAAAAATAATGAACCAAGCAATAAAGGATTATTGAGAAAAATGTCCAAAATTAAGATGAGTGCTCCAAGAGGAGAAAATGATCTAAAGAGCAATGTAGAGTTGGGAAGAGAATTAGACATTTATATTGTAAATGAGATTGTGGGACAAGGATTACCGTTGTTCACACCAAAAGGCACTACAATAAAAAGAGAAATAGAGAGATTTGTGATAGATGAAGAGCTCAAAAGAGGATATTTACATACTTCTACTCCGATCATGGCAAAAAGTGATTTATATAAGGTGTCAGGACATTGGGATCATTATAAAGATTCTATGTTCACTTTAAAAGTTGGGGATGAAACCTTTGCTCTTAGACCTATGACTTGCCCTTTCCACTTTATATTATATAAAAGAAAACCAAGAAATTATAAAGAACTCCCAATAAAATATGCAGAAATGTCAACATTGTTTAGAAATGAACAATCTGGTGAACTTAGAGGATTAACAAGAGTAAGACAATTTACCTTGGCTGATGCACACATCATCTGCAAGTCGGACCAGCTAGAAGGGGAATTTGAAAAAGTGTTAGATCTAATTAATTATGTTATGGAAAAATTAGGTATAAGAGATATTTGGTATAGATTTTCTAAATGGGACCCAAAGAATAAAGAAAAATATATAGATAATCCTAAAGCATGGGAAGAATCACAAAAAACAATGAAGGCAATTTTAGATAAATTAAAATTAGATTATACTGAAGCAGATAATGAAGCTGCTTTTTATGGGCCCAAATTGGATTTGCAATATAAAGATGTTTATGGAAAGGAAGACACATTAATAACAATACAGATTGATTTTGCTTTGCCTGAAAGATTTGACTTAACTTATATAGATGAGGATGGAAGTGAAAAAAGACCGATGATTATTCATAGATCTTCTTCAGGAGCTACAGAAAGAGTTATAGCATATCTGCTGGAAAAAACCCAAGGAAAACTACCTTTATGGTTATCTCCTGTGCAAGTAAAAATATTAACTATGAATGATTCTCTAGAAGATTACGCAAAAAATATCTTAAATGAGTTATCTAAAAATAATATTCGTGTAGAATTAGATAACTCTAATGAAACTCTTGGTAAAAAGATTAGAAATGCCCAAATGGAAAAAGTTAATTATATGATTATTTTGGGAGATAAAGAAAAAGAGAAGGAATTAATTTCTGTTAGAAAAAGAAATGGTGAAAGTGAAAAGGATATTAATTTAAAAGACTTTATTAAACGTGTAAAGAAAGAAGTTGAAGAAAGAGTAGCTCAAGAATAAGATTATTGATAAGAATCTTCAAGTTTTTCAAGATTTAGAACACTTAATATTTTATAAGCATCAATTACTTTTGAGAATTCAATTTGTAGTTTGTCTAAAAATTCTTTCAATTCATTATAGTTTTTACTAACATAATCAAAAATAATATTATTTTCTATTGTAGTCGAGACAAATGGAAATGATTCTCCTATTTTTTCTAGAGAAATTTTGAAAGGTTTAATGCCCTTAATGGAATTCTTAATATGACTAATTAGTGCTTCCTGATCTTGAAATTCAAATGGATAAACTAATGTTATATGTGGCTTGAATTTATTGCTATAAGGATCATATTTTCTCCTAATCTTTTCTATTTTCTTATCTAATTTTAATAAAATGTTTATTACTTGTTTCATCCTAATTTCCTTCCTTAAACATCTCCTTTGCTTTATTTGCAGTTTCAATTATATCTTGCTTTTTATCAAGAGTTTTATCTGGAAGATTTGTTAATTTAACCCATTTGTATTCATCTGATTCATGATTTCCATTAAAATTAAGAATTATCTTTTCATCTTCATCAATTATAGTAGCATAAACAAAGTGTATTGCATGAAAAACATCTGTTAAGTGGGGGGCTTCTTTAACTTCAATTAGCTTTAATTTTTTAGGGTTCAAGTCTACTCCAATTTCCTCTTTAGCTTCTCTTAAGCAAGCATCAATTAGTTTCTCTCCTAATTCTACCCTTCCACCAACATTGCCCCAATCTGCTTTATTTCTATTTCTTTTTTCTTCATTTCTCTTCAAAAGGAGTATTTTAGAGAAGTCTCTATTAAAAACATATACAATTACACCAAGTCCAAATTTTCTTTCTATTTTTTTTTCATGTTAACCACTCACAGGGCTTTCAAGTAATTTGAAAATTTTATTTTTACAATCAATTTCTGCTTGTATTCCTAGAGGAATAACTGTGTTAGGGCAGTTATGTCCAAAGTCATTTGTTTTTAGAATCGGAAAGTTGTATTCTTTTGTTAACTCTAAGGAAATATCTTCTAATTCTCTATTATCACTTTTTTTCATTTCTTCTATGTGCCCAATAACAATGCCCTTTATCATTTCAAAAACTCCAATTTGTTTCAATTGGTTTAATCTATATTCAACTTCTTCAGTTGTTGGTTTGTACTCTTCAAGAAATAAAATTGAACCTTTAAAATCCGGAAAGTATTCTGTTCCAGCAAGTTTCAAGATGCATGAAAGGTTTCCACCAATTAGTTTTCCAGATGCTTTTCCATTTCTTATTACTTTTCTTTCGCTATTTTTAGGTATCTCTCTTTCTTCACTTCTAGATAAAGTATTCAAAAATTCTTCTTTATCATAATCTGTTGGTTTTCTCCCAAAACCCCATTTTACGTCATTTCCATAAAAAGTAACTAGCCCTGTTTTTTTGTTAATTGCATTAAGAATAACAGTTATATCGCTTATTCCAATAAATATTTTAGGGTTAGTTTTTATTGATTCATAGTCTAGAAAAGGAAGTAAAGCATTTGCAGTTTCTCCCCCTTGCGAAGCCATTATCACTTTTATGTTCTTATCTTTAAACATTTCATTTATATCTTTAGCTTTTTCTTCTGGATTTTTGGAAGATAAGAATCTCCCTAGTTTTATCTTAAATCCTAAACTTTCTAGAAATCTGATTCCAGATTTAAACTGTTCATCTGTTCCCGGATTTTTAATTGGTTCTGATGGAGAAACAACTCCAATTGTGTCTCCTTTCTTTAGCTTTATTGGTTTGAGTGGTTTCATGTTTATTTTAGTCAGATGTGCTTTTTAGAGTTTACTTATCTTTCTCATCAATAATATCATCCATTTGGCTTATGGATTCTTTGATGTCTTTCTTTAAGCCAGAGAATATTTCATCTTGTTCTTCTTTTACTGTTACTGGCTTCTTTGCTTTCTTTTGCTTGTCTATCATTTTAAGATGAATATATTTTTCTTTGGATAATTCTTTAACATATAATTTTCTAACTTCTTCGTTCTCTTCTACTCTTCCATTTAACCACTCGGGTTGTTTCCAATCTTTTCCCCAATCCCAATTAATATAACAAAATGCTTTGATGATTGGGTGATCCTTGATCCATTTAAAATATGGTTTAAACCACTCATTCCAACTTTCTTTTCCTTTATCGACCCCTGTTTTTGCAGGACTTGATTCTCCGATTATTACTGGCTTTTTATGTTTCTCTGCTTCCTGTAAAAAATCTCTAGTTATTATTTTAGGATTGTTTACTTCAGTAAAATGTTTTGCACCAAAAAGATTATCAGAAAACCAATCAACATATTCATCTCCAGGATAGAATTTCATTATTTCATTTATATCTCTAGTAAAAGCAGTACAACAATTCCAGATAAATGCAATATTTTTAACATCATTTTTCCTAAATAAATCTACAATATATTTCCACGCAGAAATAAATTCTTTTGGAGAATAGCCATGTGTGGGATTATTAAATTCATAACCAATCCTCAGAAAAACAGGATTTTTGTACTCTTTTATGATTTTAATTAAAAAGAGTATTTCCTGGTCAAGTTCTCTCTTAATAATTTGTTTACATTGTTCCCCTATTTCTCTTGCCTTCAGATTTAAGCCTATTTGCAGCATTAAATCTGGAGAAATATTCTTAGCTTCATTTACTTTATTTCTAAATTTTTCTTTGATTTCATTTATTCTTACATAAGTCATATAAATAATTGGTTTATAATTTTCAACAGCATTACAATACTTTCTAAATTGTTCTGGACTTTGTCCTGCTCCATGCAAGACTTTTCCTGCTGGAGGTTCAAATTTTTGATTAAAATTGAAATTCTTTTCCATTTTGATTAAACTAACTCCTTGCTATTAAAATAATGAATATAATCTAATTTTGTTCCTTTAAATCTCACAAGAGAGATATGGCAATTATGATAATCAAACTTATTTATCTGTGAATGAGTAAATCCCATTTTCTTTCCAATTATTCCTTTAATCACATTTCCATGGGCTACAATTAAAATAACTTTCTCTTTATTTTCGTTAAGTATTTTATTAAATATTTTAATGCTAAATCTATGTTTTAAATAATGTTTCCAGAATTTATAATGATAAATTCTATTACTCCAAACAATCTTATTAAATTCTGAAATACCTTTGATAATCTTTGGCTTTTTCCCTATTTCTTTTCCAATAATCTCTGCTGTTTCTATTGCTCTGTTCATATCGCTTGAGTAGATTTTATCAATTTCTTTTTTTATCTTAGAAAACTTCTTTGCAACTTCTATTGCTTGCTTTTTTCCAAGAGCACTTAATCCAGGACCCCCAGTTATAAGTCCTATATCTTGATTATTAGTAATATGAATTCTGTCTCCATGTCTAATAAAGTAAACAGTGGTTTTACCTCTTTGGTATTCGTTTGGATTCTTTAAGGTCATATTATTTTAAGTAACTCCTATCTTTTAACTCTTTCATTTTAGTAATTCTCCGTAACTTTCATCTTTTCT
>Ga0210057_1011003_pt1 | contig 10104 bp, 11 predicted proteins | sample CryGeyCG2114_010_2_FD_183968 | JGI IMG/M metagenome (GOLD analysis project Ga0210057, IMG submission 183968) | Groundwater microbial communities from aquifer - Crystal Geyser CG10_big_fil_rev_8/21/14_0.10 (SPAdes) (version 2) | ecosystem: Environmental > Aquatic > Deep subsurface > Groundwater ...
CAAAAATATACCCAAAATTTGGCTAAAAAACAAAAAATTAAACTAACCCCTCAAAATACTTACGCCTTTCAAAAGAAAAACCACATCGGCCTCGATTGCTCCGCCCTGGCTTATCATCTCCTCGATTTTCTTTATCAAAAAAAACACCGCCGATCTATTAAACCTTATTTGCTTGGAACTGAGGGTAAAACTGGCCCTCGCCGACTTTCCGCCAATTTACTTACCTCTTCTCCCAATGCCATTATCACCAAAAACCCAAAACCCGGAGATCTAATCCGTCAAAAAAACGGTCACCATGTTCTTTTTATCTACAAAGTTACCCCCGACAAAATCTACTATGTTCACTCCAGCCGTCAGAGCAGAAAAGTCAAATTAGATAATATCAAAAAAAACAAATCACTTCTCTTCTACCAACTCTTGGCAGAAAAAAGGAGAAACTGATACCACTTCCACTTCTGTCCCACACTTAGTACACTCCAAAATATCACCTATTTCCACCTTCTTGTCAGCCACTATCATTGCCCCACAGTCAGGACAGCTAATTTTCTTTATTTCTTCCATCGCTTATACTATAGCATATGACCCCTACTCCCTTGCAAAAAATAGACCAAATTTATTTCAAAAGAGAAGATCAAAATATAACCGGCTCTGCCAAAGATCGGGCCATTGAAAAACAAGTCAAAAACGCCCTTCTCCAGCATTTCACCTCTGCCGTCATTTCTTCTACTGGCAATGCCGCCATTTCCGCTGTTCATTTTTGCCGTCAATATCACCTTCCCCTCACCATTTTTCTCTCTCCCAAAACCGATCCGGCCAAACTCATTCTTTTACGTCAATCAAAACAAAATATTATTATCAGTCAAAAACCCATCAGTGACGCTTTCAAATACGCTCAAAAAAATCATAGTTACAATCTTCGTCAATCAACTGACCCTGTTGCTCTTAAGGCTTATTCTCAAATTGGATTAGAAATTAAAACTCAACTTCCCAAAATCAGCAGTATTTTTATCCCTGTTGCCAGTGGTACCACCCTTTTGGGTCTTTCCCAAACTCTACCTTCAGCCTGCAAAATTTTTGCCGTTCAACCAGCCTCTTATTGTCCTCTTGCCTCTGTTTTTGACAAAAATTATCGTCCGGAAACCACCACCTCCACCACTTCTCTTTCGGTCCGCTCTCTCCCTCTCAAAAGCTTGGTTTTAGTTGCCGTCAAAAAAAGTCACGGCTCTACCTTGGTAGTTCAAGAAGAAGACTTAAAAAGACAACAAAAATATTTGAAAAAAAATAAAATTTATACTTCAACCGAAGGTGCTCTGGCTCTAGCTGGCTATCAAAAAGCCAAAAAAATATTTGACCCCGGACCTTTTCCTCTTATTCTTTTAACCGGCACCAAAAGATGACTCTTTTAGACACTCTCAACCGCAGTAATTACAACTTCTTTTTTCCTGTCGTCGATCCATTTTTGGATATAAAAATTCCTCAACTAAAAAATTTTTATTCTCTAAAAAATCCTTCTCTTAAAAATAGTGGCCAATTACTCTCCTCTCCCACTACACTCAAATTCATCCAACAAACTTGTCAGCAAAATCAAAAAAAACCCGCCATTGTTTTTTTTAAACCATCAAAAAAAATTGATTATCTCTGTCAAAAACACCACTGGCTTCCCGTTGGCAACAGCGCTTCCCTCAGCCGGGACTTAGAAGACAAAATTAAGTTCAGTCAGCTTTGTCTTCATTATCAAATACCTCATCCTCCCTACCATCTGGCTGTTTTTAACCAAGAAAGCTATCAACAATATAAACCTTTACTAAAAAAAATTGTTATCCAAACCCGTTTTGGTTGGGCCGGAAAAAGCTCTTTTCTTTCCTCCCGTTTTTCTGACCTTAAAAATAAAATTATTCCCAATACCCCTGTTAAATACTCTCCCTATCTAAAAAACGCCATAACTCTGATCAACAACTCTTGCCTTACTTCTCATGGTTTAGTTCAAAGCCCTCCCGCCCTTCAAATCAACGGTATTCGTTTTCTTTCTTCCAACCCCCTGGCCACCACCGGTCGTCAATGGCCCTGCTCTTCTACCTCTCCTCAAATAAAAAAACAGATAAAGCATTTAACCTTAAAATTTTCGCGCATTTTGCAACAAAAAAAATATCTTGGTTATTTTGGCCTTGATTTTTTAGTCGACAAAAACAAAGTTTATCTCCAAGAATGCAACCCCAGGCTAACCGCCTCTTTTGCTTTTTATCATCAATTGGAAACAAGTACCCCCTACACTCCCCTTTTTCTTCTTCATTTGGCCAGCTTTCTAAAATTAGACCAAAAAATAGATATAAATTTTGAAAAGAAACGCTTTTTTTCTTCCAAAATAATCGGCTTTCAACTCAATTCAAAAAATTCAAAAGGGCAAACCCTTAGACAAATATCTCAAAACAAAAATTTTAAACTTACCCCAAAATCCATCAAAACCCTTTTTCAAAATGCCCCTCAAAACTAAAAAAAAATCGCCTCTGATTATTCTCACCGGCATTCTTATCACCATCGGTATCGCCTTCATTTCTATTTCTTCTTTGGCCGAAGCAGAGTCCGGTTTTGCCGACAAATATTATTTTATAAAAAAACAACTTCTCTGGCTAAGTTTGGGTTTACTGGTTTTTTATTTTTCTTCTACCGTAGCTATTAATACCATCAAAAAAATTAGTTCAATCTTGTATATTTCTTCCGTCCTTCTCCTTATCCTGGTATTAATTCCTCAAATTGGCGACACTGCCCTCGGAGCCAGGCGTTGGCTCAATTTTGGTCTTTTTGGCATTCAACCTTCAGAAATCATCAAATTCACTTCCATTATTTACTTTTCTTTTCTTTTTTCTCGTCCGGAAAAATTAAACATAAAAACTCTCATTCTTCATCTCAGCCTACCTTTCTTTCTCATTGTTATTCAACCAAACCTAAGTTCTGCCATCCTCGTCAGTGCCATCACTATCTCTCTTTATTACCTGGCTGGGGGAAAAATCCTGCCTCTTTTCCTTCTCTGTTTTTTAGCCACCGGTCTCAGTCTAATTCTGATTGTTTTTTCTCCTTACAGAAACCAGCGACTCAAAACCCTTATTTCTCCCCAATCAAGCCCAGATAATTCTTATCACCACAACCAAATTGTTTATGCCCTCGCTTCCGGCTCTTGGCTGGGAAAAGGTTTTGGCTCCTCTACTCAAAAATATCGTTTCATTCCCAAAATTTCCACCGATTCTATCTTAGCGGTCATCGGTGAAGAAACCGGTTTTTTGGGACTAATTTCTATTTTTTTTCTTTATATCTCTCTTATCAGCCGTCTTTTTAAAATTTCTCAAAACATCGAAAACCAATTTCAATCTCTTGTCTGTGCTGGTATTGGTTGTTGGATTGCCTACCAAACCCTCATCAACGTTGGCGCCATTGTCGCCATAATTCCTCTAACCGGTGTTCCTCTCCCTTTTATTTCCTATGGAGGGTCATCTCTTATCAGCCTCCTGGCGGCGATTGGCCTGGCTTGCAATATCGAAAAACACTCAAGTTCCCTGATATACTCGGACAATGAACAAAAGTCTTCTAATAGTCGGTAACCACCATACCCCCGCCATTGAGTTAATCAGACAACTAAAACAGGACAAATTTATCACTTGGGATCTTAGTTATGTTTCACATCTTCATTCCCGTGAGCTTCACATCAAAAATAGCATCGTCAAAGAACTTAAAGTAAAATTTTATTCTCTCAAAAGCAGTAAATTCGATCGTTATCATCCTGCTTCTTTCATCCTCAGTTTTCCCCTTCTTTTCATATCCATTAAACAGTCCTTAGTTTTACTCAAAAAAACCAAACCGGATCTTGTCATCTCTTTTGGTGGCTACAGTTCTGTTCCCCTCGTTTTTGCCGCTTTTCTAAAAGCTATTCCTGTCATCATTCACGAACAAACTCCCACTTTTGGTTTAAGTACAAAAATCAATTCTATTTTTACCAAAAAAATTGCTCTTTCTTACCCCCCCTCCGTCTCTCTTTTTTCTTCTCTTTTTAAAAACAAAATCGTTGTCACCGGCAATTTACTTCGGTCTCAAATCTACCAAAATTCCACCAAAAATTATCAAATTTTAGTTTCAAAAATCAAACAAAATCCCTTGCTTTATATCACCGGCGGTAGTCAAGGATCCGAAACTATCAACCAAAATATTTTACCCATTCTTCCAAAATTAACCCAAAAATATCTCGTCATTCATCACACCGGCGTTAATCATTTTGCCTCCATAAAAAAACAATTTCCTCATCTAAAAAATTATTATCCTACCGACTATGTTGGACTGGAAGATATTGGCTGGGTTTTACAAAACGCTTCCATTATTATTAGTCGGGCTGGTGCCAACACCTGTCAAGAAATTATTGCTCTCAAAAAAAATTCTCTCCTCGTACCCTTACCCAAAAGTTCACAAGACGAACAAAACAAAAACGCTATCTTGGTCAAAAAAAATCTACCTCAAACCATCATCTTGGATCAAGACAAACTCTGTCCGACACAAATCTTAACTGGGCTTAATCAATTAACAAAACAATCTCTTATTTCCACTTTTCCTCCTCAAAAAAATAATCTCAAAATATTAAAATTAATCCATTCTCTTGTTTAAAAAAATTCTTATCGGTTTTGTTTTTCTTTTAATTGGTCTATCTTATTTTTATTTTAATCAATCAAATAAAAAAATGAACCCGCTTTCCGATTTAAACACCTTTCATCAACAGCTTAGTCACGCCCTCAATTTAGCCAAACTTGATAGCAACAATCATCAAGTCCGAAATTATTATCATGAAGTCGAATTTTTTATAGATCAATGTCAAGTCGTTCTCTCTACTCAAAAAGATCCTTACCGCCAGATTGCTTCTTTGCAACAATTTTTCAAAACAGCTAAAATAAAAGGATTAAGACCGGTTTTTGTTGATTTAAGCAGTTCTCATCCATATGCAACACTCAAAAATAATTAAAGGAATCGATATTGGTTCTTCCAAGGTCACCACCATTATTGGACAATATTTTAAAAACGAAGACAAATTCAACGTGGTTGCCGTTTCTTCCATGCCCGCCAAGGGTTTTCGCAAAGGTCAAATTATTGACCTGGAAACTGCTTCTCAAACCATAGTAAAAAGTGTCGAATCGGCAGAAAGAATGGCCGGTTTTCAAATAAATGATGCTTCTGTTGCTATCTCTGCCCCTTACATTGAATCTCTTAACTCTCAGGGTATCGTCGCCGTCAGTAATTCTGGGGGAGAAATAAGTGAAAACGATATCAATCGAGCCATTGTCGCCGCCAAAGCCATCACCCTACCCACCGGCAAAGAAATTCTTCATGTCATCCCCAGAATTTTTACCGTTGACGGTCAAGAGGGGATTACTGATCCCATCGGTATGACCGGCGTTAGATTAGAACTTGAAGCCCATATTGTTCTCGCTTCTTCTCCCGCTCTTAAAAATCTGGAAAAATGTTTCGGTCACATGGGTTTAAATATCACTCAACTGGTTTATTCCGGTCTTAGCTCGACCCAATCTTGTCTTAGTCCCAGTGAAAAAGAACTGGGGGTCGCTCTGGTTGATATTGGTGGCACTACCACCAATATCATTATTTATTGTCAAAATTCTCCCGCTTTTTCCAAAGTTTTACCCATCGGTGCCGACAACATCACCAATGATCTGGCCATCGGTCTTCGTCTTCCCATCCAAGACGCAGAAAACATCAAATTGGGTTTGAAAAAAATCATAAAAAACAAAAATTTTCAGGATGAAACCGATCTATCCCAATTTGACATAAAAACCAATAGCAGTCGAAAAATTTCCATTCAAACGGCCATTACCGGCATTATTAAACCCCGCTTGGAAGAAATTTTTTCCCTGGTCTACCAACAAATAGCCGACAGTGGTCTAAAAAACAGCATCCCCTCCGGAGTTGTCTTAACCGGAGGTGGCAGTCAAACAATTCTGACTGAAGAACTTTGCGAAAAAAATATTCCCTTACCTCATCGAATTGCCAATTCTCCCAAAGTTGGAGGCATTATCGACAACATTCTCACTCCCTCTTTTACCAGTTCCATTGGTTTACTTATGTACGCTCAACAACAAGAACAAAAACCCAATTCTGTTTCCAGTAAATCCAAACTTTCTTTTTCCGGCCTTACCACCCGAATTAAAAATCTATTAGGACCTCTTTTACCATAATGGGATTAATAAAAACTCTCTCCGGTCAATTTGCCAAAATAAAAGTTATCGGTATCGGTGGTGGTGGTGGCAATGCCATCAACTCCATGATAAGTGAAGGTGATATCGAGGGTGTCGATTTTGCTGTTATCAATACCGATTCCCAAGCCCTACTAAACTCTCTTTCTCCTATAAAAATTCAACTGGGAGAAAAATTAACCAAGGGTTTAGGTGCCGGAGGCAATCCTCAAATCGGTCAACTTGCTGCCGAAGAATCTCAGGACAGAATCAGAGAAATACTTCAAGATACCGACATGATTTTTCTTACCGGCGGTATGGGGGGCGGTACCTGCACCGGAGCTGCCCCTATTATTGCCAAAATAGCCAAAAAGGAATTTGGCATTCTGACTATCGCCGCCGTGACCAAACCCTTCCTTTTTGAGGGCACCCGTCGCATGAGCAACGCCCAAGAGGGTATTTCTCAACTAAAAGATTACGTTGACACTCTCATCGTCATCCCCAACCAAAAAATAATTGAAGTGGTCAATTCAAAAGCCACCCTTCTGGAAGCCTTTAAGATCGCCGATTCCGTTCTTAGTCGTGGTACCAAAGCCATTGCCGATCTAATTACCAAACCAGGCTTGATTAATCTTGATTTTGCTGATATTAAATCCGTCATGAGCAATGCCGGTTCGGCCTTAATGGGAGTAGGGGAGGCCAAAGGAGAAAATAAAGCCAAAAAGGCAGTCGAAAAAGCCATTGTCTCACCTCTAATAGAAATTGACATCAATGGCGCCAGAGCTGTTCTTTTAAACATCACCGGCGGTCCGGATCTGACCATGGCAGAAATTGAAGAATCGGCTCAAACCATTGCCCAATATACCGCCCCTGATGCCAATATTATTTTTGGTACCAACATTGATGAAAGTCTAAAAGACACCATTAAGGTCACCCTTATCGCTACCGGTTTTGATCTCAATCAAAAACCGTCTCAAACTTTTATAAAAAATCCACCGTCTAGTCTCAATAAAAACAAAGAAAATAAACTTCTCAAGCCCATAGAAAACCTGGATGACCAAAAAATAAAAAAGATAATGGGCAACCAGCCTATTCCTGAAGGCATCGACATCGTCGATGAAATAGACATTCCTACCTTCCTCAGAAAAAAATAATTTGTTAATTTTTAAAAAACTTGCTCAACAAACTCAATCTTTCCATCGTTTTTAGTCTCCTTATTCTTTTTTTTATCAATCTTTTAACCATTAGTTCCATCGCTCCCGATCTTTTAACCAAACAAATATTCTCCTGGATTATCGGTTTATTTCTTTTCTTCGTTGGTCGCCACTTTACTCCCCGTCAATTATCTTCCGCCAAATGGCCTCTTTTTTTATTCTCCTGCTTGCTTTTAATTCTTCCCATTCTTCTAAACAATATTACCCGGGGTTCCCGTCGCTGGATAAATATCGGTCCTCTTTCTTTTCAGCCCTCAGAAATAGTCAAACCTGGTTTAATGCTCTATTTGGCCAACGCCAACACTCTTTCTTCTTATTTCCTTTTTCTCCTTCCCGTTTTTATTGTTATTCTCCAACCAGATCTTGGCTCTGCCGCCTCTCTTCTTTTTCTTCTTAGTCCCATTATCTTTTGCCACAAACTTCTCTTCAAAATTAGCCTCCTTCTTTCCCTTTTTATCCTACTTCTCTCTCCTCTAATTTGGACCAAAATCCTCCATCCTTATCAACAAGAGCGTATTTTAAATTTCATCAACCCCACCTCTGACCCCTTTGGTCAGGGTTACAATGTTATTCAGTCAAAAATCGCCATTGGTTCCGGAGGATTTTTTGGTAAAGGTTACAAAAAAGGCAGTCAGGGCCAATTACTTTTTCTTCCCGAAAAACACACCGATTTTGTCTTTGCCGCCATCTCCGAAGAACTCGGTTTCCTCGGTTCTTTTTTTATCATTTTCGCCTATTTTCTCCTTATCAGTTCTCTCTTAAAAAAAGCTTTTAATTCTACCAACAAAGCCTGTTTTATTTTTACCCTGGGTATAACTTTTCAACTTTGGTTTCAAACCTTTGTCAATATCGGCATGAATATTGGCATTCTTCCGGTCACCGGTATCCCCCTGCCTTTTTTATCGGTCGGCGGATCTACCATCATGGCTACTCTCTTTTCTCTGGGTATCATTCATTCCAGCTAAATATCCACCTTTCTTTTATCCTGTGCTATAATCCTCAGGTATGAAATATGCCGTTTTAGCCATTTCTGGCAGTCAATATCTGGTTTCAGAAGGTCAAACTCTAACCATTGACAAACAAATCGCCACAGAAGGAGAAAGTCAAAACAGTGATCAAGTTCTTCTTTTTGTTGATAAAGACAAAGTAAAAATAGGTAATCCTTTGGTCAAAAATGCTTCTATCTCTTATCAGATCGTCAAACAGCACCAAGGCGAAAAAATTAGAGTTTTTAAATATAAAGCCAAAAGCCGTTATCGCAAGACCCAAGGTTTTCGAGCCCAACAAACTGATATCAAAATCGAGAAAATAAGTCTTAAATCCGCTCCCAAACCCAAAACCAAAAAATTAGAAACTAATAATTCGTAATTGAATAATTAAATAAGTATGGCCCATACAAAATCACAAGGAAAAACAGCTCAAAAAAGTGTCCGACCCGGCAAAAGAAGAGGCGTAAAAATCTCCGGTGGTCAAAAAATTGATGTTGGTCAAATTATTGTTCGTCAGGTCGGTTCAAAATTTCATCCTGGCAAAGGCGTCAAACAAGGTAAAGATTTTACTCTCTATTCTATGCGCCCCGGAGTGGTTAAGTTTTACAAACAACACGACAAAAGCTTTGTTTCTGTCATTTCTGCTTAAACTGACCTATTCTGATTGTCTTTTTTCTATTTTTTCACAACGCTTTTCATAGTATCCTTAGTAAGTGAAAGACGTTACTCAAATCGCTACCAATCAGCTGGAACCAAACCCCCTCCAACCAAGAGGCATCATCAACCCCGAATCAATCTCTGAATTAGTCGAATCCATCAAAGAACATGGTGTTTTAGAACCTCTGATCATCGCCAAAACTCCCGCTGGCTATCAAATCATCGCCGGTGAACGTCGTTGGCGGGCCGCTCGTATTGCCAAACTAGAATACGTTCCTGCCATTGTCAAAGAAACCACCCCTCAACAAATGCTGGAAATGGCTATCGTTGAAAACGTTCAAAGAAAAGATCTAAACCCCCTCGAAAGAGCCAAAGCCTTTCTCCAACTCAAAGAGGAGTTTGGTTTTGACAACAAACAAGTGGCCAAAAAAGTTAGCAAAAGTGTCCCCTATGTTATCAACGCTCTTCGTCTTTTAGAACTTCCTGACGCTCTCAAAGATGGCCTTCTTTCCGAACTGATTACTGAAGGCCATGCCCGAGCCTTGGGTAGCATCAATGACACCAGGCTAATGATTGAAGCTTACAAAATCGTCCTTCAGGAAAAAGCCTCTGTTCGTCGTGCCGAAGAAATCGCTCGCAGAATGAAAAAAAAGATTGAAGAGGGTCAAGTCCCCATTACCAAAGAAAATCTGCCTCACTTTTTAAAATCAAAATTAGACGATATTAGTGGCGATATGCAAGACAGTTTCAGAGACGGTCTCACTTTAGTAAAAATTTCTCAAACAAATATCCTTACCCGAGTTACCATCCAATTTCGCGGTCCGGTAGAAAAAAGGTTTCGCAACATTCAAAATCTCTATCAAAAACTTTGTCAAAAAGAACTGGGACCGGACACAGAAGAAGAATGATTTTTATAACCCTATTTTTGGCACCAAACCCCAAGCCGTAGGTGGCCAATACTTAAAAAAGGCCTTGCCAACAATTGATCCTTTTTCCACCGGACCAAACTCACGTCCGTCTCGAGAA
>Ga0210057_1011005_pt1 | contig 10100 bp, 9 predicted proteins | sample CryGeyCG2114_010_2_FD_183968 | JGI IMG/M metagenome (GOLD analysis project Ga0210057, IMG submission 183968) | Groundwater microbial communities from aquifer - Crystal Geyser CG10_big_fil_rev_8/21/14_0.10 (SPAdes) (version 2) | ecosystem: Environmental > Aquatic > Deep subsurface > Groundwater ...
GTTTTTAAAAATTCAAAGTGGATTTAGTAATTTAAGTTTTTCTTGATTAATTGGTTTTTAGGGAGTAATCTCTTTTTTGGAAAGGAGGTGCTCATGGAGCACCAGTGTCTGTGGGAGGTTGTCTCTATGAGAGGTGGAAGCATCTTCATGAGACAGGACGGATTCTGTATCCAGAACAACGAGACGAGAAGGGTGGAGGGGGAGGCTGTCATATTTCCCCATGAGGGACAAGATGAGGTTCTCTGGCTCATCCGGTGTGCGGAACCTTACCCGCACCCACTCGCCAGGAGGGAAAACGGTCGGGTGAGAATCATCTACCCGAAGACGGTGTATGAGGAGAGAATCATGCGTGAAGACGGACTCTTCATCGCAGGTGACTCCGACTTCATTCACCCGGGAGATGGGTTCGTCATCCTGCCAGTCGGCACGCTTTGTGACGGTGGGTACGACTACCTGGACGGCCGACCCCGTCCCATGTTCTACGCCAGGGCAACTGGCGACAACTCTCTTCCACCGTGGAAGAAGTGAGGTGAAGGCGGGTTTCAATGCCCACGATGAGGACCATCGTGGGCTTCATCGTATCTAATTTTGGGGGTGGTATAATAGGAGTATTAACATAAGGTAATTTCTTAAAACTATATGGCATCATCAGTTCAAGATTTGGAAAGAGAAATAGAGAGGAGTAAAGATAAATTAAAAGATTTGGAGAAAGATTTATCTAAGGCTGAAGACGAAGTTAAAGATAATAAGCATAAGGCAGAAGAAGCAGAAAGAGAATATAAAGAAGCAGAAAGTGAGGCTTCTAATCTAAAAACAGAAGTCGGAAGTCTAAGATCGGAGATAGGGCAAAATGAAGTGAAGCTTGCTCAAGCAAGACAAGAGGAAGCTAATAAAAAATAAAATGCAGAAAGCAGTTTTTGGTGGGGGGTGTTTTTGGTGTACTGAAGCAGTATTCAAGATGCTTAAGGGTGTGAGTTTGGTAGAGCCCGGTTATGCTGGGGGTAATACAGATAAGGTGAGAGGGTGGTGAGGTGGTTAAAATTTAGCCCAAATGTCATAAATAGTCGTATTTGTGGAAAATAGAGGTTATCCACAGTTTATTGAGGATTTTTTGCTATAATTTTATAGTGTACTTTAATACTCAAGACTAACCTTAAAAATAATGATTGCTGAATTACTAAATATAGACCTAGTTAAAGAATTAAAACTAGATTCTCTACCATCAGACAAGAAAGAATCTTTAATGAGTCAAATGTCAGAGGTGGTTGAAAATAGGATTAATATGGAGGTTATATCTATTTTGTCAGAAGATGATAAAAAAGAGTTAGACAAAGTTCTTGATTCAAATGGAGACTTGATCCAGTTTTTAAAGAACAAAATACCAAATTTTGAATTATTAGTAGCAGAAGTGGTAGCTAATTTTAAGAAAGAAATCTTAAACTTACACCAGGCTGTAACTGAAGAAAAATAACTACTTATTTCTCAGATTAAAAATACACCTCAATTTCCATGGAAAAATTCAAACTAGAAGGCGCACCTCAAGAAGATAATCAGGAAAATAAGAAATATCCACCAGGAACTATTTTAGATTCTCATGGAATTCCTTATTCAGAAAGTAACCCTGCTACTGATTCTAAAGAAGTTAACAAGAGGAAAAATGAATCTATTGATACCAATGATGGAAGAGAGCCTTCTATTCATGAAGATGATAGTTCTATTAAATCAAACAAAGATTTCTTAGATTTATTAAATAAAGCAAGACAAGGTGGCGTAGAACATGAGGATGTTTATTGGCATGTCTTTGGACGAGGTTCAGCTAGTGGGGAAGCTTACCCAGAATCAATTGTTGGTAGAAAAGATTTAATTGAAAAGTTTGCAGTTGGTAAAAACGGTGAACCATATACTTCTACACGAGACGCTGCTCATGATTTGATTGAATATCTTGCAAATGAGGCTGAGAGGAATTTATCTAATAAAGAATCTTCCAATCATGTTAATGAGGCTATTAAATCAAACAAAGATTTCTTAGATTTATTAAATAAAGCAAGACAAGGTGGCGTAGAACATGAGGATGTTTATTGGCATGTCTTTGGACGAGGTTCAGCTAGTGGGGAAGCTTACCCAGAATCAATTGTTGGTAGAAAAGATTTAATTGAAAAGTTTGCAGTTGGTAAAAACGGTGAACCATATACTTCTACACGAGACGCTGCTCATGATTTGATTGAATATCTTGCAAATGAGGCTGAAAATAAGATTAATGAATTAAATCAAGAAAAGAAGAAGCCCGAGGAAAAGGAAAAGTCTGAGGAAGACGAAGAAAAAGTCGAAGAAGAGAAGTTTGAGGAAGAAAAAGAAAAAGTCGAAGAAGAGAAGTTTGAGGAAGAAAAAGAAAAAGTCGAAGAAGAGAAGTTTGAGGAAGAAAAAGAAAAAATCGATGAAGATAAAAATAAACCTGAAAAGGATAAAGATATTCCTGGAGTAGATATTCAAGAACTTGGTCAATTGAGAGATGCTTATTTACAAGCAAAAAGACTAAGGGGTAATGTTGCTAGAGGTAGGTTCGGAAGATTTTTTGGAAGAGTACTAAACTTTGGAGAGAGGGAGATGGATTTTGGTGGTGAAGCTGGGGCTCAAGATTTAGAAACAGTAAGAAGAGAATATCAAGAAATTCTTGCTAGATACAGAAATGCTGAGTTATCAAGGTTAGAGTCTCAGTTGAGTGATAGATTGGAAAGAGGTGAGATTACTATGGGTGATTATAATGCAGAAATTTCCTCAAAAATCTGTAGTTTGTTAACCGAAGAAGACACAAATATAGATGTACGGTCTTCTCAAGGCATAGAGAGAAATCTATTAGAAAAGATGAAGACCTCGTGGCGTCAAGCAAATAAAACTCGTCTCGGACTAGGTCTTCTTGGTACAGCCTTGGCCTTTACTCCTATGGGTGCTACAGCTGGAGTGGTGGGCGCTAGGGCAGCATTGGGTGGCGCATCTACTTATGTTGGTGTTGAAGCTAGTCTAGAAAGGTATTCAAAACTTATTGGACATAAAGGATTGGTGAGTGAAATAGGTAAATCAAACAGTTTTGTTACAGAAGAGGGTCTTTATAATTATGTATGGAAACTACCTATAGAAGATATTAGAAAAGAGGCTTCTAGATTAAGAATGCTTCAAGTAGAGAAAGGTGTCTCTATAAGTAACTTAGGTTCCTCGGGTGATATTGGAGGAAGAATAGCAGAGGTTATCTTGAGAAGAGATAATGAGCTTACCATAAGGGAGGTTGTTTCTGGAGATGGGTCAGAAGACATCAGTGTTAGATTTGCCGATAGGCTTTCTGAGAGACTTTCTAGAGAAATTAATGTTAAGAATATTACAATAGAGTCAGAAGTTGATAGAGAGAGGCTTAAAAAGATGGTGAGAAAAACAATATCAGTTTTGGCTGGCGGGGCTGTTGGGTGGCTTATTGGTGGAAAGTTATTTGCTAACTCAAATCCAGAATCAGATGTTCTTCCAGAAGTCCATTCAGCTTCAACAGAATCATATTCATTAGATCCAGGTATGGAAGTATTTAAACATACAGCTGGAGAAGGTGAAAATACTTGGAAAATAATCGAAGCCAATCTTGATAATAGACACTTGATGGATGGTTTAAATCCAGGGCAAAGAACCCATGTTATAGATTCATTAAAGGATGCATTTGAAAAAATGAGTCCAGAGCACTTGAAAGAAATTGGTTTTTCAAGTGGAGATGTTGACCTTCTTAATCCTGGAGAAAATATAGATCTAACAGAAGTTCTTGGTAAACCTGAAACCATACTAAGTTCTCTCTTTAATGCTAAGAATTTATCCCCAGAAGATATTTCTTCTATCGTGAAAAATAATACCCAAATTGCCAATTGGCTTAAAGAACATCATGGCGAATTAAAACAGGTGTTTGATGGTGAAATGGTAGAAAAAGTTCTAAAGGGTGTTGTATAGTTGGTTGATAGAACCTCGGTTAATATTGGCAGATGTAATAAAATCAGAAGCTAATAAAAAATAAAATGCAGAAAGCAGTTTTTGGTGGAGGGTGTTTTTGGTGTACTGAAGCAGTGTTCAAGATGCTTAAGGGTGTGGGTTTGGTAGAGCCCGGTTATGCAGGAGGGAATACAGAGAACCCAACTTATGAGGAAGTCTCTGGTGGTAAGACTGGTCATGCTGAAGTGATATATATTGAATATAATCCTGACGAAGTTTCCTATGGAGAATTGCTCACGGTATTCTTTGCTTCACATGACCCAACAACTGTGAATAGACAGGGGAATGATATTGGAACTCAATATAGATCGGTAATCTTCTATACTAGTGATAATCAGAAAAAAGAGGCAGAAGAATTTATCAAAGAGATAAATGAATCAAGTAAAGAAGGTGAGAGGATGGTGACAGAATTAGAGCCATTGAATCATTTTTATAAAGCAGAGAATTATCACAAGGATTATTTTGAAAATAATCCAGACCAAGCCTATTGCCAGGTTATTATTAACCCTAAATTGGATAAGGTGAAAAAGGAATTTGCTAATTTGTTGAAAAAGGATGAATCCCGTTAGTGATAGGAAGTGTTTTAAATTAAAACACTTCCGTGAATAATTTATTATTTTGATATAAAATATTCATTATATTTATTTTTAAACACCTAGGCACAACATAATCGCATAATCACTAACGGGATGAACGAACAAGAAATAAAACAAAAGCTAACTGAAGAGGAATATAAGGTTCTGAGAGAAAAGGGGACCGAGGTGCCTTTTTCTGGAAAGTATGTAAATACTAAAGATAGTGGAATGTATGTGTGTAAAGTTTGCGGAACAGAATTGTTTTCATCTCTAGCAAAGTTTGATTCTGGGACCGGATGGCCATCATTTACCGAACCAGCTAATTTGGAGCATGTGGAATTGGTAGAAGATAATTCACATGGTATGCATCGGACAGAGGTGAAGTGTAAGAAATGCGGGTCACACTTAGGCCATGTTTTTGATGACGGAATAGAAAAAGACGGAAAGAGATATTGTATAAATTCTGCCTGTTTGGATTTGAAGAAATAGATTAAAAGCGAAAACGGCGCGGATCCCATGTGGGACCGCGCCGTACCCATGCACGCTTTCGCGTGTTAGGGTTTGTAGAACTTGTCGCTGGTGGACGACCAGTTCGGATCTCCTTTCCGGATGACATCTTTGACTGTCTTGAAGAATGCTTCATCCCAAGCACCCCTCTTGATGATCTGGCCACTCTCAGTTCGGAAGAAGAATTCTTTCATCTTCATTTCCACGAACATGAGAGTGTTTCCATCCCAAGTAACTACAATGTCACCGTTCTCCAGCGGATTACCGTAGTACAGCTTGTCGTACCCACACATAACCTCTTGTGAAGGTTCCGTGTGGGAGACCGTAGGAGTTGCCCTGTGGTGAGGTTTGGTAGCGAGGTACCAAATACCCACTAGGCTGATGGTGATGAACATCACCCCTACAATGTAGAGCCATGTCGTGTCGTACCTTCTGGGTACGACCATCTTTCTTGATCTTGGCATTAACCCCCCAGTCCGTTAGCTATTAGACACCTTGTGGGAGCTTGGGTCAAGGCTCCAAATAAGCCTAATTTAAAGGTGGGTCTAATATTCAAAATAGCCTTATCTAGACTTGTTGACATAGAAATTAAGAAAGTATAGAATGGCGATTACCTATAAATGTTTATAACCTTAACCAAAGTAGAGCGGTGTAGATAACCTTCATTGGTTATTTATTGGTCTGAATGACCCCGCTCCACTAGGAGCGGGGTCATTCATTTATAGCTTCCTCACAATGGGTGAGGGATGAACTTTGACTTCAGGCAACGAGGGCATGTGTAAGCTTGCTTACACAGAGTCCGAGTGAACCTGAAGACAGGTCCGCACCTTGATAATTGAATTCCATCATATGTAGTGTTAGACGGGGGTCTTTTATACATATAGGTGGGTAACCCTGGCGCAAGCCAGGGTCCCGACACAACTGATTGTAGGTTGGAGTCGGGAAGCAAAATGCTAAGTGGTAAATTGATTCCATTTAGCAGGATAGAATCCCATACGAAATTAGAAATCTAAAGATTTCTAACGAAACGTAAGTTTCGGATTTCGTACGGGATAAAAAACCTCACCTAGATTGGTGAGGAGTAATGTGGTTTTTAAGTTTCCTAATAGGAAATTTAAGGGCGTACGGTGGATGCCTTGACTAGAAGATGGCGAAGAAGGACGCGGCTTGGCGGCGATACGCTTCGGGGAGGTGCCTAGCAACCTTTGATCCGGAGATGTCCTAATGGGGGAACCCGTTATCTATTGATAACACTTTATGAATTACATAAAGAGCGCACCCAGTGAAGTAAAACATTTCAGTAACTGGAGGAAGAGAAAACAATTGTCATTTCGTTAGTAGCGGCGAGCGAAAACGAAGAAGCCCAAACCTAGTTTCAATTTTTGCCATAAAACTTGCCAACCTGGCAGGTTGGAGAGCCCTTAACCTTCAAGGTTGGGCAAGTTGGTAAAAATTGATGCTAGGGGTTGTAAGGCGGTAACGTTGCTTATTTATAAGCAAGAAGAGTTAAAAAATGTTTGGTTAGGAGAACCTACTGGAAAGTAGGACCCAAGAGGGTGATAGTCCCGTAACCGAAAATCAAACATCTCTTTTGTTATCGTTCTTGAGTACCTCGAGACACGAATAGCTCGGGGGAATCTGCCGGAACTAACCGGTAAGGCTAAATACACTTCTAGATCGATAGTGAACTAGTACCGTGAGGGAAAGGTGAAAAGAAGCCCGGAAGGGCAGTGAAATAGATCTGAAACCGTACGTTTACAAGGAGTCGGCGGGGGCATCACATTGTACACAATGTGATAATTATCAATTTACAATTTTCAGTTTTCATTGAATTTTCAAGAATCAATATTTAAACATTGGTCATTGGAATTTGATTGAGAATTAGAAAATTGCAAAATTGAATATTGCATTGCGTATAGCGTGATGTCCCCTACGGCGTGCCTATTGAAGAATGAGCCAACGAGTTAATGCACGCGGCTTGGCTAAGTCCCAATAAAGGACGGAGCCGTAGGGAAACCGAGTGTTAAAAGCGCGTATATCTTGCTTGCAAGATTGTCGTGTGCATTAGACCCGAAGCCAGAGCGAGCTTGTCATGAGCAGGGTGAACCCCACCGAAAGGTGGGGGGAGGCCCGAACCGTTGAGCCGTGCAATACTCTCGGATGACTTGTGATAAGAAGTGAAAAGCTAATCGAGCCTGGTAATAGCTGGTTCTCTCCGAAATAGCTTTTGGGTTAGCGTCAAGTGTTCCCCTTGGAGGTAGAGCACTGGAAGGTCTAGACAGGGAGAAATCTCGCTAGACCTATCAAACTCCGAATACCAAGGATTAAAAATTTGGCAGTTAGACTCCGGGGGCTAAGCTCCGGTGGTCAAAAGGGAAACAGCCCTGATCTCTATTTAAGGTCCCTAAATTCATACTAAGTGCACTTAAGGAGGTGAAATTTCTCAGACACTGAGGAGGTTGGCTTAGAAGCAGCCATCCTTTAAAGAAAGCGTAACAGCTCACTCAGTCAGAGATTTTGCACCGCAGATTCATGGGGCTAAGTATGGTACCGAAACTGAGGGTTTGATTCTGATTCGTCAGAATTGAGCGGTAGGAGAGTATTCCGATCTGCGCTGAAGGCAAAGGGGTGACCCATGCTGGAGCGTTCGGAAGTAAGAATGTTGGCACAAGTAACCACAATGCGGGTGAGAAACCCGCACGCCGAAAGAACAAGGTTTCCCTCTCAACGTTTGTCGGAGAGGGGTTAGTCGGTCCTAAGGAAATGGTGAGAACCGCATCCGATGGACACACGGTTAATATTCCGTGACTGTATTTGTAAGTGATGGGAGGACGGAGATCAGTATGCATCGCGCATTATCGGATTTGACGTCTTTGCCTTAAGGAAGTGATCCAGGAAAATCCGGACACTGGCTTTAATGCCGATTCCAACTGGAGAAGAAATGTTTGGCTTCGGCCAGGCAGATGATGCAAAGCGATCTTCCAAGAAAATTCTCTAAACTTATTACAAGTACACCCGTACCGCAAACCAACACAGGTGTTCAGGTCGAGTAGACCAAGGCGAACGAGTGAGAAGTCCCCAAGGAACTCGGCAAAAAAGCAGCCGTAACTTCGGAATAAGGCTTGCCCTCTCAATAGCAATATTGGTGGGGCCGCAGCTAAAGTATCTCTGGCAACTGTTTATCAAAAACACAGCTCCCTGCGAACTCGCAAGAGGATGTATAGGGGGTGACACCTGACCAATGCCAGAAGGTTAAACACGAATGGTGATTATCGCAAGATATGAGCTGGTTTGTGTAAGCCCTGGTGAATGTCGGCCGTAACTATAACGGTCCTAAGGTAGCGAATTTCCTTGTCTGGTAAGTTCAGACGCGCACGAATGGTGTAATGACTGGAGAACTGTCTCGGGGACCTGCTCGGTGAAAATACAATACCGGTGAAGATGCCGGTTACCTGCAGTTAGACGAAAAGACCCCAGGAGCTTTACTGCAACTTGATATTGAGGGTACGATTTACCTGCGTAGCATAGATGGGAGACTTTGAAGGACTGATTTCGGTTAGTCTGGAGTCGTCAGTGAAATACCATTCTTGTGAATTGTGCTTTCTAACCTCGGCGGCAAAAACGACGAGAGACAGTATCTGGCGGGCAGTTTTAGTGGGGCGCTATCCTCCTAAAAAGTAACGGAGGAGTCTCAAGGTCAGCTAGGCGCGAATGGAAACCGTGCCGATAGTGTAATGGCACAAGCTGGCTTGACTGTGAGGCGTACATGCCAAGCAGATGCGAAAGCAGAGCATAGTGAACCGACCATACGCGTTAGATGCGGTGGAGGATTATCGGATAAAAGCTACCCTGGGGATAACAGGCTGGTTGCGCCTAAGCGTCCATAGCGACGGCGCAGTTCGGCACCTCGATAGACATAGCCGATGTCGAGGAGAGAGAAACGAACATTCTCTCATGTGTATGATTAAGAATCATGCACACTAAATCAGCTCATAACGGAGAATGCCATAGTATAATTCGCGTTATAATTATGGTTAACACCGTGGGAAGTTCTGAAAACAAACATTGGCATAAGAAATGGATAACGATCAAAGATCAGGTTGTCATTTCATCTTTACAGCGATCCCTTATTATAGGTTCGCTCTTGGGTGATGGCACTATGAGAATGGGTAAAGGAGCGATCAACGCTAATTTTAAGGTTGAACAGGGATTGGTTCAAAAGGAGTACGTCTTATGGAAGTACGACATTTTGAAACCACTTGTGTTTACAGAACCTAAAATTAGTTATAGATACGATCCGAAAAAAGAGAAGTATCCGAAATCCTGGTGGTTTCGGACGATTCGCCACCCATTATTAACGGAAATGTACAATACGTTTTACGTTCCAAAAGGATATAAAACTGGGAAGAAAATTGTCCCGAAAAATATTGGATATTTACTTGATTCGTTTGGACTGGCTATTTGGGTTATGGACGATGGTTCATACAACAAAGGAGCCATAGATATCAGCACATATTCATTTCTATTGCCCGAAATCAAGTTGTTGCAAAATGCATTAAAGAAAAAATTTAATGTAGAGATGAGATATTACAAGGATCGTGATAAAGGATATCGAATGTATTGCAACATGAAAGAAACAAAGAAATTGATTCAAACTATTAAGCCGTACATGATCCCATCGATGATGTATAAAATAGGTTTTCAGAACCCCGTAACGACTGGATCCGATTCTGTACATACAGAAGAGGTGAAGATAGCAAGTATCGTGACTTAAGTCACATAAATCTTGTTATAACACGCTGGTACTTCAGACGGCAATCTGAAGTAAAGGTATAGTCTGCCCCCTTAGTAATAAGGGAACAACGACCATAGTGGTCGGCTCAACTTATCCTGGAGGTGGAGAAGCTTCCAAGGGTATGGCTGTTCGCCATTTAAAAAGTTACGCGAGCTGGGTTCAGACCGTCGTGAGACAGGTTGGACTCCTATCTACTGCAGGCGTTC
>Ga0210057_1011008_pt1 | contig 10100 bp, 6 predicted proteins | sample CryGeyCG2114_010_2_FD_183968 | JGI IMG/M metagenome (GOLD analysis project Ga0210057, IMG submission 183968) | Groundwater microbial communities from aquifer - Crystal Geyser CG10_big_fil_rev_8/21/14_0.10 (SPAdes) (version 2) | ecosystem: Environmental > Aquatic > Deep subsurface > Groundwater ...
TGGAAGAAATTAAATCAATGGAAGGACCGTTTAAATCACCAATTCCTCTTCCGCTTATTGTTCTTAGAACGCCAAAAGGATGGACCGGCCCTAAGTATGTAGATGGGAAAAAAGTTGAGGGAACTTTTCGTTCTCATCAAGTGCCAATTGCTGATGTTATTGGAAATCCAGAGCATTTAAAAATTCTAGAAAAGTGGATGAGAAGTTATTCCCCTCATGATCTTTTTGACAAGAATGGAAAGCCATGTGAGGAAGTTCTTTCGGTTATTCCTGAAAAAAAATTAAGGATGGGTGCAAATCCAAGCTCAAATGGAGGAATATTACTTAAAGAATTAAATCTTCCAAACTATGAAGAATATGCATTAGCAGTGAAGAGTCCTGGAAGTTTAGTAGGAGAGGCAACAAGGGAACTTGGAAAATATATCCGGGATATAATGAAAGAGAATAAAGATAATTTTCGAGTTTTTTGTCCGGATGAGACAAATTCAAATCGCTTAAATCATCTTTTTGAGGTTACTAAGAGGATGTTTTTAGGTGAAATGCATGAAGGTGATGAGGATTTATCGTCTGATGGGAGAGTGATGGAAGTATTAAGTGAGCATCTATGTCAAGGATGGTTAGAGGGATATCTCTTAACTGGAAGGCATGGTATTTTTCCATGCTATGAGGCATTTGCGCTTATAGTTGATTCCATGCTTAATCAACATGCCAAGTGGCTAAAAGCATGTAGAGATCTACCATGGAGGGTACCTGTCGCTTCATTGAATTACTTGTTAACTTCACATGCTTGGAGGCAAGATCATAATGGTTATAGCCACCAAGGACCTGGGTTTATTGAATCAGTAATGGAAAAGAAAAGTACCGTGTCGAGAATTTATCTTCCTCCCGATGCTAACTGTTTACTATCAGTTGCCAATCATTGTTTTAGAAGCAAGAATTACGTTAATTTAATTATAGCTGGCAAGCAGCCCATGTTCCAGTGGCTTGATATGAAGAGTGCAAAAGAGCATTGTCATAAAGGAATAGGAAACTGGTCTTGGGCAAGTGATAATGATAAAAATCCAGATATTGTATTTTGCTCAGCAGGTGATACACCAACACTTGAAGTGCTGGCTGCAGTTCAGTTATTAAAAGAAAAATTTCCGGATTTAAAAATACGCACAAATAATGTCGTTGACCTTTTTACTCTAATGTCAAAAAAAGAGCATCCTCATGGAATAGATGAGGATGAATTTGTAGGGCTTTTCACAGAAAATCAACACGTAATATTTGCCTTTCATGGCCATCCTACTGTGATCCATGATTTAGTGTATAGCAGAAAAGACCCAGAAAGATTCCATGTACATGGTTATATCGAAGAGGGAACAACGACAACTCCATTTGATATGGTTGTATGTAATCAAATAAGTAGGTTCCACTTAGCTATTAATGCTATGCGTTTTATTCCTAAGTTAAAAGATAGCAGGGATTCATTTGTTGAAGAGTGTAATTTAAAGTTACAAGAACATAAAAAATACATTTTTGAAAATGGACATGACATGCCTGAAATTACAGATTGGAAATGGAAAAATGTCTTTTAAGATCCTTGTTATAAATAGCGGGTCAACTTCATTAAAATTTGCTCTATTTGAAAAGACAAAGTGTCAATTTCATGGTGAAATAGAACAAATTGCTACACCAAACTCCAAACTCTGGGTCAAAGGATCATTAACTATAGAAGAAAAATGCAAAGTTAATGATCAAAGTAGTGCTATAGAACTTGTGGTAAAAGTTTTAAATGATAATAGCGTAGCACCAATTGACGCGATTGGACATAGAGTTGTTTTTGGAGGAGATGTCTTTGATACTCCTGTGATAATCGACAAGCTAGTTTTTCAAAACTTGCAAGCTTTATCGGCATATGATCTAGTTCATATGCCATCTCAAATTAAAAATATTGAGTTAATACAAAAACACTTTCCAGAGGTCACCCAAATAGCATGTTTTGATACTAGCTTTCATTTAACTATGCCAGACAAAGCTAAAATGTTTGCTTTGCCGCATTCCTTATACGAAGAGGGGATTAAGCGATATGGCTTTCATGGTCTATCTTTTGAGTCTATAATTCAAAATGATTTGGTAAATCATAAAAAGATAATTATAGCTCATCTGGGATCTGGTAGCTCAATTTGTGCTATAAAGGATAAAAAAAGCATAGATACAACTATGGGACTTACATCTTTGGGAGGAATTCCAATGCAGGTAAGGTCAGGGGACTTAGATCCTGGGATTATTTTATTTTTATTGCGTCAGAAAAAATGGACTTTAGAAAAACTAGAGAAACTTCTTTATGAAGAAAGTGGTCTTCAAGGATTATCCGAGTTAACATCAGACATAAAGACATTACTAGCAAAATCAGAAAATAATTCTAAGGCTAAAAATGCAGTTGATTTATTTTGTTATAATGTAGCAAAAACGATCGGTTCGTATATTGTTGCTTTACAAGGAGTAGAAGCAATTGTATTTACTGGTGGAATTGGCGAGAGGTCTCCAATTATTAGGGAAAACATTTCTAAACAGTTAAGTCCTTTTGAAATTACTTTAAATGACATTCCAAATAGCCAAAATGAGCAGTTGATTTCCAATGAAAACAGCAAGGCAAAGCTTTTTGTGATTCCAGCGGAGGAAGAAAAAACAATAGCTGAACATGCTGTTAGATTACTTCGTCATTAAATTGTATGTGAGTGCATCTTTTGAGATGTCGCTTTTAAAAATGACTTGTGTTCATGTTGATATGGGCTGACAATTTTGTATAAAAATACTTTTGTAATCATGCATATTAAAAACCAAGCTAAGATGTATATCCAAGAATATAAAACGTATGTCCAGCCAATTCCAACAAAATCAGCCGTATTTAGTCCATATGCTGATACTATTGTACCAACTGTTTGAGAAAACATTGTAGCTAGAAAAAAGCGTAGCTCAGGCAGGGGTCTAGTCAGTAAAAATCGCTGGTTGCGTGTTAAATATATTGTGAGGTTCCCTCCGCATAAGATAGCCATAAAGGCTAGTGTCTTACATTGATCTATATCTAAATGCCAAACTTTTAAACCCATCCAGTAAAGACCAAATGTAGAGATTACCCCTACAATTGCAAGTCCTATTGAGATTGTTAAAACCTCTCTCATATCCCAAAAAGTTGGCTTTTCTTCAGGCTTCATGTGATCATATGCAATAGTCATGATTGGAATGTCGTTTAAAAGTGCTATCAAAATAATCATGATGGCAGTCAGTGGCTGTATTTGAAAGATAAGAGCTGATAACAAAAGAAACAAAAGCAATCTACAAGTTTCTGATATTCGATACATTGCATAACTTTTAAGTCTTCCAAATATTTTTCTAGACTCTTCAATGGCTCTTGTAATTACAATTAACCCAGGTTCTGTCAAGACTAATTCAGCTGCAGACCTTGCGGCGTCGGTAGCTCCGCTTACAGCTATTCCAATATCTGCTTGTTTTAGTGCGGGTGCATCATTGACTCCGTCTCCTGTCATACCTACTACATAGTTTTCTTTTTGAAGAGATTTTACAATCTTAAACTTATGCTCTGGAAATACTTGGGCAAACCCATCAGAAGTTGTCAGCAATTTTTCTTGCTCATCCGGACTCTTATCTTCACTGAATACTTCTTCCATTGGTAAAATATTAGTACCAAGATCAAGTTTGCTAGCGATTTCCTTTGCAATGGCAGCATGATCGCCTGTCACCATTTTTATCGATATTCCTAATTCCTTTGCTCTTTGAATTGTTTGTTTTGTATCTTCTCTAGGTGGATCGAATAATGGGATAAGTCCTAAAAATATCCAATTTCCATTTTCTTTTTTTGCGACACCAAGTGTTCTAAAACCTCTGGCTGCAAGTTCATCAATTTGTGAATTCACCTTATCTATGCTTTTTTGACTGGCTTTTGCCAATGATAAAATAACTTGAGGGGCACCTTTAGAGACGGAAAATTTTTTATCTTTTGAGAATATTTCAGCCTCAGCTCTTTTACTGACAGGGTCAAAAGGAACAAATTTTTCACATTTATACTCATCGAGAGTACTTTTATCTTTAATGGCTGTTATAATAGCTTGATCAATTGCATCTGGTTGATCTCTTTTTGCGGCTAGGGCGGCGCAAAAAAGCAGTTCATCTCCTTTAGCATTTTCAAAAGGGAGTACATCACCTACAGTTAACTCGTTTTTGGTTAGAGTTCCGGTTTTATCTGAGCATAAAATTTCCATGCCAGCTAGTTCTTCAATTGAAATCAGCTTAGATACAATTGCTTTCATCTTTGCCATTGCATGTGCTCCAATTGCCATTGTAACTGACATGATAGCAGGCAGGGCAACAGGTATACCGGCTATTACCAAAACTAAAATAAAGATAGCTATTTGTCCGAAGTTATTATGGAAATTTTGATCAAATTCAACTTTAAATAAAGAAGTTATTAGCAAAATAAATGCAATTGATAAAGTAGTGATAATTAAAAACCTACCAATATTTTGAACTGCTTTTTGGAAATGAGATATTGTTTTAGCAGACTGAACTAAAGAAGCTGTTTTCCCAAAAAATGTTTTCATTCCAGTATTGGTAACGACAGCTACCATTTCTCCCATTTTGACAATTGTACCTGAGTAGGCAATGTCGGAGCCTTTCTTATTTACAGGGAGAGACTCACCAGTTAGAGCCGATTGGTCCACCGATAAGTAATCTCCTTTAATTAATTTAACATCGGCAGGGATTACGTTGCCTAGTTTAATAGAGATAATGTCTCCTGGCACCAACTCAGAGGCTGAAATTTCACTCCAGTTGCCATCTCTTAAAGTAAAAGCTTTTAAAGCGAGTGTTTTCTTTAATGCACTAACTGCATTATCTGCTTTATACTCATGGAAAAATCCTAGTGCAGCATTGATCAAAAGCAAGGCTACAATCAAAATAAAATCAGGCCATCTTTCCAGCAGACCTGATAAAATTGCAGCGATTTCAATCATCCAGGGGATAGGCCCCCAAAAAAAACTGAATATTTTTTTGAAGATACTTTCTTTTTTTTCCTCGATTGAATTTTGACCATATTCTAATAGTCTTTTTTTTGCATCTTCACTGGTTAGACCCTTTTCGCTATCAGTGGATAACTTTTTTAGTGTGTCATCAATGCTGAGGGATTCGAATTGAGATTTTTCCATATAAACTACCTTCAGTAAATTAACAAATAATATATGGAAAGTGATTTGTCAAACGGAATAGAGAGCTCTTTATTGAATATAAAAAGAGTTTGTTTTTTTTGTGCTTACATATTTAATTTCATGCTGGGATCTGCAAAATGTTTCCTTTATTGCAAATAAAGCAAGAACAAATGATATGCTAAATAAAATAGGCATTATTGCAAGGCCTGATTCAAAGTCTTGTTGAACAAAGGGTGTGCTACCACCTGCAGATCTTTGGATAATCGAGCTTGCAAATTGAGGTATTATAGCTCCAAGTAACATGATAGTAGTGTTGTTTACTCCAAGTGATGTAGCTTTAAGCTTGCTAGGAGCGTGTTCAGAAATTGTAGCAAAAGACAGGCTCTGACCTGATGCTGCAAGTCCTAGTAAAAAGAAAAATACTGAAAGTACTATATCATCATTAGTCGGGAAAAAAAGAATTAACGAACTTGCCATAACCCCAAGCAAAGAAGCAATAATAAGAAGGGGTTTTCTTCTTTTTAGTTTGTCAGACACTTTTCCAATAACCGGACATCCAATTGAAAGGCCTAGCCAAAGCATTGAGACAATAAAAGCTGCTCCTGATTTAGGAAAACCTCTAGCTTCAAGGTAAGATACTCCCCAATAAGCTCCTAGCAAAGGAAGTGATACATATACTGTGGCGGCGTAGAATGTTATGAACCAAACCTGAGGGTTATTTAAGAGCTTTTGAATTTTTTGTAAAAGCGGCTCTGATTTACTTAGAAAGTAAATTTGATTTTTGTGACCTTTTGGTTTATTTCGGATAAAAATAGCAAGAAGTATAGTTAATACGACCCCAATCATACCTGTTAGAAATAAAACAAGTCTCCAGTTATCGTCAAAAGCCCTAATTATCATAGCAAGAGGCGCTCCTGCTACTATTGGTCCTATAGCTCCTAAGAACTGAGCTAGCCCTACCATAAATCCAAAATTATCTTTTGGAAACCAGTTTAAAGAAAGTGATAGAAGACTCACAAAAGCGAAAGCTGATCCAAAACCAATTAATAACCTTGAAAAAACGCCTGCATAAAAGCTGTTAGAGAAACTAAACCAGATAACACCTAAAGTACATGCTACACAAGCAAGTGTAAGTAAAAGCCGAGATCCGTATCTATCAACTAATATGCCAACCGGAGTTTGCATAATTCCATATGTCACATAGTAAGAGGCTGTTATTATAGAAAACTGTTCAGCTGATATGAAAAGATCTCTCATAACATCATCAGCAATCGTTCCTAAGAAAACTCTAAGAAAGTATTCATAGAAGAAAAAGATCGTGGCTAAAGTCCAAATAAAAATTCCAATCGAAGAAATTTTTTGTTGGTTAGTATTGGTACTGCTCATTTTTAAAATCTTCCATTTGTGAAACTACTTTTTCAGCTTCTTTTGTTTTAGCAAGCTCTACTAAAGGTTCTCCTTCATTTACTAAAGAAAGATTGTTTTCAGCGATGATGACACCTTCAAAAGGAGCAAATATTTTATATTTTTGCTCAGTTCCAAAAGGATCAATAATTCCAGCTATAAGCTCGCCTTCCTTTATTCTAGATCCTAGTTTTTTATATAAACGACATATTCCTGATCCGGGAGCTCTGACCCAGTTGGATGTTTTGATAACAAGGGATTCCCTTTTTGTTTTTTTTGTTTTTGATGCAGGTATCATTTTCAGATCTCGCATTACATTGACAATCCCTTTTATGCCAAGTCTAATTGATAAGTCTTGGATTCTAAGAGCTTGACCCGCTTCATAAATCAAAGTAGCAATTGGATTTTCTTTTTCTACAAGCCATAAAAGGCCTTTATCAGAAGAACTCTTAAGAATAACAGGTGCTTGAAAAGCTTTTGCCATTTTTTCAGTCTCTTCATTTATAATAGTATGAACTTGAGGAAATTTGTTATAGTACGGCTCGCCTGTACGGATATCAATAACATGAGTTGCTTTGCTTAAAATTTCATTACTGAATAAGTGAGCAAGCCTTGCTGCAAATGATCCTGTTTCACTTCCAGGAAAACTTCCATCTAGATCTCTTCTATCTGGAAGGCTTCTAGACCTTGCAATAAGTCCATACACGTTTACAACAGGTACTGCAATAATAGTTCCATATACAGATTTCAAAAGGCTTAAATTTAGAAGTCTATGTATTATTGATACACCATTTACTTCATCGCCGTGGATTGCAGCACATATTAAAAGAGTAGGGCCTGCTTTTTTACCATGTATTACATGGATAGGAATGTGCATTGGAGAGCAGGTATATATTTCCGGTGTAGGCAATGCTAAAGTAATGCGCTCTCCCGGTTGAATAGTTGCATCGCATATCTTTAGTGGAGAGTTTTTCATAATTATACTTTATTATTTTTTTGTATTAAGGAAAGACTTTTAAAAAAAAATCTAAAATTAAATCTCTTCAAACAGTAATACATAATAAATGATTTTTCAAGCTAAAATATATTTTTAAGAAAAAGTCTTTTCTTGATTCCCATCAAGTTTCTATAGTCATTTTTGCTTTTTAGGCGCACTAAAAATTGCTTTGTGATTTTTTTGTAATGAGGACATTCCATCCGTTTGACGAGGTGGAAACCCATCCCTTTATGACTGGCTATTACCTCACAAAAAAATAATTCGATCAAATTTGTTTTGATCAGCATGACTTAAGAGTGCATTTAATAAATAGTTTTAGTCCTGGGTATCCTTTATGGCCATTATCTATACTTGATACATAATCTTCACCTTCATGTAAGGTACTAATAATAAAATGACGAACTCCTTTTGAGTGTACCATATAAAAATCGCTTTTACCTTTATGGAAAGTTTCAAAAATAAAAAATGGATAATCAATTTTATTCCTAAGATGGACATATTCTTCATGATTTGGTGCACTATCCAACATACCTATAAAAAATGGATGAGATTTAATGCTTTTTACAAAATCATTTTCTGTTGGTTTGCTGTAATAAGGGTTAAAAATTTTAGCCCCTAAATAATAGGTTTTTAAATTTTCTCTATTTTGCATAGCATGCAAATGAACTAGCTGTCGCTTATTCATACTTATATTATTGCTATAAGTAACTTGTTTTGGGTTCTTTCTTGAATTAACGTCCCAATGACTAGCCTTTGAAAATATTTGATTTGGGATAAAAAATAAAACTGCAATCATTGCAATTTTCATTAATGATTTCTTCATAATATTCCTCTTTTTTATTGGGGAAATAATATCCTCACCGGTCTTAAAAAATGTCAAATAAAATCTTTTTGAGGCATGACTTGCTCTGATTTTTTATAATTCTTAAAAATTTTAGAAATATAAAAAAATAGCGGAAGTAAAAAATTAACCCAGGCTAGCATCCAAATCTTATCAGCTCCCAAATTTCCAATTCTAAATGATAAATAGAAAGGTAAATATATTGAAAAATATGTCATTAATGCATTCATTTTTAGTAAATACATAGTTTCCTTCATTGACATAAGAAGGTTTATGATGAAAAAAACCATTCCCTCTAATAAGAAAAAAATCCATAGCCAATAGCATGCTAAACGCAGCAATTTCATAGTAGTCATGTTAGTAATTTTTGAGCCAATCACTATTTCTATCAAGTAGTTGTTATAGAAAAGAAAAAGTGGAGCCAATAAAAAGAATACAATACCCAAAAGAATTACTCCTGACCTTAAGCTTTTCAAAACATATTTCCAATTATTCTGACCTAAAAAATAACTAAAGAATGTCATGAGTCCTCTTGAAATAGACTCTCTAACAACAGACGTTAAAAGACAAATTGTTGAGCCGAATGAAATTAGGGTAATGTAATCCCCTCCTTTGCTAGCTACAATTTTCATAGAAAGTGCCCAAAACGACAAGCTAATCAACCTGGATATTGCATTAGGAGCTCCAACTCTAAAACACTCCTTGAAAAGGGAAGGTCTAAAATAAAAATCTTTAGTTCTGTACTCTTTTTTATTTGGATGGTAAATAAATAAAAAAAATAAAACTGTGCAGTAAATTCCTTGAGATATCAAAGTTGCAATAGCAGCCCCTTTAATTCCCAGAGGATCGAAAACTCCCGGAATTCCATTAATTAAATAATAGTCTAACAAAGCATTTAAAAGGTTTGAAATAAGGGAGGTTAATGATAAGACTTTAGTCTTTCCAATTCCTAGTTGAAAAGCAGCTAAAGTAGTTCCCAGTGGAAATAGAAAGTTTCCAATCATCATGATTGAAAAATAAGCTTCACCCAATATTTTTATTTCAGTGTGAGAGAAATATAATTTTTCAACAATTTTGCTTATCGGAAGAGTTAACAAAATTGTAAGTAAAGAAGCCCAGATCATTTGCCAGGTATATGGGCCTATATTTTTAACTAATTTATTACCTAAACATGTTCCAACAAAAACCTGATTACTAGTAGTAAATCTTATGCAAATAATTTGAAATAGCATAACTAAATAACTTGCTACCCCTACTGCATTAAAAGCCTCCAAAGAATACCTGGATAGAAAATACCGATCGCAAAAAAGCATTAAATTGGAAGACAAAAGCGAAAAAAATATAGGTGTTGTCAACACGAAAAGTTCTTTCACACCCGCTGAGGAGTATTTTGAAAAAATATTTGTTGTCATAATCAAACAAAAAAAAGATTTTTAACAAACTACACTTAGGATGAATTTAATTCTAAGAAAAAATAGCTACTTTCTTTAATTTTTGCTCCAATTTAAAAAGAAATATCGATAAACTTCGCAGTCAATAAAAATTTTATAATACATTCTATCTATGTAAAAATATGAATCAAATCCTTCATCAAGCTGAGCAAAAAGATACTTTATCCTTAAGTTTAGAAAATGTTAATCACTTGGGAAGT
>Ga0210057_1011009_pt1 | contig 10099 bp, 9 predicted proteins | sample CryGeyCG2114_010_2_FD_183968 | JGI IMG/M metagenome (GOLD analysis project Ga0210057, IMG submission 183968) | Groundwater microbial communities from aquifer - Crystal Geyser CG10_big_fil_rev_8/21/14_0.10 (SPAdes) (version 2) | ecosystem: Environmental > Aquatic > Deep subsurface > Groundwater ...
CCATTCCACGAAGCGCTGGCGAATGGTTGTTTCCGAGAGACGGAAGGGCATAGAGGTATTTTTGTTTACGTGTTGGTTTTGGTTAACGGTTGTTAGCTTACCACATCCTTAACCTGTGAGCGGTTACTGTAGGATGAAATATATGCTAAATAAAGCCACAAAAAAGTGCCCTCGGCAGGAATTGAACCTGCGACACCTCCCTTAGGACGGGAGTGCTCTAATCCGCTGAGCTACGAGGGCAAAGAAATGTCACCACCGACATTGTCACCATACTGTATGCCATTCATTTTACCAGGACGGGCGAAGCGCCGTGCGGCAAATGCCTATGGGCGGATTGAGGGCTGTATCGGCATGGTCTCCTCCTTTTGCGGGGTGAAATATCCCCACCTCGGAGCCGCCGATATGGCGGCGGGAGGGAGCGGCCGGCCGGAAGTGCTGCGGCGCCTATCTCCAGGCAAGCGGTTGCAAAAAACGCTTGCCCCGACCCGCAAAACAAGGCATGCTTCTGGAGCATATGAAGTTACGGCAAATTCCTCGCGGTCCGCGCCGCGCCAAAGATAAATTCCTCAAAAACATCGGTATTGGCTTACTCCTCGGTCTGGCCATTCTGGCCGTGGTGAGCCTCTACGGACAGCCGCTGACTTCGCAGGAAGAAGCGGGTATCTCCCGGGTTGTTCAGGAAATCCAACGTGGCAATGTTGACCACATTGCTGTCGAACAGGAAGACCTCACCGTTCAGCTCAAAGACAGCAGCACAGCGCTGCTGGCTCGCAAAGAATCCGGCACCTCTATTACCGAAACACTGCTGAACCTCGGTGTTACCCCAGAACAGTTGCAAAACATTACGCTCACAGTCGAAGCGCCCTCCGGTACTATGTTCTGGGTCAGTACCCTACTGCCCGTACTCTTGCCTTTTCTGCTGCTCGGTGCATTTCTGTGGTTTATGATGCGCTCAGCCCAGAATGCCAGCAGCCAGGCGTTAGGATTTGGCCAGATGCGCTCGCAGCCCGTCCACGCCGAAGACGGCAAAGGAAAGAAGCGCACAACCTTCAAGGATGTTGCCGGCAATGAAGAAGCCAAGAATGAGTTGCTCGAAGTGGTCGAGTTTCTCAAAACCCCCAAGAAATTCCAGAAAATGGGTGCACGCATCCCGAAAGGCGTGCTGCTGATCGGCCCCCCCGGTACCGGCAAGACGCTGATGGCACGCGCCGTCGCCGGCGAAGCCAACGTGCCGTTCTTCTCTATCTCCGGCTCTGAATTTGTCGAAATGTTCGTCGGTGTTGGAGCTTCCCGTGTGCGGGATATCTTTCGGAAAGTTAAACAGCACGCTCCAGCCATTCTCTTTGTCGATGAAATGGACGCCGTTGGCCGGCACCGCGGCGCAGGCTTAGGGGGCGGCCATGATGAGCGCGAGCAAACGCTGAACCAGATCCTGGTAGAAATGGACGGCTTTGAGCAAAACGACAATGTAATCGTCCTTGGTGCCACCAATCGCCCAGACGTACTGGACCCCGCCCTATTGCGCCCCGGCCGTTTTGATCGCCAGGTTCGACTCGACTTGCCGGATATCGCCGAGCGAAACGCTATTCTTGACATCCACAGCAAAGCCGTTCCGCGAGCCGCCGACGTGAAGTTGCGCAATATTGCCGAGAGAACTCCTGGCTTCTCCGGAGCTGATTTAGCGAACCTCGTCAATGAAGCAGCCATCCTTGCCGCCCGCCAGGATAAAGATCAGGTCACCCAGCGCCACCTTGAAGATAGTATCGAAAAAGTTTTACTCGGTCCCGAAAAGCGCAGTAAGGTGTTCTCCAAAGAGGAAAAGCGCATCACCGCCTATCACGAAGCCGGCCATGCCATTGTTGCCTATCATATGCCGGCCATGGACCCGGTACGAAAAATCTCTATCATCTCCCGCGGCCACGCCGGCGGGTACACTCTGAAATTACCGGAAGAAGATCGGCATCTGCACACCCGCACTCAATTTCGCGGGGAGCTGGCAACCTTAATGGGCGGGTATACCGCCGAGTTGATCACCTTTAACGAACTCACCACCGGCGCTAGCAACGATTTAAGCAAGGCTACCAGTCTCGCACGCAGCATAGTCACAGATTTTGGTATGTCGAAGCTTGGCCCGATGACCTTCGGCCATAAGGAAGAATATGTTTTCTTAGGCAAAGAATTGCACGAAGCCCGCAACTATTCAGAAGACACTGCCGCAAAAATTGACGGCGCCATCGCCGGATTGTTGACTGAAGCGCAAGCGGAAGCTGAACGGATTCTACGCCGCCATCATGACCAATTGGAGCTCATCGCCCAAACATTGATTGATAAGGAAACTATCGGGCAAGCCGAATTCAAAGCATTAATGGAGGGAAATGACGCGCCCGAACAGCCGCCGGCCGGCCCTGCACCAGCCCCTCTGACACCTGAGCCGCAACCCGTCCCCACAGCTCCCCGCCCTGTCCCTTCGCCGGCATAAGGCTGAAAAAACCAGGACATCCGGTGCCCTGGTCATAATGTGCAAGCTTCAGCGTTACCCTGCCGCCTGCTGCGGCGACCGATAATTCGGCGCTTCTTTGGTGATAAACACTCCGTGCGGGTGAGCCTCCAGCCGTCCGGAAGGGGTGATGCGGTGAAACCCGGCCGTCTGCTGCAATACAAAAATTGAACTGGCACCGACATAGCCCATACCGGCCCGCAGGCCGCTGAGATACTGATGCAGTACATCAGCCACACTGCCCCGGAACGGCACCAGTCCTTCCACCCCCTCAGGGACAAGCTTGCGCATATCGCCTTGATGATAACGATCCCGCCCGCCGTCGGCAGCCATCTGCATAGCGCCCAGTGAACCCATGCCGCGGTAGGAGCGCATCCGCGCTCCTTGGGAGAATACTTCCTCGCCCGGGGTTTCCGTACATCCCGCCAGCAAATTGCCAAGCATCACACAGGCAGCGCCCGCTGCCAATCCGATCGTGATATGCCCGGAATGGTGGATACCGCCGTCGGCAATAATGGGAACGGGTAAGATGGAATCATTGACGGCACTACAATACATCTGCTGTGTACAGTCATACACAGCGGATACTTGCGGATATCCTGCTCCGCCCACCACGCGCGTGGTACAGATGGAGCCGGGTCCCTGCCCGACCTTAATCGCGTCAGCGCCGGCATTCACGAGCGCATCAACAGCCTCGGGGCGCGACACATTGCCGGCAATGATATCAATCTCATGCAGGCATGAATGGGCACGCATGCGCCGCAGAGCTTCCAACATATCGAGTGTGTGGCCGTGAGCCGCATCCAACACCAGCGCATCAACGCCTGCCTCTGCTAACGCAGCAGCCTGGTTGAGGTCTTCGTCTCGTACGCCAATCGCTGCCGCCACCCGCAGCCGGCCGGCCGCATCGACTGTATGCAGTTGGCCATTCTCACTTTTAATCCGTCGCACATCTTTCCAGGTATACATACCCTGCAATCGTCCGTCCGCATCAATCAAGGGTAGGATCTTTTTATGCCGCCGCTGCATAATAGCCAACGCTTCCTCCAGCGTTGTCTCCGGGGGAGCGGTCAACAAGTCATGCTTCGTCATAATATCCGCCGCTGTGCGCGAGCGGTCTAAGCAAAAGTCGAGATCGGTGCTCGCTACAATGCCCGCAAGACGGCCGTCACCATCAGTCACCGGCAGACTGCGGAAATCCCAGCCTTTGCGGTCCAATTTAGCCAAAATGTCTTCAATCCGCTCACGCGGATCGATGCAGATTGGCCTATCAATGCGACCGTGCAAGTGGTGTTTCACACGCGTGACGTGCCGCACCTGGTCTGCGGGCGAGAGGTTGCGGTGGATCACTCCAATGCCGCCTAATTTAGCCAAGGCAACCGCCATCTCCCATTCCGTTACGGTATCCATAGCCGCGCTCACCACCGGAATGTTCAAAGCAATCCGGCGGGAGAATTGTGTGGTGATGGAAACCTGTTGCGGATGCACCTCTGAATAACCCGGGTCAAGCTCAACATCATTGTAGGACAAAGCCAAGCCCTGTGCCGCCATTGCGGCAAAAAGGTCATGCTTTTTCATCGTAAACTCCTTTCGAATCAGAGAAAGTGTGTTTAATACCTCAAATTGCCAAAAGAACGATAGTTCATCCACCGTAAAGGCCGCCGCATTGCCATGTCAAACCGACCAAAAAAGCTTCCGTTGCAGAAGCTAGTGATCCGTACCCCATTTAGTAGACATAGTAGAACCCCCTACCTTCCCGCCTACGGCAGGACGCTCTCCCTGTTTGAGCTACGTCCCCGGAAAAAAACGAAATAGTGCGCGTGGAAGGAATCGAACCTTCGACCCTCACAATGTCAATGTGATGCTCTAACCACTGAGCTACACGCGCGGAGCCTGGCTGGACAGACAATGCCCTTCCGTATCCCGCATTACGGGGTGAAGGAACAGCATCTCGCTTTTCTATAGTTTTGCGGGTTTGCTTGTCTTTGTACAGCAAAGGCAAGCAAAACTATAGCCAAACGGGCCGACTCGTGCAATAAAGTGAACAGAAGGCCCGTAGCTCAGCGGTTAGAGCGGCGCTCTTATACAGCGTATGTCGGTGGTTCGAATCCACCCGGGCCTACCGCCAGCGATGGTATACTAGCCCTCATGCGTATCAAGAGGTTCATGGGGTATACTGTCGTTCTGATCCTCACCGGCACAGCCATAAGCATTCTTGCCGCTAACATCACCGTCCGGCGCCTCCAGCCGAAGCCAAAGCTATATACCAACGAATCCTTCCTCGAAGATATCCACCGCAGCGCGCTCAACCTGAATAATCCGTCTGAAGTCTTCGCGTATGTCTTCTCCCAGTTAAAGCCGGAGGTCAACGTCTATCCCACCGAAAACTACTATTACTTCCAGTTCTTTGCCAACGGAAGCGATGTCCGCGGCAACATCAGACTCGATCCTCTAACGCGCGACCAGGGCAAAGTAAACTTCGCCTATTTCGCCGCTGCCGACCAGAGCGACGAACTTCCCGGCGCCGCGCCTTTGCAATACCGGCTGCTCACTGCCGCTGATGGCGTACGCCTGACTAAGGAAAACATGCTCACCTATCGGCTGACCTACCGGGGAAAAACGGTAGTCTTCCATCTCAACAATATTCCGCAGACACTGCCAGAAGATCTGGGGCTGCGCGAGAACGAGCGTTTTCTCTTCCGGACGTTCGATGAATCCGGCTTCCAGTTTGCCGTCGTGTACGACACCGCCGCCAAACAATTTCGCTTTCTCCTGGATGAAACAGCTCCCATACCCGATACATTGATCGCCTTCGCAAACCGAGAACTCCTGCTGGCCGGCCGGCGCTCCGGATTTGTGTTTTATCAAGATCCGATCGTTCCGCGAAAGGTCCTCATCGCTATCGATGACGACAATCGCCGTCAAAATAATTACTACGACGGACCCGCAGATCAATTAGCCGATAATTTTATCACTGGCAGCAACTTCTTAAACTATGCCGAGGAAGCCTATCCCCAAAATACCGGCAAAATGAACGCGCACGGCGTCTATCTGGATGAACAAAGCTATCCAGTTGATGTCCGCCTGGCACTGCAGCCATATTATGGCTACCAGTCAGTCAACGATCTGCTTGAATATATACACGACTGTGAGTCCCAGTTAGATCCGCTTGCCTGCCTCACCTATGACGCCGGCCAATCGCAGTAGGACGATCGTGTGCCGCCCCTGGCGGCCTTGCCCTTGTCCAAAACCGCCCTGCCCGCTATACAAAGGGACGTGCCAGCTCAAATAACCATCACCGCCGCCGAAGCCGGCCAACGTTTGGATATCTACCTTGCCGATCGATTTTCTGCCCATTCCCGTGCCGCTCTGCAGCGCGCCGTGAAAAGCGGGCAAATAACCGTTAACAGCAAAACCGTCAAACCCGGCTGCCTGCTTCGGGCTGGCGATATCGTCGTTGTCTTCCCTCTCCCTTCCGGAAAGAGGGAGGGCTTGTCTGGCGGACAGGCAGGGAAGAGAGCCACAGCCCCCCCGCAGCGAATACCAATCCTGTACGAAGACGCGGCCGTTGTTGTTATCAACAAACCCGCCGGTCTGCTCACCCACGCCGCCGAAGACCCCGCTGCTTCTTCTGTAGCGAAATGGTTTGCCGCTCGCTATCCGGGTCAGCATATCGGCGATCCCGGCCGGCCCGGCGTCGTCCATCGCCTTGACCGCGATACCAGCGGCGTCATGGTTCTGGCGAAGACCTCAGAGGTGTTTGCAACCCTCAAAGAGCAGTTCAAGCGCCGCCACGTGCAGAAGGAGTACTTGGCGCTTGTCTTAGGCGTCCCGGGCGGAGAAGACGGCCGGATAACGCGGCCTATTGCCCGCTCGCGCCGCAATCCCAACCGCCGTGCAGTTGCTCCCCCTTTGAAAGTAAAGGCAGGGGGGGTTCAAAGCCCCTTCGCCGCCAAACCCGCCATCACCGAATGGCGCCGCGAAGAAACCTTTCAAGGCAAGTATGCCCTGCTGCGTGTGATGCCGTACACGGGACGAACGCACCAAATCCGCGTGCACCTGCATTTTATTGGTCATCCGATTATTGGCGACCCGATCTATGCCTTTAAGCGCATTTCCCCTCCTGCCGGCATTCAGCGCCTGATGCTCCACGCCGAAAAACTCACCCTACGCCTTCCTTCAGTCGACCAGGGTAAACGCAAAGTTTTCACCGCGCCCTTGCCGGCAGAGTTTGAAGCCATTCTTGACCGCCTGCGCCAGGCATGACCTACGCCGACTTAATCGCCCGGCTGCAGGGAATCGGTTTGGAACGGATCGAGCGAGACGATCGCCTGCTGGACGTTTATCCTAACGAGCAGCGGGATAAAGGCAACGAGCTGTGGGAATGTGAGCCAAATTTCTCCCTTGATAAGAGGGGCCAGGGGGAGTCAGGCGGGAAAATATATCTCTTGCGAATCAGTGAGCCATACAACATCCAGCGCCTTGAACTCTTTGCAGTGTCGATTGACGATATTGTGCGGGCACTCACCCTCTATGAGACGCACCATCTGGATAAGCATCTCCTCCTCACCGCCGCCCGCCGGCCGACTGTAGAGTGGATAGAGGCGGTAGAAAAGCTGTTCAAGCAGACAAAATAAATGAAAATAGGCAACGCTAAAATTGCCAGCATGAACGTATAAAACATACATGCAAATTAGTGCTGCCAATCAGTCACAGCCGCCAACACTGTGCTTCCGCGTTAGTCACGCGATCGCTCCGAATCACGACCCGCTGAACAGTCAAATGAAAGGCAGAAGAATTCATCAAAATCTCCCCAAAAGATTGAAAGATAACAATTAGAGAAGTGTTCTGTGCCGGGGGCGGGACTCGAACCCGCACGGCCTTGCGGCCCCGAGATTTTAAGTCTCGTGCGTGCTACCAGTTTCGCCACCCCGGCTCGTTTTTCTGTTTCGGCCTCGATAGGTTGATGTTAGGCTATGACAGTTTGGGCAAAGGATCATGAGGTTCTCTAAACGATTATCGGCGCTATTTCCATTTACATGGTGAAGCTCCAGAGGAAGCCTTCCGTCCTCACTAATTTTTTCCCACCCACACTGTTCACAATGCCTCGGTTTCAGCTTGGCAGTCAAAAGACGCAATTTGAGCATGTAGCTTTGAAATGGATAATTTCTCACCAGTATCTTCTCTAAAGGTACAATTGGCTTTCCGATACCCGTGAGTCCCTTATTCCACGCCTTTCCTTTGAAGTGGGAGGTATCAAAGCCATGCTCCTTGATATACTTGTGAAGCTGCGCATAATTTCCCCCGGCAGGGATAAGACCAAGCTTTTCAATGACCTGCCGAAAGCTGAAGGATTGTTTGACGGCTTCTTCTAATTGCTCGACCGTCCATGACCGCTTCTTTCCCTTTTTATAAGTGTACCATAAAACGGCGTTTACCGTTCTGAGGCGCAGATGGGAATCGCACCCATGCATGATGGTTTTGCAGACCATCGCGTTTCTACTTCGCCACTGCGCCTAGTGTCTCCTTAGTACCAGAAACACTCTCCCCTCACAACCCAAAAAACCTGCTCCGCCATCCCGCGGACAGATTTTATTCAAAGTAGGTATTAAAAAAATTTTTCGCTCTTTTGCTCGCCTTCAGTGCCTGCTGCTGGTTGATCAATCGAAGTTTCAGGCTGCGTTTGTTCGGCTGTACTTTCTTTTCTGTTCTGCGTTGCTTCCTCAGCTGCTCGCTTCGCCTTCTCTTCTGCTTTCCTCGCCTTTTCTTCATCGTCGAAGCGTTTCTTCTCAGCTGCCTCTGCCTCCCGTCGCTTCTTTTCTTCCGAACGCAAATGCCGCTGCATCGCCTCTACGTCCTCCTTAAACCGCCGCCGGCCGGCTTGCCGTAAGTAGGTCAGCTTAGCCCGGCGGATCTTCTGGCGCTTCACAATCTCAATCTTCTCAATGAGGGGGGAATACAGGGGGAAAATACGCTCAACGCCAAAGCCGCCTGTCTCCCGCCGCACCGTCAGCGTCGTAGACGGCCCGCTGCCGCGAACGCCCAAAACAGTCCCTTCGAAAGTCTGCACACGGGCTTTATCTCCTTCCGTGACCTGCATTGCAACCCGAACCACATCCCCGGCTCGCAATTTCGGCCGGTTGGCTGCCTGTACCTGTTCTTGTTCAAAAAAACGCACAAAATCCATAGGTAAAGGCAAGTATACAAATTGCTTCCAAAAAGTAAAGAAAAGCTTCACTTCTGCAGTTACGCTCTTACGGCAAAGAGATTACTTCCATCTCCACCACCCGGGCTCCGTACTGCAGCGCTGCCTGACGGCTGGGCATCCACAAGTCAACGACGTACTGCCTATCAAAGCGCGGATTCAACCGGTCTAAAACAGTATATATTTGCTGTCCAATGCGAACGCGGGTACCAAACGGCAAAAAATTTGCTGCTAGTACGCCCGAGCCAACCCGCACACCGGATGCCGTCGTAAATGGGTCGCCGTCAGTTTGCTCAATCGCCGAAGAATATGCCGTTGCTAGTACCCGCACCACACTTCCTTCACCCGAAGATGCCCGCAATTGCAGTGCGTCAGAAGCCAATAAATCAACCACCCGTTGGTTGCGGCCGTACACTTCAATGCCAACTACCGCCCGTCCTGTTAAGCTCGGATCTCGCACAAAAGTTAGCGGTTGCATTCCCAATCTTTGCTCATTGGCATATGCCATGACCCGGCCCGGAAAGAGGGTGAGGAGGAGATAGATAGCCACGGTGAATCCGTTAAGGATATCATAGAGGAAAGACCACATTGTGTAGTCAGGATGGCGTTCGCAGTGGTGGTGTGAGAGGGTCATAGATACAAAAAGCCTGATTCGGGTGAATCAAGCTATGTAGTAATAATATACCATAATAAACTTAATGTCAATAAGCCAAAAAAAGCTCGGGTAAGCCCGAGCAAAAGATCATAAAAGGACGACGAAACAGCATTAACCAGTAGGTGCGGAGGCGATCATAACTGACGGGGAGGAGCAAAAATGCCGTGAGTCGATGTAAGCTGCACGGAGTTGAGCCTGGCAAATAGTAATTCCAGACGGCAGCGGGATAACGAGAATATAGTATCCCCCGTCAGCTTCATGTTCAGGCAAATGGATAGCACAGTGGAATTGATGCTCCAACTGTTGATGTAACTGCACCGCCCACACGTCAGCCGGGCATTTTACTTCAATCACCCACTGGCCCTGTCTGGTAGCATTATAAGCCACCGTGTCTTCCCCTAACCATAAAAATTCCCGTTCTCGCGGCTCTAGTGTGCGGCCCATTGTAGACCAATCCTTTCAGCAAAGAACCCTAGCCCATCCACCGGTCCCTCCGGTGAAACGCTAGAAGATCATCATAACGCCTGATGAGAGGGTTCCGTCAAGCTGCAAAAGCTGGAAAAGCAAAATAAGAATCACCAATTGTGTCTAATGCTAAAGCCGGCTGAAAAAAACTAGAACTCATTTCAAAACCCGCTTAAGTACCACCATCGCACATGCCAGGTGAAAGAACCCGCCGTAGGTGGACATCAGCCGGTCCCATCTCACCACCAATCTTCGGAACCAGCCCAACCAGGCAAAC
>Ga0210057_1011010_pt1 | contig 10099 bp, 7 predicted proteins | sample CryGeyCG2114_010_2_FD_183968 | JGI IMG/M metagenome (GOLD analysis project Ga0210057, IMG submission 183968) | Groundwater microbial communities from aquifer - Crystal Geyser CG10_big_fil_rev_8/21/14_0.10 (SPAdes) (version 2) | ecosystem: Environmental > Aquatic > Deep subsurface > Groundwater ...
AATATGTCAAGCGTTTGAACAAAAAATGGACGCAAAGCGCGCGATTTGATAAGATACATTAACTATGTCTTTTGTACACCTACATTGCCATTCCCATTATTCGCTTTTAGACGGTTTACCGAAAATTGATGAAATGATAAAGCGCGCTAAGGAGATCAAGTCCCCTGCTTTGGCATTAACAGACCATGGCGTAATGTATGGAGCAATTGAATTTTACCAAAAAGCCATTAAAGCAGGCATAAAGCCGATTATTGGAATAGAGGCATATATGGCGCAAGGTTCTCGGACAGAAAAGCGGGCTAATGAGCGGCCATTTCATCAACTCTTACTCGCAAAAGACATTGAAGGATATAAAAATTTAATGAAGCTTGCGTCGCTCGCGTTTATTGAGGGCTTCTATTACAAACCCAGAATTGACAAAGAACTGCTGGCAAAATATTCTGAAGGTTTGATTGGATGCACAGGATGCATTCAGGGCGAAGTGCCACAAACTATTTTGGATGGGAAAGAGCAAAAGGCGCTTGACTTGGCAAAAGAATATGAGCAAATTTTTGGCAAAGGAAATTTTTACTTGGAAGTACAGCCAAATGGCTTGGAAGAGCAGAACAAAATAAATTCTGCTTTGTTTGAAATCGGCAAAGAGCTTAGCATTCCGATTATCGCGACATGCGACTCGCATTATGTATACCCACAAGAGAGTGAAATCCAGGATATTTTAGTTTGCGTGCAAACAGGCAAAACAATTAACGAAGAAAATCGATTAAAGATGACAGATATTGATTTATCCATGCGCGATGAGAAACAGATGAGAGAGGCATTCGCGGATCATCCAGAAGTGATCCATGAGACAGAAAAGCTCGCGCTCAAGTGCAATATTGAAATTGAATTAGGAAAATTCTATTTCCCGGTTTTTGAACTGCCTAAGGGAAAAACCGCGGATGAATATCTGCGCGAACTAACTGAAAACGGATTTAAAGAAAAATTTGGTGATAAAGCGCCAAAAGGGCACAAAGAGCGAATGGAATATGAACTTGATATTATAAAAACCAAAGCATATGCTGCTTACTTTTTGATTGTTGCTGATTTCGCGAACTGGTCCAGAGCCCAAGGCATTATAACAACTGTGCGCGGAAGCGCGGCTGGATCTATTGTTTCATACGCAATAGGCATTACCACAGTTGATCCAATGGTATATCATCTGCCTTTTGAAAGATTCTTGAATCCGTATCGCCCAAGCGCGCCTGATATTGACATGGACTTTGCTGATAATAGGAGAAGCGAAGTTTTGGATTATGTGCGTGAAAAATATGGCAAAGACAAAGTCGCGCAAATCTGCACGTTCGGCACTATGATGGCGCGCGGAAGCGTTCGCGACGTGGGGCGAGCTTTAGGATATCCTTATCCTTTCTGCGACCGCTTGGCAAAAATGATTCCCATTGGCAAGCAGGGTTTTCCAATGACAATCGCGCGAGCATTGAAAGAATCAGACGAATTAAAACAAGCATACCAAAAAGAGCCCCAAGCAAAACGCTTGCTTGACGTGGCGCAAAAAATTGAAGGAAGCGCGCGGCACCCAAGCGTGCACGCCGCTGGAGTGGTAATCGCGCCAACTGAATTAACTGATTTCACGCCTTTGCAAAAAGAGTCAGGCAAAGGCGAGAGCATTATCACGCAATATGAAATGCACGCGGTTGAGGACGCGGGCCTCGTAAAAATGGACTTTTTAGGAATCCGCAACTTATCTATTCTTGGTAATGCTGTGCGTTTGGTGAAAAAAACAAAAAATATTAATATAGACATTAACAATATTCCTTTGGATGATAAAAAAACATTTGCGCTTTTAGCTAAAGGCCAAACCATGGGAATGTTCCAGCTTGGCGGAGCAGGCATGACACGCTATTTGGTTGAACTTAAGCCAAGCAAGATTACGGACATTATGGCTATGGTGGCGCTTTTTAGGCCCGGGCCTATGGAGTCAATTCCTGAATTTATCAGCCGCAAGCATGATCCATCTAAAATTGAATATCTTGATCCTCGGTTAGAGCCGATTTTGAAGGACTCATATGGCATTATCACTTATCAGGATGATGTTTTGTATATCGCGATTGAAATTGCTGGATATAATTGGGAAGAAGCAGATAAATTGCGCAAGGCAATGGGCAAAAAAATCCCCGAGGAAATGGCAGCGCAAAAGGATAAATTTATAAAAGGATGCCAGGACCATGGAAAACTTTCTTCAAATCAAGCGCAGGAAATATGGCATTTGATTGAACCATTCGCGGCATATGGATTCAATAAAGCTCATGCCTGCTCATATGGCATGGTAGCGTATCAGACCGCGTACATGAAAGCGCACTTTGCCTCTGAGTTCATGGCCGCGTTAATGAGCGCTGAAAGCGATGATATTGAAAAAGTTGCTGAAGCAGTAAAAGAATGCAAAGCAATGAATATGAAAGTTTTGAACCCTGATGTAAATGAAAGCTTTGCTGATTTCACTGTTGTTGATGATAAGACCATCAGATTCGGGTTAAGCGCCACTAAAAACATTGGGCATCATATTGTTGACGCGATTATTTTGGAGCGCAAAAAAAATGGATCATTCAAGACAATTGAGAACTTTTTAGAGCGAGTTATTGACAAGGATTTAAACCGAAAGTCATTGGAAAGTTTTATAAAATCAGGTGCTTTGGATTCTTTGGGGAAAAGGCACACCTTGTTCTCTAATATAGAAAAACTTCTTGATTTCACGCGCACTTCGCATGAAGCAAGCTCTCACAATCAATCATCTTTATTCGGGCAAGGCGCTGAAAACAAGCACGCATCTTTGGTTCTGGATGAAGCAGAAGAAAATGAGGATGAGGCCCTTGCTTGGGAAAAAGAATTGCTTGGGCTTTATGTGACAGGACATCCTCTTGAAAAGCATAAAAGCGTGCTTTTGAAAAGCCCAACTCAAATCAGCCAGATGAACGAAAACTCAGGAGGAATAACTATGTTCGGGTATATTAATCAGATAAAAGAGATTAATACTAAAAAGGGAGACTTAATGGCGTTCGTGAATGTTCAGGATTTGACTGGCGCGATTGAATTGATTGTGTTTCCAAAGGCATATCAGCAATACAAAGAATTGATTCAGCCAGACGCGATTTTGGCGATTTCTGGCAAGGTTGAGAATCGGCAAGGCAAAATGCAGATTTTGTGCGACAGGGTGCAAATTATTACTTCGGACGTTATTGCGCAAGCACAGCAATTCAGGAGCGCGTCCGGCAATGCATCTCAATCATATTTGCGCATCCATATACATGATGGTTTTGATCTAAAGCTTCTTGCGGAAATAAAGAAAATATTGTACAATGAAAAAGGTGAAACTCCCGTGGTTCTGCATATTAATGGCTCAAAGCAGATTCGTTTGCCTATTGCTGTTAATATGTCAAATCACATTATTGAAAAATTAAAAAACTTATCAGATAATTTGGAAGTTAAATAATTATGGATTTTGTCCAAAAAACGCAAAAAAAAATAGAAACATCAAGAAAGAAGCTAGTCAAAACCATTGAACTCAAGTCATATAAAAAACTTGCGGTAAATTTTTTGATTCTTACTGCTAATTTAATAATTATTATTCTGTATTTTTCTTTGTCTCAGGCAAAGGTTGTGATTGTGCCTGCTAAGGAAGATATTACGCACACTATTTCCATTCCTATCAAAGAAGAGGTTTCTTTGGCTGATAATGAACTTGCGGTTTCTGGAAATATTACGAGTATTGAGGTTTCCACAAGCAAAACGTTCCCAGTTGATGCAACAAGCAAAGTTGAAAAAAACGCAACCGGCGCTGTGACGATTCAAAACACTACGCGCGATCGCAACCAGATATTCGTGAAAAACACGCGCTTCGTGAATGAAGCAGGGCTTGAGATTAAGATTGATAAGCAAGTACAGATTGCTCCCGGAAAAAGCATAACAATATCCGCGTTCGCTTCAGAGCCCGGAGCAAAGGGTGAGGTGACAAGCGCGTCTGGCAGGTTTCAAGTGGCAGCTCTTGCCTATTTGAAAGATAAAATTTACGCTGAAATTTCTACGGATTTCACTGGTGGTGAGATTGAAATAAAAGTGCTAACTCCTACCGCGTTTAACAAGGCAAAAGATAGTTTGCAAGCAGAACTGCGCGACAAAGGATATGAAACATTAAGCCAAGGAAGTAGCGACATCAGCAAGGATGATTTGGCAGTTGAAATAACTGATGTGCAATCAGACGCAAATCCAGGGGATGAAAATGTTGATACATTCACTATGACTGCGAAATCCACAGTAAGCGCGTTTAGTTATGATGAAAAACGGGCCAAGGAAATTATAAAACAGGAATTAATTAAGCGCATTCCGCCTGATAAGCTTTTGATTGATTTTACTGGGGAGCCGCAGATAACTGTTAATAAAACCGCTTTGCAAATAGACACGACCGCGACCGCGCAAATTCAGCGCAAAATTCCTGAGGCCGCGTTAAATCAAGAAGATATTGTTGGCATGAATGAGGATGAGGTGCGTGAATATTTCATTAAAATCACTGGCATTCGGGATGTGCAGATTGAGTTCTGGCCTTTCTGGGTGCGAAGCGTCCCGAACTTAAAGGATCATGTGAATATTGAGATTAAAAAATAGGTGTCATCCCGAACACCTGTTGTGTATGTTAGAAAATTATATATCCCACTTAGCATAGCTTGTTTAATGATAGAATTCGGCGGTGTGAGGGATCTCGCGTCTCAAACAAAAAAAACAAGGCCAATCAGTATATACTACCTGATTGGCCCTTTTTAGTTGCGGACGTTTGCGCCCTACTCTTTTTCGACGACCACGAACTTTGCCTGCACAAAGCTTGCGCTGGCGAATCCGATGAGCCCATTGCTCAAACGGAGTACAGGATCATCCTTGTTGCCGTTGAGCTTGGAAAGAGCTTCGGGCTTTTTTACCCAAAACTCAGCACCGAAATCTCGTGCGTTCACGTCGTGGACGCCGAAATCCTTGATGCGTTCTATCATCTGAGTGAACGCATCCACGACGTCACGAATTTCATCCGGAAACAACATGTTCGCCCTCACACTCCCATTGCCCGGCGGATCCTCTTTGAGGATCATCTGCCACCGGCTCTGGTTCCCCTTGTCATCCTTCACAACGAGCATTCTGCTTACCTGCGCAACTTCGCCAACGCAGCTACTCAATGTTTGGGACATTCTTCTTCCCTCCTCAGGAAAGTTGAAAAGAACAAATGCCACGCCTTATGCGAGACATTCGTGGTGGTGTAATAACATTTATGATACCAAATTTATCGCAATCTTTCAATCATCATATCCACACTTGACATAATAGTATGCAAATTACATGGATCGACACGCACCGACAGCACCATATCAGCGCCATTTTCCTCGGTATTCCAATGCGGTGACATATTGCCGGAAAAGATATCACGTAAAATATCGGCAAGATAATCCTGTATGGCATGCACGACCGACATTGGCATCATCTGTCCATAATACAGCAGTCCGATGCACAACAAGTGCGCATCAGGTGCTTCATCGTTTTTATCAATGCTTATCATCAATCCGAACTTCCATTCCATGTGGTCTTTCTGAAAAAGCAAGCGGCCTGTGTCGGCCCGTTCATGTCCCCACAGAACGAATATGTTCTGGTTGTACAAATCAAAGCAATGGCAAGAGGCAGGTATTCTCGTATTCACGATAAACGCTCCCGGATAAAAGGTTTACTTGTCAAACAACGAAATCATACCCTACCATACCCCCCCATTTCTGTCAAACAAGCTTGACAATATAAATAACCAGAGTAAAATATAAGTAATTGAGCGTCCGCTATAGCTTTACGCGAAGGCGGAAACTTGGATGGAACCACGGACTCTCCGACATGAGTCGGACTGCGAAATTGAGTAATCAATTCCTACAGAAAAATAAGAGCTCGTTCCAAGGTTATGTGATATACTTATTATTACTAATCTTGGAATGAGCTTTTTAAATTAAATAACCAAAACCATATGTCAAACATTGAAACTCTCCGCCACTCTGCTGCGCACTTAATGGCCGCCGCAATCCAATCTATCTATCCAAACGCGAAATTCGGCGTTGGACCAACAATTGAGGAAGGGTTCTATTATGATATAGAGCTGGACGAACAATTATCTCCGGAAGATTTGAAAAAAATTGAAAAAGAAATGATTGCTCTGCAAAAGCAGAATCTTGAATTTGTAAAAAAGCAAATGGATATAGATGATGCAATCAAACTTTTCAAAGACGCGAAACAAGATTATAAAGTTGAATTATTAGAGGACATTAAAAAACATGGAACAACTTCTGCATCCGAGATTTACGGAGATGAAGATAAAAGTTCAAAGTTCAAAGTTCAAAGTTCAAAGATTACGATTTATAAAACTGGTACATTTATTGACTTATGTCGAGGGCCTCATGTGAAAGCAACCAAAGATATTAAGACATTTAAACTATTGAAATTGGCAGGCGCGTACTGGCGAGGTGATGAAAAGAACAAGATGCTCACCCGCATCTATGGCACCGCTTTTGAGGACAAAAAATCGCTCGCGGACTATTTACATATGCTGGAGGAGGCGGAAAAGCGGGACCACAAAAAACTAGGTCCGCAGCTGGATTTGTTCATATTCTCTGACATGGTCGGCTCCGGCATGCCGCTTTGGACTCCGCGCGGCACAATCATCCGCGAGGTGCTGGACGATTTTATTTGGGAATTGCGAAAAGCAAAAGGATACGAAAAAGTTGAAATCCCGCATTTGGCTAAAAAGGATTTGTACGAAGCCAGCGGGCATTGGGATAAATTCAAGGATGAATTATTTCACATTACCACGCGCGAAGGGCATCATTTTGTGATTAAGCCCATGAATTGTCCGCATCATACCCAGATTTACGCGCGCAAACCGCACTCATACAAAGAATTGCCCCAGCGTTACGCGAACACTACCATGGTGTACCGAGACGAACAATCCGGCGAACTGGCCGGGCTCTCGCGCGTGCGCTGTATAACGCAGGATGACTCGCACGTATTCTGCCGCAAATCACAGGTCAAAGACGAAATGTTCGCCATCTGGGATATTGTTGACGCGTTCTACGGCGCTTTTGGCTTTGAACTACAGCCCCGGCTTTCGTTGAGCGATCCGAATAATATGAAAGCGTACCTGGGCGACCCGAAAAATTGGAAGAACACGGAACAGGAACTGCGCGACATTGCCAAAGAGCGTGGCGCAAAGCCGATTGAAGCGATCGGCGAGGCCGCGTTCTATGGGCCAAAACTTGATTTTATGGCCAAAGATTCAATTGGCCGGCAATGGCAAGTGGCGACGATTCAGCTGGATATGCAGATGCCGGAGCGGTTTGATTTGGCATGCGTTAACGAAAAAGGAGAAAACGAGCGTGTGGTCATGATCCACTGCGCTATCATGGGCTCCATTGAACGGTTCCTCTCTGTTATCATTGAACACTTCGCAGGCGCGTTCCCGGCCTGGCTCTCCCCTGTTCAAATCGCGCTTTTGCCGGTTTCCACTGAAAAGCATTTAAAGTATTCCGAGGAACTTGCAGACAAATTCCGGGAACAAAACGCGCGCGTCTGGGTTGATGATTCAGATGAATCTGTCGGCAAAAAAATCCGCAATTCCGAAAAACAGAAGATTCCTTACATTCTGGTTATTGGGAATAAGGAGATGGATGGTGATATGTTGGCTGTGCGCGAACGCGGGAGTGGGGATACAAAAGAGATGGGGTTTGAGGAGTTAATTAAAAAATTACAATGTTAAAAATGAAGTGCCCGCTCTGCCAAATAATCAATCAGACCTATCGGGTCATCAAGAAAAACAAAACCGCGTTTTGCGCGGTGAATTTGGAGGCGCTCAATAGCGGACATGTTATGGTTCTTCCCAAGCGACATGTGGCTGATTTGGCGAAACTGACAGCGCAGGAAGCCAAAGACCTGCTTGATTTGACCAGCGCCATGTTTAAGAAGATTAACAAAATTTTCAAGCATGATGCTATTTTATTCATAAACACCAAAAGCCATTCATCACAAAAGCATGTGCATTTTCATATACTCCCAAGCAGAGCAGGATTAAGAGAATTCATGGCAAAATACGATGGCGTTCCGTTCAAACAGAAAAAATCAAAACAAGAACTCACATGCATCAAAGAAAAATTGTGCGGAAAATAACATCAAAAAAAAACCTGCAAACCAGCAGGACTTTTTGAACGCAAAATTTTACAACACCCTCCTCGGCAGTTTGTAAATATACAAAGCACTAAAAAAGCACAAAACAGCCATAATCGTAAACAGCACATTAAATCCAAAATGATTCGCAATATATCCTCCAGTAACAGCGCCAACTGTCATCACAAAATAATACATGCTCTCCCACGCGCCCCATTGGCTTCCAGAACGGTGCCCATCTAAATGCCTGGAATACAAAGAATCAAATGAAGGAGAAAAAATCGCCTCCCCAACGCCAATTATTGCCTCCACAATAAACAACGCAATTACAGAGCCAACAAACAAATATCCAACAAATCCAATCCCCATAATCGCGTATCCAGCAACAACCAAAAGCTCGCTTTCTTTCATTCTGTCACTGAAATAACCGGAAATAAAAGTTGTAATCCCGGCTGAAACCGCGAATATGCCCCAGGCAAAGCTGGCATCCATCAAATTACCCCCGATTTTTTCCACAAAAATCGCGTAAATCGGGCCAAACATAGCGCCAGCCATAAGAATAAGCGCATTTGTCCACAAAAGGATGCGGAGCGCGCGGTTGAAGAAGAGTACTCTCATGATAAATATATTATATCATTAAATACAAAAATATGGTATAATTGAATTGTCGTAAAATTAGAAATTAAAAAAATAATATGAAAAAATATATACTCATAATGAGCATTATGCTTATGGCATTGCTCGCGCTTCCTGTTTTCGCGCAAGATGAAACCGGGGCTACCTCGTCCGCGACCACGGACAATGACAATACTGAAGTCGTGGTATCTCAAGAAGCTACGCAAGACGAGATAGTGACTGAAGAAGATTTGGGAGTAACAACTCCAGGCAGGTTTCATTTCTTAAAAAGAATACAGCGCGCGGTCCAGCGGGCTATGACTACTGACCCGATAAAAGAGGCGCAGTTTGATATTGATGAAGCCCATGAAGAACTTTTGACTGCCAGAAAAATTGCCGAAGAAAATCCAGGTGATGAACAGGCGTCCCAAAAGGCGCAGGAAGCGATTGCGAAATTTGAGCAAAAAATCTCTGATGTAAAAGATCGGGCACAAGAAATCAAAGATAAAAAAGCAGGCCAGTCAGGCACGTTTTTGGAAAAAATCGCTGACATGCAAATTAAACAACAAAAAATGCTAGATAACCTAGAAGGAAAACTACCAGAACAGGCATTTGAAAAAGTGCAACTTGCAAGAGAGCGGGCGCTAGAGCACGCGTCTGAAATATTCACTAAAGTCGCGGAAAATAAAGAGCAGATAACAGAACGCATAAACGCTGCAATGGAAAATCAGCAAGGAAGCGAGTTTAAGGACTTCAAGAACATGGAAATCATGGAGCGCTTGCGCGAGCACATGCCAGATGAAACAAAAGCCGCTGTTGAACAGGCGCAGAATCAGGCCAGAGAGCGGTTTGAAGAAAAAATCAAGCAATCGCAAGATTCAAACAAAGAGCAGAACGCGAAGTTTGAAAAATACATGCAGAATATTAAAGGCGACGCGGTTGGCCAGCTGAAAATCTTGCAAGACATTACTCAAGGAGATAATGTTTCAAGCCAATTCAGCGCGCAATTGGAAAAAGCCAAAGAAAAAGCAATAATCAAATTTGAGGAACGAGTTGATAAACTACAGGATCCGGAACAAAGAAATTTATATCTGAAAAATTTTGAGAATGGTGATGTGAAATCCATGCAAATAATGAAAAAAATACGAGAACAGATGCCAGAAGGTATAAAAGCAGAGCTTGATCAAAAAAATGAAAAAGCGCTTGAAAATTTAAAGATGAGATTAGAAGATACGGAAATTGTGGGCCCAGGCGGCGAAAATCC
>Ga0210057_1011011_pt1 | contig 10099 bp, 19 predicted proteins | sample CryGeyCG2114_010_2_FD_183968 | JGI IMG/M metagenome (GOLD analysis project Ga0210057, IMG submission 183968) | Groundwater microbial communities from aquifer - Crystal Geyser CG10_big_fil_rev_8/21/14_0.10 (SPAdes) (version 2) | ecosystem: Environmental > Aquatic > Deep subsurface > Groundwater ...
TTTTTGGAGTTTTATTGCACGGAAAACATAGTAAAAAACAAAGCTTAATTTATTCAGTATTGGCCCAAAGCACATGCATATTAGGTGGAATTTTAGGATTTTTTATATCTAATAAAATAAATTTATTTTCAGAACATTTAATTCCTTTTGCTGCTGGCGGTTTCATTTATATTGCTACTGCTGATTTAATTCCAGAATTATATAAAATGCATGAAGGGAATTTGATAAAAGCATTGAAAACCTTAATCCCTTTCTTCATTGGAATTTCAATTATGTTGTTGCTTAAGATATTTGGATAAGAAAAATATATAAATAAAAAATTTATTATAACTTAAATAAGAGGAGGTCCAGATGACTTTATGCAATAAGTGTGGTAACGAATTTGACAATTTATTTAATGGAAAACATTGGTGCACTATTTGTGGGAAACAATTTATTTTTGATGAAAATGAATTAAAGAAAGACTAATTTTTCTTAATTTCTCTTTTCAATTCTTCAATAGTTTCATTAGCTTTTTCAACACTCTCGCGAATATATCTTAAAGCTTTTTCTAAATCATTCATTTTAATTTATCATGCAACCCAGTTTTTCCTGTAAGTTCCGATAATCCAGCAGCAGCTAAACCTAAACTAACTCCTGTTGGAATATCTCCCACAGTAATTAATGAACCTAAAACAATACCTGCAACTATTCCTTCAATTAATGTAACTAAAAATAAATAAGGTCTAAATCTAACTTTAGGATTCTTAGCTTTAGCATAAATAAAGCCAATACAAGCTCTTAATATGCCTCCTAAAAAACCTATTCCTAAACCTAATAATTGAGGATTCATGTAAATTATATAGTCTTCTTATTATTTAAAATTAGCTTTTTTTAATTAAAGAAACTAAAAAAGACTTAGTTCTTGGTTTTTTATAATATTTATAAAATTCTGGTTTTAAATTAATCCTCTCTATTATCCTCTTTTTGATTAGTTTCTTATCTTTAATATTTGGCTTCCAGTCTTTTAATGCTGTTTTTTTAAACCCCTTTAATGAAAATGATTTTTTTGGCTTGAATCCTCTTTTCTTCATTTCCCTAACTATTTTATCATGCCTATTCTTAAGATACTTTATTTTATCTTTAAAGAATCTCATATGCCCTTTGCTTAATATATATTCCTTGGGAATATTATCTAAAGAAGGATGTTTCTTGATATAAGTTGAAAGCATTAATATTTCATAATATTCTGCCATTAAATGTTGATCAGTTAAGTTTTTAGGATTCAACAAATTAACTCTCACCATAATTTTAAGTTAATTTAATAATTTAAATTATTATTCTTTTCATTCGCAAACATTATAAATAGTTAAAATTGATTCAAAAACATGATAACACAAATTGGCTCTTTGCCTTATGGCAATATAGAAAAAGCAATACAATACAGCTTGAAACATGATATTCCTTTTTTACCGGAACTGCCTAAATTAGGAGATTCAATGTTTGATTATATAAAAAATCCTGGTTCTTTAAGTTGTTTAGATGAATTCAAAAAACAGGAATTTAATAGAGTTAAGATTCAATGTGTAGGTCCTGTAACATTAATGTTAGGAAATTATAATGAAGATAAAGCAATTGAAAGTTGTTATAATCATATAGAATCAATAATGAATGGATTAAATGCTAATGAAATAATATTATTTTTAGATGAACCCACTTTAGGTCACGCTGGTTTTAATTTTAATCAATATTGGGATGCTATTTTTTCATGTTTTAATGTAACTAAAGGGATACATATCTGCAACAGTATGGACTGGGACAAATTGTTTGATGCTAATATAGACATCATCAGTTTTGATGCATCAGAATACGATCTAACTTTGTTTCCAAAATATAGAAAAAATAAAAGAATAGCCTGGGGGATTAAAAAATTAGAAGAAATAAAAGATTTTCAGAAAGGAGATTTAATAACACCGCCTTGTGGTTTATTTTCAAGCACAGAACATGAATGTGAAAACGTTTTCAATTTACTAAAATCATACAAATGAAATTAATAAAAATTGACAGGAAATCAGAAATACCTTTAATCGGATGTATTGCTTTCGGCATAATTGACAGAGGCACAGACTTAATTCAAATAAGGCCAACTTCAGTTTGTAACATGAAATGCATTTTTTGCAGTACTAATGCCAATGACTTTAACTTTCATCCAGTTAATTATCAAGTAGAATTAGATTATCTTTTAGACTATGTTAAAGAAGTTGTAAAATTCAAAGAAACTTCAATAGAAGCCAACATTGACTCTGTTGGAGAAGTTGCTACTTATCCTAAACTTATTGAATTAATCAAAGGATTAAAAGAGATTAAAGGTATTAAAAGGATTTCAATGCAGACTAATGGATTGATGTTAAATAATATCAAAGAATTAGAAGAAGCAGGATTAAATCATATTAATTTATCAATAAACTCCTTAGATAAAGAACAAGCCAAAACATTAAGCGGTTGCCAGCATTATGATCTTGATAAAATCATAAAATTAGCTGAAAAAATATCAAAATCAAAAATTCAATTATTATTGGCACCTGTCTGGATTCCTAATTGGAATGATGAACATATACCTGAACTTATCAAACTAGCTAAAAAATTAAACGCTAAAATAGGAATACAAAAATACGAAGAATACAAACATAGCAGAAAAGCTCCGAATGCTAAAAAAATAAATTACAAAAAATTCTTTGAACAATTAAAAGAATGGGAAACAGAATATAAAATAGATTTAATTTGTACAGCTGAAAATTTTAATATTAAAAAAGCAAAAAGATTACCTACTAAATTTAAAGTAGGAGAAAAAATAATAGCAGAAATAAAAGCTCCCGGATGGATGACAAACCAAGCTTTAGCAATTTCTAACAATAGATGCATTACAATTAATAAATGTCAGACTTCAATAGGTAAAAAAATAAAAGTGAAGATTACAGACAATAAAAATAATATTTATATGGCAGAAAAAATAAAATAAAAAAATTATTTTAAATATTTATTTTTTAGTCTTTTAGCCATACTAATGTCTTCCCATGGAAATTCATTACGCCCAAAATGTCCATAAGCCGCTGTATCAGCATATATTGGTCTTTTCAAATCAAAATGCTTAATAATTTTTGCTGGTTTTATGGGAAATTCTTTTCTAACAATTTCAGACAATTCTTCATTAGATAATTTTCCAGTTCCAAAATCATCAATAAGTATAGAAGTTGGTTCTGCCTTACCAATAACATAAGCTAATTGAACTTCACACATATCAACTAATCCAGCAGCTACTAAATTCTTAGCAATATATCGTGCTGCATAAGCTCCACTTCTGTCAACCTTACTTGGATCTTTACCACTAAAAGCACCACCACCATGCTTACCCATACCACCATAAGTATCAACAATTATTTTTCTCCCAGTTACACCTGCATCTGCTAATGGACCTCCAATAACAAATTTTCCAGTTGCATTAATAAAGAATTTTGTATCTGAAGACATATAATCTTTACATATAGGATTTATTACAAATTCTTTTATGTCAGCTCTTAATTGCCTCATACTAATGTCAGCATCATGTTGGGTAGCAATAATTACATTTTCTAAAGCAACCGGTTTACCACCAACATATTTTACAGCAACTTGAGATTTTCCATCAGGTCTTAAATAAGGTAATTGTTTAGATTTTCTTACAAAAGTTAATCTACTAGTTAATTTATGAGCTAAAACAATAGCTAAAGGCATTAATTCTGGAGTTTCATTTGAAGCAAAACCAAACATCATTCCTTGATCTCCTGCTCCTTGTTCTTTAAAATCTCCTTCTCCTTTATTTACTCCTTGCGCTATATCAGCACTTTGTTTTGTCATTAATTTTATAATTTGACAATCATTAGCATCAAAACCAGATTCAGGATTATCATATCCTATTTCTTTTAATGTTTTTACTACAACATCATCTAAAAAATTAGTTTCTAAATTAGCTTTTGTAGTAATTTCACCTGCTAAAACTACTGCATATTTGACAGTTTTTTCATCAGGCATATATCCTTTAACTAAAGTTTCACATGCAAACCTACTTTCTGGATCTTTTTCTAAACATGCATCTAAAATTGAATCAGATATCTTATCACAAACCTTGTCTGGATGTCCTTCTGTAACGGATTCTGAACTAAAAGTAAAATCTTCCATTTTAACCATTTTATAGCCTCCTTTAATTAGCAACTATAGAAATCTAATTAGGGTTTATAAAAATTATGTAAAAAAGCTCTTATTTCAAGTCTTCAATCCAATCTTGAATAGTTTCAGGTAATGTCCTTAACAATTCTAAAACTTTAGGATGTTTTATTTCTTTAACACCTGGCATTCTTTTACCATTTCTATAAACTTTAGAGTGGGCTCCTGTAGTCATAGCAACAAAATATTCAAAATTTAAAGATTCATCATTTCTTTTTTTGGCTAAATCTTCTTTCATTTTAAGATAAGCTTTTCCTTTTTCTTCTTTGGATAAAGGTTTAGGTTCTTTGTTTCTTATTGTAAATTCTACATCAAACGTTCGTTCAAGCCCATTTTGGGAGCCATTTAAGACTTTATAAACTTCTTTTCTAATAATATTATCAGAATCATTATTTCTCTCATTTTCTTCTTCTAAAATATTATATCCTTCAACTCTTACAAAACTATAATGATTTAATTCAATTTTCTGGATTTTTTTAGTTAAGCTCATTTTTTGTCTCCATTGATTAGACTTTCATATTCTATTGCTTCTCTTAATAATCGATAAACAGTAACTGCCACTTCAGCAATTTTATTAGGATCTTTGCTTAATTTAGCAAATTCATTCACATAATTTATTAAATTAGTATTTCCATCTTTTATCATTAAACTAACAGTATCATTTAAAAATGTAGGCTCATTCATTGCATCCATAACTATTGCTACTACATCCTTAGATATTTTAGGCATTACCATTTTGTTACTACTTTTAAGTTAGGTTTTATTTATAAAGTTTTTGGTTAGAAGTTTTATCTTTTAAAAGTAAAATCTGCAATCATTTCCTTTAAATCCATAATATAATCCCTTAATTCAGGATTAAAATCATGATAAAGGCCAAGATATTGTACTTCATCAACTTTAAGCAAATAAGAGCCCTTTTTATTAAGTAATTTGCCATAAACATCAACAGGTTTCCTTATTTCTCCTGAAGCATCTAAAAGAGCCTTATCTAACAAGAATTTATTCAATTCATTAAAACCAGACATTATATGCTTTGAATCTTTAATCTCCAGATAAACTCCATTTTCTAATTTAATTATCGCCTCATACTTAGCAGGTAATATGAACCCGCCATCATTAAAATACAAATCAATACAAACACCTGTTGCTTTTACATCTTTCCCTATAAAATCTTCAGATAATTTGTCCATTAAAGTATATTCAACCATCTTAAAACTAGAATAAAACAAGAACTTATAAATTTATGGTTAATATTCACAACTTTTGTAAGTTTTTACTAATTCTTTGAAAAATCTAATGTTTTTTTCTAGTAATTCTTATTAAAAGATATTTTAAATTAAGATTCATGGAAATTTTAGAAGAAATCCTTAAAAGATTACAAGAGATTAATAATTACATCTCTAACTTATATAAAGATTATAATTTCAGCCCTTATTCTGGAAGTAATTTAGAAGCCCACATCAATAATATAGATAAGCAATATGAATCTAAAAAATCTGAATTTGCTAGCTATAAACCTTTTTACTCCAGAAGTAATTTTCTTTTCAAAGCTATTGAATCAACCGATAATATCATATTAGAAATGTACGCTTTTTTATCAGGAAAATATGATAAATTAAAATGCTTAGATTGTTGTTGGAAAAATCGTTTAGAAGGCATTAAGATATTATATTCTAAGTTAAAGAAAAAAAATGTTATGGGTAAAGAATTTTATAATAAAGAATTACAAGAAATAGTTGAAATTTTAGAAAAAAGTCATGTTACTCAAAAGTATAAAAGAACTGTAAAAAGATTAGTTAAAAAAATTTCTAGAAATATCAAAAGGAAGAAAAATGGACCAGAAAAGCATTCAAATTCTAAAAAAGCTTAGAGAAGATTCTAGATTGTCAATTTCAGACATCTCTAAATCAACAAAAAATCCAAGAACTTTAGTATTTAGAAAAATAAAATTTATGAACAAACATTTCATTAAAAAATATACAAGCATTATTAATTTTAAAAGATTAGATTACAATATTAGGGTTAAATTCTTAATAAAATCCCAAAATAAAAGATTAATTAATTTATTATGTAAAAATAAAAATGTTAATTCTGTTTTATCTATTAAAGGAAATTATAATTATTATATTGAAACTTTCTTTAAAAATCTGGCAGAATTTAATAATTTTGATGAAAAACTAAAAAAGCTATGCAAAGAAAAAAGAGAACATTTTGTTGTAGAAGAAATTAAAGAGGAGGCATTTATTAATGGAACTGGAAGAAATACTTTCTAAGATTGATAAAAAACATATTTGTTATCAGGAAAAAGATTTTCTTAGAGATTCTGTAAAAAATAATATTTTAAAGAGAATCTTTAAAGGCATGTCTATTGTTAGTTTATTTTCAATTTGTGCCTTTGGTATTAATAAGAATTCTTCTATAAACAGTTTATCTTCAAATATTTTTGAAACAGTTAATAATTATTATTTAAATCTAGGATTAAGCCAAAATTATACAGATATTACTACTTTTGCAACTTTTGGATTACCCCTATACTTCTTAGTTAGAAGAAAAAATTAAAGGATTCTTTTTCTTCTAAAATAAATTAATAAACCAATCCAAATAATAATATTAAAAATGATTATATAAAAAAACGCGAAGTTATGGTCTTGAAATGGTAAATTTAAATTCATCCCATATAAACCAGAAATAGCTGCAGGTAAACTTATAAAAATTGTAAATATTGTTAAAACAGTAATTATCTTATTTAATCTGTTTGATAATAATATATTATAACTTTCCCTTATATGAGAAATAGTCTTTAAAGAAGATTGGCAAAGAGCAAGACTTTGATGAGCATCAATAATTAAATCTTTTAAAAGATTCTTATTTTCATGATAAAATTCAATATTTTTTATTATCCTTTCATAAAGTAAAGTACTATGATTATAAGCTTCCACCAAGTTATTTAAGATTTCTTCTTGAGCTAAAACCTCATTAACATCTTCTTCTTTCAATTCGTTAATTTTCCTTTTTTTATTTTGAACTAATTTAACTATTTCAACAGTGGTGTCTTCAAATCCTTTATCAATAATAGAAAATAAAGCTACTGCAAATTTTAATTTTTGATTAGTAATATAAGGTTTGTCATTTTCTATTAATTTTTTTGTAAATTTAAGATCGTGTTTTGCCAAAGTTAAAATAAAATCATTAGTCACTATAATTAAACAAGTTTGTAAAGAATCATTTATATCTGGTGAAATAATTTTTGTAAAAATATAAGACTGATGATCAATTAAATCAATTCTTGGAACTTCATTTGCATCTAAACCAGAATATAAATTTTTCCTATTAAGTTTAAAATTTTTTATAAGAGAATTAATTTCTTTAGAATCGGGGTTAACTACATTAATCCAACAATCTTTTTTAAATTCTTTTAATTGTTTTAATTCCTTATTACGCTCTGAATTTTTATAATACGTTATCATAGAATATTATAATCTTTGAGATTATATAAACTTTACTAGCTTAAAAACAAGAAGCACCAATACAAATTCTTATTTTTCCCCTCGGTAAAATAGAAAAATATTTTTTAATCTTTAATTTTTAGTAATTTAAAATATTTTTAAGAAAAATTTTAAAAAAAATAAAAAAAATTAGAAAAAATCAAAAAAAATAAATTTAAATACTAGAAAATCAACATTTTTATTAGAAATTTTTTAAACGAGGTGAACATATGGTCAAGAAAAAAGCTGTAAAAAAGAAAGCTGTGAAGAAAAAAGCTCCAGCTAAAAAGAAAGCTGTGAAGAAAAAAGCTCCAGCTAAAAAGAAAGTTATAAAGAAAAAAGCAGTAAAAAGAAAGAAAAAGAAATAAATTTTCTTTTTTTATTTTTTTTATTTTTATAAAGAAATTCTAAAACTGGGCCTAAAATTATAATCTATTTTATCTGTTGTAATATTTAATTGTTTATTTGTTATTCCAACAATGTTATCTTTAGACATTTTAATTTGATAATCATTAATTGATATATCACGGCCATAAACCTCATTAAAACTAACTAGACGTTGACCAAAATTATTTTTAAACTGGATTAATAAATCTCCTCCTTCATAAGAGTCATCTAAAGCATATTTAGCCATAAGATCAATATAAAGCAATTCTTTCTCAGCTGCAATATATGTATTAAACAAATTAACTTCTGCTTCCCCTAAATATTTTTTCTGATTACCAGGCAATTTATCAACTTGACCATAAAATAAAACAATTGCTATTAAGAATCCAATTGCAGCCAAAGACAATATTGCTACTCCCTTTCTATTCATTCTATTATCTCCATTTCTATTAAAATATTTTTACCTTGTGGCGAAGGGATAGTTGTATTAAACTTAGCATAATAACCTTGTTTTTGCGCATAATCTTTCCTAGCTTGTAAGTTATCACATTCAAATATTTGTTTACCAGTAAAACTATAAAATCGCAAACTCCAACTAGGATAACCTAAAGTTTCAGTAATTAAATCTTTAAAATTACTTTCACAAGATAAACTATCACTTGCTATACCACCATCTATAAAATCATCAAATAACCATTCAAATCCAGAAATTTCATTAGGATAATTTTGATAAATCATTGAAAATAATTCTGCAAAATTAATATTTCTTACTTCACTTAAACCTTCTTTCTCTTGATTAACTTGCATTGCAGGAGTTCTTAATAAAGTTAAAAGATCCATATTTTTTAAAGTATTTTTTTCAGAAGCTAAAATAGTACTGGTACCTATTTCATGCTCTCCTTGCTTAACACCTATGATAATAACAGTAATTACAATAAATATCAACGCAATAATTAAATCTGCAAATATATCTTCTGTTTGTCCATTCTTAGTCTTCATTTTTACGCTACTGAGTAATACTCTCCGTCTCTTGGTTTTTTCTGTCCTTTCCAACCATAATAATCTTGAACATTAATTTCCATTTTATCTGATTTCAAAACACCATCTTTTAAAATTAAAATTGGAGAAATAATAGTTTCTAAATCTTCACCTTCAGTTAATCTTAATATTTTATCCAAAACTTTTATTTTATAAGGACTATCAATATAAATCATACAACCCTTACCTAAAGTTTCTTCATTTAATTTAGAATAATCAATTATACCTGGATAAACTCTATCTATTTCTTCATCATAATAAGCAAAACATTTAGGAGACATTAAAGCTTCAGTAGCAATAACTGCACCTTCAATATTACTAAAATCACTTACAACATCATCATTATAACTTGTTATTGCATTACGCATATATAAAAATATAAATGTAATTACAAAAATAGTTATAATAAAATATAATGTTTTTCTTCCTAAATTAAACGCTGCTTTTTTATGCATTATCAACCCTCTTTACATTTATTGAATCTGATTTATGATTTGTTTCCATTAAAAGAATAGTTTTATCAGTCATAGCAAAAAAACTAGGATTACTTACTATCTTAATATTAGTCGGCGACATTTCAACCTTTAAGCTAGAAGACAAAGGATATTTATATGAAACTGAACCTGGAGTGGATAATAAAGTATTGCTTAATAACTGCAAATCTTCTTCAACATAAAGTTGATTAAAATTAGACAATGAGTTCCAATTTAATGCTGCTAAGACTAAAAAAGCTGCAATTGCTAAACCTATCAATATTTCAAATAGCATAGTTAGCTCTAAAGTCTCTGCTTCACCCCTCTTATTCATAAATAGAATTAAGTTCTGTAAATATTTAAGTCTTTTTAAAACTTGAAGAAGGATCTTCTTTAGGCTCTTCTTTTACTTCAGCTTGACATAAGCTTTTTTTCTCTTTTAAAACTGTAAAACCTACTCCTTCTACTTTAGCAAAA
>Ga0210057_1011013_pt1 | contig 10096 bp, 11 predicted proteins | sample CryGeyCG2114_010_2_FD_183968 | JGI IMG/M metagenome (GOLD analysis project Ga0210057, IMG submission 183968) | Groundwater microbial communities from aquifer - Crystal Geyser CG10_big_fil_rev_8/21/14_0.10 (SPAdes) (version 2) | ecosystem: Environmental > Aquatic > Deep subsurface > Groundwater ...
TAATTGCGGTGTCCAAGTTTACGAGAAATCAGCTCGTAAAAGAGCTACATACTAGCTCAGAGAAGGTCAAAGTGATATGGGAGGGGGTTGAGATTCACACACCCGGTGTGTGGGAGCCCTTCACACCGGGTGTGTTAGCCAAGTATGGGTTGCAAAATAAGAAGTATGTTTTGTTTGTGGGGACGGTCCAGCCCAGGAAAAACTTGGTGGCGTTGATTGAGGCATTTTCCCACTTCGCCTCTGGCTACGCTCTGGACACGGTCCCTATTAAATTGGTAATAGCAGGCGGGATTGGGTGGGAGGCAGAAGAGATACTCCAGGCGCCAAGTAAATTTGGTGTGCAGGAAAAAGTCGTTTTTATGGGACGAGTGTCTGATCTGGAATTACATAAGCTATATCTGGGAGCTTTGATGTATGTCCAGCCGTCGATCACCGAGGGGTTTGGGCTGCCGGTCCTAGAAGCCATGAAGTCTGGAGTGCCCGTCATCACGAGTGATGGAGGCGCATTACCAGAAATTGTTGGAGAGGCGGGAGTGATAGTGAAGCTAAAGACGGATTTTGTGGGCGAGCTTGCAAAGACGATAAAACGATTACTTAGTGACCAAAGACTACGAAAAAGATTAATAGCTATGGGTTATGAAAGAGTAAAAGAGTTTTGCTGGGATAAGGCGGCTAAAACGACTCTGGATGTGATAGTGGGGGAGGGATATAACTCGCAGAGCGAGAATAACCAATAATCAATAACCAATAATCAAATTGAAGATCTTATTTAAGTATAAATAATTTGATCGAAAGACGAAAATATCGATAAATATGTGAATATTCCTAGACCTAGAGTAGATTTTGTTAGGATTTAGGAATTAGAAATTAGGAATTAGGAAGTACAAAAGCTATAAGTCTGTAATTTTACGATGATTTTAAAATATTTTTGTACTTAAGTGATGAATTAGGTATGATGATATTAGGAATTAGGAAATAGGAAATAGGAATTAGGTGGAACAATGAGCAAAATGAAGAATAAAATCAAAATAAAAACACTAAAAAGGACGGATAGCCACGTAAAAATCTTCGATGTTGTTATCAATGGCACTCGAAAGAGTCAAGTGCTAAGTAAGATTTGGCTCCAGAGGAAGGAAATGTTGCATGTGGCGACGGTTAACCCTGAGTACGTTATGGAGGCTAGGCGCAATGTCGAGTTCAGACAGGTTTTATCACAATGCTTGACTGTTGCGGATGGATACGGGGTAGTGTGGGCCATGAGAATTTTGGGTAATAGGGTAATTGAGCAAGAAGGTAAGGGAGTAGAGAGGATTAGCGGGGTGGAGTTGGTGAACGAAATCTTGCAACATGCGAGGGGTGTAGGAGAAAAGGTGTTTTTGTTGGGGGGAAGAGAGGGGGTGGCGGAGAAAGCAGCTGCAGAAATGAGTAAAAAATATCCTGGTCTCCAGATCTATAGCTACTCGGGAGCTAGAACCGTGAAGGTAGAAAAAGATGAGGAAGCAAAGATGACAATAGCCAAGATTAACGGGATCTGTCCGGACTATTTACTTGTGGCATATGGCTCACCATCTCAAGATTTGTGGATTGAGAAAAACAGGCCATACTTGCGAGCTCGCGTGGCGATGGGAGTGGGGGGGACACTGGATGAATGGGCGGGGCTGGTTGTAAACTGTCCGACTTGGCTGGACAAAATCGGGCTCAAGTGGGCATGGAGAGTGGCGCATGAGCCGTGGCGATGGAGGCGGATATTTGGAGTATTCCAGTTTGGTTGGTTGGTTTTGTATCACAAGTTGATAGATTGATCTATATGGAAACTTAAAACCAAGTGTCCGTTTTGATAACCACCATTGTCATCCCGAGTGAAACATAGTGTAATCGAGACCTGCTTGCGCAGGCAGGGAGCTCTTGATCTTAGATTCCTCGACTTCTTCGACGTTGCTCAGGACAGGTACGCTCGGAATGACGATAAATTTGTTTTTACTTAGGAACACCAGGCACACCATGGAAAAGGTGTCATCTCGTTTTGAAGTGTTATATATGGAAATTTGTAAATTGGACAAAAGTTGAAAAACTCGGTAATATGGGATTATGTATATTGACGGCAAAAAGATTTTAGTGATAGGACTGGCACTAATAGTGACCGTTGTCTTTGGAATGTGGGTGTTTAGCCCAGCCGAAGTGGTAGTGACGGGGACGGGGATGGTGAGTGTGCCGGCAACAAATGTAACGTTTAATATTACCCTAAACTCCGTGAACGATAGCGTGGATACTGCACTCTCAGAATTACGAGTAAAAGTGGCCAATATCAAAAAAGTGTTGAACTCGGCTGGCGTGACATCTGAGAATATTGCAGAAACTCAAATAACAATTACTCCTGTTGCTGCAGTTGTGGCAAGCGCTAGGGGATATCAGGCCATGATGACATTATCTGTCAAGATGTCGAAGATAGCGGTAGTGGGAGATGCAGTTGTGAGTATGTATGCAAATGGAGCGACGCTTGTGTCACAGCCTGTAGTATCGGTCGAAAACCAAGAAAAACTAGAAACTGAGGCTTTGAAACAAGCTTTAAAAAAAGCTGAAAATAATTTGGTTGTGACAGTTGGTTGGAAACCTATTCGGAAGATTGTAGGTATTCAACAGGCTAGCTCAGGCAATATCGCCACGACTATAAAGACGGTAGAGAATAATAATAACGAGTTTGAGGTAGTAAAGGCAGTTTCTGTGACTTACAGAGTGTGGTAAATTTATAGTTTTCAAAAGAGAGACTAGCCAAGACCTTTTTAGTGTCAAGATTAGGCTGTTATCTGAATCAACTTTAGTTTTTTGAGGAGAGGAGGGAGAATGAGGAGGGTCAAGGCGCCTTGAATAAAGTTGGTGGTGAATGAAAGGAGGAGGGTGACGACAAACATAAAGTAGTTTTGGTGAGCGCTCATTTTGTAAAAGCTAGTGAGGGAGTAGTACGTGAGGAGGTAGGCGATCGTGATCTGAGAGTCAAAAATGAGGTTAAAAGTGGAAGTCTCGATGTTGTTGGAGAAGACAGAGATGAAGCCTGTGGCGACAGCGGAGCCTAGATAGACCGCGATTGAGACTATGATTAAGGTGAGGATTTTGAGAACAATCTTGAGTTTACTAGATTGAGTGACTAATGGTAGATCTGTGGTTTCTGGCATAAAACCTCCTTCGATAATTACTATTGATTAATAATAGCAAGGATTTGGAGAAAATGCACTAGCGAGTTATAGCAAACTCAAAACCAAACGTCATATTCTAACTGATGAAGTCGTTATCTCGAGTGAAATCGAGACCTGCCTGCGCTAAGTTGCTATATCCAGGATTAGGCATACTCGGCTTTGATCCGGTCGGCCAGGATAGTTTTGATAAATGACTGGTAGGGGATGTCGCGTTTGTTGGCCATCATTTTAAGATTGTAAATGAGCGAGACGGGGAGGCGGATAGTGATGGGTTTGGTGCTGGGCGATGAGAGCACAAACGAAGAAAGTAATCGAGAGGAATGATGTTGCACTTTGTAGGTTTATGTGTTACTATGTGTGACATGGAGATAGAGTTGTCCGAACTTCAATGGGACGATTTTAATATTTCGCATATTGCGAAACACGATGTCTCTGCAAATGAGGTCGAAGAGGCATGTAAGAACCAGATAGATGTATTGTCTGGTTATGATAGTAGGCAAATGTTATTTGGAAAAACAAATAATGGGAGATATGTAACTGTGATACTGACAAAGAAAACTGGTAGCACCTATTATGTAGTTACTGCCAGAGATACAAGTAAAAAAGAAAGGAGATATGTATATGACCAAGAAAATAAGTAAAATTCCGAAATTCAAATCGATACCTGAGGAGGCAGAATTTTGGGATACACATGACATAACTGATTTTATGGATGAGTTAACTCCTATCAAAATGAAAGTAACTCTTGGTCAACCAAAAGAAGAAACACTAACTGTGAGACTGCAGACGAAATTGAAAGAAAGGTTGGCGAACATCGCCTCGGAGATGGGGGTGAATACTTCGACTTTGGCTCGCATGTGGATAGTCGAAAAGATCAAGCAGGTAAGTTCAGTGGGGTAAGAAGTAATTAGGGTTGGTACGGGGCGAGGCGGGAGAAGTAGTTGAGGGGAGAGTTCTAGATCGCCTGATTGAGTTGCTTGGTCAAACCCTGCTCGAGATAAATTTTCGTGAGCGATTGATAGGGGACATCGAGCGAATTGGCACGATTCTTGAGACGATCAAGCATACTTAAAGGGAGGCGCAGGGTGATGGGCTTGGAACTAAAGCGAAGATTTGGGAAACTTACATAAACAGCCTTTGACCAGTCAACATAATCAGTTGAGTCGTGAGTTGACCAGAATTCCCTTTCTTCATCTTCACTTTTGAATTTTGGAATGGATTTAAACTTTTTGGTTTTCATAAAATCTCCTTATTTTTATTGCCACTGTCCCACTCAAAAGAAAGTAGTTTTGGTAATACTTTCATGTATTGATCGCATCAATACATTTTGGGGTTGTCAAATTTCTGTGTCGCCGAAATTAGTTTGCCTGCGAGGATTGGGCATGGAGAGTGGCGCATGAGCCGTGGCGATGGAGGCGGATATTTAGAGTATTCTAGTTTGGTTGGTTGGTTGGTTTTGTATCATAAGTTGATAGATTGATCTATTGGACAAGTGGGGGGATCTGTTTAGTATTAAAGTATGGAAACAAATAATAAGCGGATTTGGTTGATAGGTTTGGCGGTGATTGTGTCGGTTGTGTTTGGGATGTGGATATTCTCTCCAACCGAGGTGGTCGTGACTGGGGTAGGGAAAGTGAGCGTACCGGCAACGAGCGCTACGTTTAACGTCACGGTCTCTGCAACGGGTGACAGCGCAAGTGTCGCCCTGAGTGATTTGCGCACCAAAGTAAGTGCTATCAAGAAAACTCTCTCAGATATCAATATCGGCGCTGACAATATTACCGAGACTCAGATTACCCTTACACCTTCTGCGGCCATCGTGGCGAATGGCAAAGGGTTTCAGGCTACCTCGACTTTGACAGTCAAGACAGCCAACGTGCCCATGGTGAGCGATATCGTGGTCAATATGTACGCCAGCGGGGCGACTGTCGTGTCTCAGCCGGTGGTGAGTGTTGAGGATCAGGATAAATTGGAGGCTCAAGCTCTCAAAGGGGCTTTGAAGGAAGCTAAGAGTAGCTTGCGATCAACAGTAGGTCTGGCGCCAATTAAGAAAGTAGTAGGGATCCAGCAAGCCAGCTCTGGCAATGTGGCTACGACGACCAAGATAGTCGAAGACAACAACAAAGGGACATTTGAGGTCGTGAAGGCCGTGTCGGTGACTTACAGGGTGTGGTAGATAAGATTAGATAGTGGTCTCGATCAATTTAAATTTCTTGAGTAGGGGAGGGAGGATGAGGAGGGTAAGGGCGCCTTGGATAAAGTTGGTAGTGAAAGAGAGAAGAAGAGTGGTCACAAATAAAAGATAGTTCTGGCGCTCGCTAAATTTATAAAAGTGAGCGAGTGAGTAATACATGATTAGGTAGGCGATCGTGATTTGAGAGTCGAAGATGATGGTAAAAGCGCCTGACTCGATGTTGTTGGAGAATGCCGAGATGAAGCCGGTCAAGACGGCTGAACCCAGATAGATAAGGACGAAGAGGATGATGACTCCAAGGGGTTTGAGAAGAGTTTTTAGTATGGGAATGGTTTAATGCTAGCGCATTTATTTGGGCTTGTCTAGTGGCTAAGCATACTCGGCTTTTTTATTGAACTAGAGCTTGGAGTTGTGGCTTTAATCGTGGTAGGTCTATGGTGGCCGCATCCCAAACAAGCTCCATTTTGACCTCAAAGTAATCATGAATCAGCTTGTGACGCATGCCAATGATGTTTTCCCAGGGAATGTTTGAATTTTTTGCTAAAAACTTTTTGTCCAGTTGGTTTGCGGCTTCACCGATAACCTCGAGTTCTCGGACAAAAGCATTTTGCCAATGTAGTTTTCTGCGAAGATAGTCTCATTGTGATCTATCTCATCAAGAAATTGCTCAATATGTGCGATTGATTCGAGAATGTGTTTGAGATAAACAGAATTATCTTTGATCATATAGAGTGATTAAATCATTGGTGACGTATGGCTTGACGTACTTGTTGAGACTATCTTCTGGAATGAGGTCGACGGGACGATTGAAGACGTTACTAAAGTATCTTTCGACTTGGATCAGATCAAGTAAACTGAGTCTTTTGTTAAACTTGACAAGTAAATCGACATCGCTATTTGATTTGTTCTCTCCTCTGGCGGTCGAGCCAAAAAGAGCTAGATAATTGATGTTATTATCTCTAGAAATTATATTTATTTGATTTTGGTACTTCGAGAGTGGATGATTCATCAGTTTAATATATCATTTTACCTACAATTATGGTTGGGACGGGGCGAGGAGGGAGAAGTAGTCGATTTTTACAACTTAAACCAGGGAATGAGAGTGAAATTTGTGCGAGCTTGTTTGAGTTTACCTGTATAAATTAAATGATTATTTGTCTGGATATTAGAAATTTTCTCAAGAAATTTTGGAGTAGATAGTGTTTCCTGACTAAAATGCTCGGCAGATTTGATTTCATAGGTGTCAATACTTTTTTGATGTGGGACGAGAAGATCTATCTCGAAGTTGGCTTGATCACGATAATAATAGATGGGTTGATTAAGATGTTGATGATAGATTGATTTTTGAAAATTGCTAATTATTATTGTTTCAAATAATGCGCCACGTATATGGTGGTGAGTGAGTTGATCAGGGCTAGTAATTGCCAGGAGCGAACAAACTAAACCAGTATCAAAGAAATAGATTTTGGGAGATTTGACTAGACGTTTGTTCATATTTTTGTGATAAGCAGAAAGGAAAAAGATAATATATGTTGCCTCTAAAATTGATAGCCAGTTGGTGATTGTTGGTATGGTGACACCAGTTGCGTTGGCAAGAGTAGTTTTGTTTAAAATTTGACCAGTGTGTCCGGCCAGTAAAGCGAGAAAATTTTTGAAAGTGGTGAGATTGCCAATATTGGTGATTTGGCGAATATCTCTCTCTAGATAAGTGTTGATATAGTCCATGTACCAGTCAACAGTATTGATTTTGTGGCTATAGAGTTTGGGGTAGCTGCCAGTAAACATGAGGGTATTTAGTGAGGGGGTTTTGGGTAATTCCTGGAACGTGAGAGGGAGGAGGGTGCGGATGGCGATACGACCAGCGAGTGATTGAGTGACTTTAGCAGAAAGGAGGAGATTTTGTGAGCCCGTAAGGATGTAGTGTTGTTTTGAGTCATGATCAACAATATCTTGGATGTAGGAGAGGAGCTCGGGAACATACTGAACTTCGTCTATAATTAAGTGGGTTGACTGAGTAAGGAATGCAGTTGGATTGCTAGTCGCATAGTCGCGGATGATGATATTTTCGAGGTTTTGATAAGTGTATTTGGGGAAAATATTTTGTACAAGAGTGGTTTTGCCAGACTGTCGCGGCCCAGTGACAAGGACAACGGGGTAACTTTTGACGTCTTGCTTGAGTTTTGTGGAGAGGGTACGTTTTATCATATTGAAATCTTAGCATGACTTTTGACAAATGTAAAGTGTGACTTTAGATTTGTCATGGTTGGTACGGGACGACGAGGGAGAAGTAGAGAGAAATGCCTATGATTTGATTTTTGGGAGAAAGACATACCTTATATAGGAATAGGCGCCATAAATGATAGTACTAATCGGAACAACGCTAAAAGCTATAAGGTCTGCAATGTCGACCATACCGCCCCAGAGATTGGCCTGATAGAACTCGAGACCCATCCATCCGACTGCGAACATATTTATCAAAGATAATGCAAACCATTTACCAAATTTATAAACAATATCTCGATTCATGGAAAAAATCATCCCAAAAATACCTGTCAAAGTAAATATGTCTCTAAATTGCCCTAAAACAACGTTGGCAAAATTTGTGCCAAACGTGTTGACAAAAAAGTAGTAGATTCCAGCTTGAGTCTTGAATACAGTATCGGCGAGAGTCCAAAACATGGTAATCATCCCCAAGCCAAATCCCAGTACTGAGAGGATGAGAACACTGTTGATAGCCACATTATCTATCCATGAATATGTCTGGTAATCTGGGTATTGCGCAAGAATATCTGCACCTGAGAGGGTAAGTCCAGAGATAGTAAGGTTATAATCGTCAGTTGCAGGAAGGTAAATATCGGTATACTTAGTGAGTTTGCCTGATTTAATAATAGCGCCGTCCTCGCCGCGTACACTGTACTCAAAACCGAAGATATCTTTTGCCTTCGTAAGTGATGGATTGTTGAGCATTTTGATAATATTAGAGGGAAAAAGAGAAACTCTAGTTAAGTGTCTATTTGTTCAGACCTGTTTGCTTGTTTGGACCAACTCGCGGAGCCAGAGCGGCACAAGGCGAAGATTTTTGATCCAGGTGGCGACGTTGTAGGCAATAGTGGGTGAGTCGGGGAGGAGGGCGACAAGAGGAGAGGTAGAGATGGCTGAGAGGACGGACCCACCGGTCCTGGCGCCTAGGGAGGTCAGGGCGGGGAGGGGGATGGCGAGGGAAGAAATATTTGAATGATTTAGATATTGGCTAATGACATTGAGCATGTTTTGGTAGCCATTATCTGTGAGTTTAAGAACGTAATTGTCAAAATATTGATTACGGAGATTAGTACCCGGATCGTAGATTGGATAATTTTTTTGGAATTCGCTAAACGTTAAAGTGTCACCGTTTTTATCATGAGAAGCTTGCCAGAAAGATTCAAAAGCTTGGCGAATGTTGCCATTGTTAGATAGTATCCAATTTTCGACACCGATACCTCCGAAGCCGCCATCTTCATAGGCTTTATAGGCATGACCATCTTTGAGTAGTTTTTTGGCGAGTAAGATATTGGCGATTGCTTGTTGCTTATCTATTGAGGAGAGCGAGTTTAGGCGATCAGAGACAGCTTGATTGGAACTATAAAGAAAGCTGTCTTCGCGTGTAACAATGCCAATATCAAGATCTATTGTTTCGGATGTTTCCGACATATTTACTTGACTTAGTCGTACTTGATTAGCACTAGAACCTGTTTCGGAGCCATGTGGGAAAACATTGCGTAAAGCAGGGGTAATTGTGGCAGCTTTTTTGTAGTCTTGGCGATTCAGCACTAGAGTATAGTCAAAATCATAATCTTTGGGTAAGTTGGTGCCTCGACCAGATGAGCCAATGTTGATTAGTAGTGCATCAGTTAAGTTGGCCGACGAGGGATCATCGGCTAAACTAATACCTAGAGAGGTAAGAACCTCTTTAATCTTAGTGCGTACTGGTGTCTCAACTCTTTCAATATCTTTTGCATTGATTGTGGAATCTGGATTAAGCTGGTTTTGCTGGATCAATTTAGTAAATGGATCTTGAGAAGCTAACGTACTAATTTGGAGTGGCTCTTCATGGACTCCGGCGAAGAATTTCAGTCGATCAGCATACATTTGAGGAGTGAAAATGAGTTGACCTTCTTTGGAGTAGACGGGGATATAAAAACCATTGAGCATAATGCTTTGATAAAGAGTGTCGAGTTCTGATTCAGTAAAACCGTTGTTGATGATTGCATCAAAGTAGGATGAGGGGTAGGCTCCACGAATACCTACATGACGCTCTGAATCGACAACCCCAGTGATGAAGAGTTCAAACTGGCCTTTTGGAGCCGATTCACCTATATCACTGCGGTAAAATCTACCTGGAATATTTTTGGTGACAAAAATGAGACTTCCATAGGAGGTGGTGTTAGCACCAGATTTTTCGATCGCTGTTTGATATCCGGCTTGGGCATCGGCGATCGTTACCATTGATAGGTCAGTATCGAGTGGAGTCCCGTCATTCCCAGCAAGATCTCCCATTAGCTCTCTAGCACGAGGGCCATTTTCGAGAATGCTCATGATTACCCCTGTTTTTGGAGATGTAACCATAGCTTTCATAAGATCTCCTGCATCTAACGTTAGTTGTGGGTGAGTGCTGGCATAGGCGAGATTACGGGACGTGGTTTGGGCTCGGAGACTCTGCATGTGAGCGAGG
>Ga0210057_1011014_pt1 | contig 10095 bp, 13 predicted proteins | sample CryGeyCG2114_010_2_FD_183968 | JGI IMG/M metagenome (GOLD analysis project Ga0210057, IMG submission 183968) | Groundwater microbial communities from aquifer - Crystal Geyser CG10_big_fil_rev_8/21/14_0.10 (SPAdes) (version 2) | ecosystem: Environmental > Aquatic > Deep subsurface > Groundwater ...
GTGAGGTTTATTTAGTTTCTTTGTGCGTGGTATGCTTCTTGCAATGCTCGCAGAACTTTTTCAATTCCAGCCTATTTTTAAGGGTTTTTTTATTCTTTCTGGAAAAATAGTTGACGCGCTTGCAAACCGCGCACTCCAATTTTATTAAATTATCTTGCGACATAAGGTTATTGTTTATTAAGTTAGGTGGGCCGGGTAGGATTCGAACCTACGAAGGCGTGAGCCAACAGATTTACAGTCTGTCCCAGTTGACCGCTTTGGTACCGACCCCAACTTTGAGCCGTTGCGCGGATTTGAACCGCGGACCTACTCCTTACCATGGAGTTGCTCTACCAGCTGAGCTACAACGGCAAACTATTTAATTTTAAAATAAAATAACTTATAACCCATTATAACCATATTTTTCGGCTCGCGCCAGTTATAAGTTATAAGTTAAAAGCTATAAATAACTTCATTACATTTCGTCAATCTGCTTCTTAAAATCTTCCAATTTATGATTTTCCGGATTGGCCTTGACTAACTTCCCGTAAGCGTCCAGGGCCAGGGCTTTGTCTTTTATAATTATACTGATTTCCAGTATAGTGTCAAGGTATTTGGGGTTGGCCGGCTCTATTTTTAGCGCTTTTTTTAAGCTTTTAACCGCCTCGGGCCATTTGCCCATGGCCTGATAAACTTGCGCCAGGTTAAAGTGGGTTTGCGCGTTTTGCTTATTAAGGTTAATCGATTTTAAATATTCATCGCGAGCTCCATCCAAATCGCCTCGCTCGGTCGCGATTTGCGCCAGATTCTCGTAAGCCTCCTCATCATCTTCTTTCAGTTTCAAAAGGTGCTCGAAAGTCTGCTTAGCCTCCTCGAATTCTTTCCTGGCGAAATAAATTCTCCCCAGCTCTTTAAAAGCTCTAAGGTTTTTAGAGTCCAGACCGACAATCTCAATATATTTTTTCTCGGCCGCGTCCAGGTCGTCTTGCCCTTTAAACTCCTCGGCTTGGGCAAAGAGCCGGTCAATCGTTTTAGCGGCGTCAATCTTAAGGTCGGAGCCGGCCCGATAATCATTTTTCAGTTGGTATAATTTACTTAAACTAGAACGAAAAAAATTACCCAAAGCCGCGCCGGCCGGCTTAATTAGGCGGCTTAATTTCGCCCACCACTTAACGACATTTCTTTTTAAGCGGTTAGAAATGATTCTTTCTTTAAATTTCGCCTCTTTCTCCGCCGGGATGTTGGCCACGTCCAAAGCCGCCAGTACGGAAAATTTCTTGGCCACGATAACTATAATTACGCTTAAACTGACCAAAATCAAAAGTAAGGGAATAATATTGTACATAGGCTCTAAGTTTCCATTTTCGCCGCCCGATATCTCCCGGCGCTGCCGAATAATTTCATTTTTTCCATAATGGTTTTTTCCATGGCGGCGATCGTGGGCTTTAATAAATTTCTCGGGTCGGTTTCCTTTTTATTTTTTAAACAAGTATTAATCAGAGTTTGGCAAAAAGCGACTTTTAAATCAGTGCCGACGTTAATAATATTGACGCCCTCTTTGACGGCTTTTTTAATTTTGCTGTCGGCCACGCCCGAGCCGCCGTGCAAAATGAAAGGAATTTTCACCTGTTTTTTGATGGCTTTAAGCAAACTGAAAACAATATCTTCGTTGGCGTGAACGCCATGGGCCGTGCCGATGGCGGCGGCGATAGTATCAACTTTAGTTTCTTTAACGAATTTAATCACCTCCTCCGGTTTGGCCAAAGGAATTGCTTTTAGCCTGGCCGAAATATCGCCAGGCGAACCCACCATGGCGCCAACCTCTCCCTGGACCCAAACGCGCCTGGCGTGCGCCACTTTAACCACCTGCTTGGTCAAATTGATGTTTTCGTCCAAAGGCAAGCTGGAAGCGTCAATATGCACTGAAGTAAAACCGGCGTTGATGCATTCAAAAACCGCGTCAAAACTGGAGCCGTGGTCCAAGTGCAAAGCAATCGGCACGGCGGCGGCCACGTTCTTCGCCACCGTGGAAACGATGTGGGTGACCGGCTTTAAACCCATGTACTTTATGGCGCTTTCGGAGACTTGAATGATGGCGGCCGAGTTGGCTTTAACCGCCGCCCGCGCCACGGCCAAAATCGACTCAAGATTGGTGACGTTAAAAGCGCCCAGGGCGTATCCCCCCTTTTGCGCTTCTCTAACTATGTCTTTAATGTGAACCAGCATATTAAATAATACTAATCCGCGAATTTGGCAGGTTTGAATTTTATTTAGTTATTGTTTTGGCAACTTTATAAAATTCATCGGCTTGCAGGCTGGCGCCGCCCACTAAGAGGCCGTCCATGTTTTCCAAATGAACGAAGCCTTTGACGTTCTTTGAATTAATGCTGCCGCCGTAAATAATCCGAAAATTTTTATTGTTTACTCGCATGCCAAACATGTCGTTTAAAGCCAGCTTAATAATTTTATGGGCGTATTCGGCCTCGGCCGGCTCGATGGCCGTGCCCGTGCCGATGGCCCAAATCGGCTCATAAGCCACGATTATTTCCTGCTCGCCGAAAACGTCTATACCGGATAAAGCTTGCTGCAATTGGTCAACTAAAACGAAATCGCGCCGGTCCGACTTTTTTTCTTCTAAGCTTTCGCCAATGCAGACTATGGGCGTTAAATTTTTCACCTCTAAAACCGCCCTGACTTTTTTATGAATCATCTCATAATTTTCCAACAAATATTTGCGCCTTTCGCTGTGGCCCAAAATAACATAATGGCAACCGACTTCCGAGAGCATGCCGGCCGATACCTCGCCGGTGTAAGCTCCCTTGTTTTCCCAGGAGACGTTTTGCGCTCCCAGCTTAATGGCACTACCTCTTAAAACATTGGCTACCTCGGTCAAAAATATAACTGATGGGCAGACGACGGCTTCGCCTTGGCCAAAACCGGCAAATTCTTTTTTAAATTCTTTGGCTAAACTTATGGTTTCAGCCAAACTTAAATTCATCTTCCAGTTGGCGATAATATACTTCTTTGTGGTCATATTTTAGAAATTAGAAATTGGCTATTAGAAATTAATTATATTATATCATTGCTGGCGGCCATAATACAACTCCACCAGCTTTTTCGTTAAGGTAAAGCGGCCGCTGTCCGAATTAGCGCCTAAAATCACGGTGACGATGGCCTCGCCCGCCTGATTGACAAACTGGCCGACAAAACAATAGCCGGCTGAATTCACGAAGCCGGTTTTGCCGCCTAAAATATTAACGTCGCCTTGAGGAAAGCTGGCTAACAGTTCGTTGGTTGAAGCGATAGATTTAATCCTCCCCTGTTCGGTGGTAAATTCATATTTTTTGGTTAGGGAAGCGCGGCTGATTTCCGGCCTCGCCAAAGCCAGACGCGCGAATTCGGCCACCTCGCGGGCGGTGGAAATATTGCCGTCGGAAAGCCCGACCGAATCGACCAGCCTGGTGTTAACCAAGCCCAGCTCCTTAATTTTTAAATTCATTTTTTCGACAAACTCCGCCTCGCTTAGACCGGTGGAGCGCGCCAGCGCCGCGGTGGCGGTGTTGTCCGAACCAACCAAGCTGAAATAAAATAAATCTTTGACTTTAACTTTGTCGCCGGCGAATAAATAAATTTTACCGCCATCGCGCTTGTCTCGAGCTTCAATGGTCAGGTCGGTTTCCCAGCCCGGATTGTAATCCAAAAAAGTATAAGCGGTGAATAATTTAGTGATGCTGGCGATCGGCCATTGGCGGTCAGAGCGTTTGGCAAAATACAAACTGCTATTTTGGCAATCCAAAATCACGCCATTGGCCGCCGGCAAATCATAATCAACCTTATCGGCTTCCGCTGCCTTTTCCTGATTTTCCGGCAATCTAGCTAAGGGCATGTCCAAGCTGGGCAATTGCGGTAAGGCCGGCAAAGGCAAAGCCTTAGCGTCCGCCATCACCCTGACAATGGCTTTATTCAAATTCTCGTTTTGCTCAATCAGAACGTCCCCGGCCGCGCTGGCGCTCACGCCCATTACCCGGCCGGCCCGAACCGGTTCAAAACCGCCCGGAAACGAAACGGTTCCGGGAAATAACAGGCTCAAATTTAAAAAGACGGCTGATAAAATCAAACTAATGGCGGCTGGTATTAACATATTTATTTACCCCCTTTAACAAAGGGGGTTAGGGGGATTTAATCGCTTATTCTCACTTTCCAGCATCCTATCGATGGTATCGTCCTGATGCAATTTTTCATAATCCGGCAGGTCTTTGAGGTCGCTTAAACCCAAAAAACGGATAAAATCAAAAGTGGCCGTATAATAAGTTTCCTTTTTCTTTTTATCAAATTTAGCTTCAACTAAACCGCGCAGCAGCAAATTCCTTAAAATCAGGGCGCAGTTCACTCCCCTGATGCGGTCCAAATCAATCTTGGAAACCGGTCCGCGGTAAGCGATAATGGTTAAGGCTTCCAGGCTGGGCCGCGTCAATTCGCCCGTGGTTTCGTCTTTAATGAATTCCTGGATAACTTTGGCGTTGGCCGGCGCGCTCACCATCTGATACTTGACGCCGTCCTTGATTATTTGTGTGCCGGCCTGCTTATTTTTATAATCCACCAACAGCTCATCGGCGGCCTTAATCACTTCTTTTTTTTCGGTTGCGAGCAAATCGGCCAACTGGCTTATCGCCAGGGGCTTGGCGGCAATGAATAGCAACGATTCGATTTTAGATTTTATGGACATAAACACTTATGTCATTGCGAGGAGCGCCAGCGACGAAGCAATCTCACGAACAATTAATTTAGATAATTGTGCGTTAGATTGCTTCGCTCCTTTCAGTCGCTCGCAATGACAATAAAAATTTATATTCTATTAATCTCAATTTCCCCGAACAAATCACCCTGCATTACTATAACGCCCCTTTGCTTAATTAATTCGAGTAACGCCAAAAAACTTACAATTATTTCGGTTTTATTTTTCGCGCCGGCTAAAATATGATTGAAGCTTACTTTTATCTTTTCAAGCAGAATTTGCTGGATGGCTAAAATTTTATCCTCAATATTAATCGCTTGCTCCAGGCTCTGTTCTTCCAGCAATTCCAGCGGCTGAATATTTTTTATTATCTCATTAAAAACCTCGCCTAAAACGGCGGCGGTTAATCTTTTTGGCGGCGAAAATAAATGAGCGCTGGCTAAAATCGCCCGGCGGTCAAATTCACGGGCAAAACTGAATCTTTTTTCACCGATTATCGCCTCAATCTTCTCGGTTGCGGCCAAAAATTCTTTATACATTCTTAACTGGTCTTCAAATTCCTGAATTTCCGCCTCGGCCTCGCCTTTTAAGAAAGGCAGGAGCGCCCGGGATTTAATTAATAAAAGCTTGGCCGCCACCACTAAAAAATCCGCCATTTCTTCCGGCTTTAAATGCTCTGAATTCCTGATATATTCAATATATTGGTCCGCGATTTTGGCCAAGCTGATTTCCGTAATGTCCATTTCCTCTTTTTCTATAAGCTGAAGCAAAAGCCCGAGCGGCCCTTCGAATTTATCAATTTTAAAATTCATAAGCATTCTTGCCCCCTTTAATAAAGGGGGTTAGGGGGATTTTATCTCACGTATTATTATTTCTTTACTAAAGCCACTTTCTTCTTTATCCCGAAATTCCCCAGCATGGCGTTTTCCAGTTTGATGAAATCTTTAACCGCCATTTCCACCGAATGGTTGAAACTGCCGGAAGCGAACACGGCCTTTTTCATTTTGGCCAATTTCTTTTCCATGACCACCGGCAGTTTATGCAGGCCGCCGAAAGCGCTCATGGCCCCGGCTTTGACTTTCAGTAGTTTTTTCATAACTTCTTCGCCCGGAATTTTCACCACCTTGATTTTTTTACCCGTGGCCTTGCCCACAAACTGGGCTAATTTTTTAAAATCAAGGTTATGGTCGGCCGGTAGTAATACCAAATAATAGTCTTTATCCGCGATTACCAGAAGCGACTTGACGATTTCGTTTAACTTTTTATTCATGGTCGTGGCCGCGTCATAAGCCGTATACACGGTCTTATGCTCCAGGACATTATGCTTAACTCCGGCTTTTTCCAAATACTTGGCTAACTTTTGCGGAAAAACTAATTTTTTAGGCATAAATTTATGTTTAAAAATTATACTCATATTATAACGCAAAAATATTTTTAACGCAAAAACCGCATTACCCCCTTTAATAAAGGGGTTAGGGGGATTTGTATTTGCATTCCCCCTCTCCTTACCAAGGAGAGGGTTAGGGTGAGGTTTTTCCTCCCCCTGATAAGGGGGGTAGGGGGGTTTTCCCAATAAAAAAACCGGCCTCAATTCACTCTTGGTGAGCGAACGGGCCGGAAGTTGTATTGTCATTCCCGCGCAGGCGGGAATCCAGAAATGAGCGATACAACAAGTATTAGGGATTCATCCCCGACAGGAATCGCTCCATGAACTCCCTGTCTTCTCTCTCCCCGTTATGGATGCGCCCGATGTCGGAAATTATTCTTTCTCCTGCCTCGCGATCATCTAGGAAAGCCTCCACCCTTTTGCGGGCAAAGCTTCCTCCCGCCTTTTCGATTTTGGGCAAGGGCGTCGCTGAATCAACCTCCTGAATAATTTTCAGCAATGCCTCTTTAGGGTCGGGCGAACCGAATACCGGAGTGCCGCAGGAAACAATGTCTGCTCCCCTTCTTAGAGCTTCGCCTGGTTCCATAATCTGCTCCTGGAAATTCGCTTTCTTGTCCACGAACCAGACCGGCCGGGTAGCGGGGTTAAATTTTATGCCGCCTAAATCGGCCGCATTTTCCAGACAAGTGCCGGGCAGGATATAACCGTCGCAGCCATGGTCAAGAGACATCTGGGCGAATAAGGCGACGGCTTCACCCATGGTTCTCTTATACACCTTCAGGCAATAGTCCTCCGTGTAGTGAGTTAAAACCGTAACCCCCAGGACAACTATGCCATACTTTTTAGCCTCTTCTACTACGGCATCAATCATGTTGTCGGCCACGGCCCAGACATTTATCATGGCAACGCCTTGATCGCCGAGCATGGTCACGATCTCTTTCATGGTTCGCTTGCCATTCCACATCTTAAGGTCGGCAAAGACCGGGACGTGAAAATGTTTCTTGACATAACCGGGCAGATCTTTCTCCTTCATGATAAGATCGAGGTTGATCTTCACCCCATAACCCCGATATACCCCCTCGATCAACCCCATGTTTTTCAGGAATTCATCTTTCGTGGTCGCGTCGTTCGCTAAAAAAAATTTCGGCAATAATTCCCTCTTCATAGCGTTCCTCCTCTTTTATCCGGTTTAAGCCCCCTGGCCTCCTGCCAATCCAGCGGGTGAGCCAGAAAATCTCGGTAATCGCTGATATAGTCCTGGGGATAAATTCCCTGACTTTCTATTTCATCGAGCAGTTCAGGCAGGGTTAAAAGATATACCATCTCGATCCCATTCTCTTCCAGCATCTTTACCGCCAGCGGGTTGCCGTAAAACAGGATGCACGCCGCCAGATTGATTTTGTAGCCGGCGTTTCTTAAAACCTGGGTGCTGTTGCAGGTGGTTTGGGCGAAATTTACCAGTTCTTCCACGTCCACGCCGATTTTCTCCAGATGAAAAGCGCCGAAACCCAGTTTAGAATATGCGCTCCCTGTTATCTCAAGTTTTTTCATGATAACCGGACAAGCTATACTCAATTCCGCCCAGGCCTCAACAGCGCTCACGGTCTTAAAACCTGCCTCCTGGAGAAATTTGCAGCCAATTTGCGAGGTCGCGAACAGGTTTTGCGTCTGCCCAAACACCAATGCCGTATCGCCTGGTTTGATGTAGGGATTTCCGTCAATCCCAGTGATCATCTCTTTCTGTCCGCCCTTTTTCCTAACTTCTCTTACATAGACGAAAGGCACGCCAAACAGTTTGCTAAGCTCATAACCCGGGACCATGCCGCTGGGGGTCATACCGGCGATAAAATCAAAATTTACCTTACCGGCAATGGCCTCATGCAATTCACGGATAACGCGATTGAGTATTTGCTTGTCAAGCGTGATAATATCCGCCTCGCTGGCGCCGGTGCGTGAACCGCCCACATAGGAATAATTTACCGGTGGACCGAGAAGCTTCTCCAGTTTATTGCTTAACACCCAGCCAGGGATAACTCCGCCAGTAACATTACCAAATACGGAGTTAAGGTCATGGTTCTTTTCTGCTACCTTATGAGCCAATTCGTCGCCGATAGTTTCTATCACTTCTTTACGGCTGGGCAAAGCCTTGACCATGCCATAGCCAGGCCCCCAATTGCCCGAGGCATAAAGGAAGGGCCTGTTTTTAGGCGGCAAATGTTCAATCTCTTCGTTGGTTACTTTATCCGGAACTTTCCTGATTTCCCAAACGCCGGCGATTATTTTCGCCAATTCCCCTTTACTTAACCTTTTCATGCTCTTTCACCTCCATTTTCTGATAACTTCTCGTCCGATTATGACAATATTTAACTCCCCGTAACTGCACTCTACAAAATCCAACAGCCTTGACGTATAGTCGAAATACTTATTAACTCTTCCGGAATCCATCCAGCTCGCGTCTAGCAGGCTTGAAACTTTATCATACGACTTAAGCAGTTTCACCCCACAGCTTTTTCGTCAGATATTTTCCACCTCTTGATCGGAAGTATTAAAAGTCATGTCCATCACCAGCCGTCTAACTTCGTCTTCCGTGTCTTCTGGCAAACCCGCAGTCGTGTCTTCAAACACATCGTGCAAAAGCAATGCTTGCGACCCGATTCTTCTGATTTCTTCGGAAAGTTTTTCCTCGGTTAACAATGTCGTGGCACACCAAAGCGGATGGATATAATAAGGCGTCTTCATATCCCATCTGCGAAACCTGTTGCTATCCGTTTTGGCGCAAAAAGCGTGAGCGTAAATAACATACTGAATTAAATCCTGCAATTTCTTGTCAAACAATTTTTTCTCCTTCCCCTAAAAAGTTAGTACCGTCCAAAAACCTTTATCTTAATTGCCATAATTTCCGGGGCCAAACAATTTCTGCAAATGCGCGGCCTCGGGCTGGTCAACTGCTTAATACAAGCGCCTTCGCCCGGCACCTTTTCGCACATGCTCGGCCGCCCCGGATGATTACCGTTTCCCTTCCCGCCATTCCGCTTTTTCTTCGCCATATGCCTCCTTTCTATGTTTTTTTGACACACATTACTTCATATTTACAGTCAGTCCACTGAAACACATATTGAATCACCGCGTACTTCGCGCCGTCGATTGACTGCTCGGCCGCTTCCGGCTTAAAACCAGCGGGCATTTCAAACCCTTGATGCCGCAATACCAGCATTTCAGTATTTTTGATTCGCTCCGCCTCGGCTTTTGCCAGTTCGTCATTTTCCGAACCAGCGGCCAGCTCGACGTAAATATGAGTTTCCATCTTACTGACCTCGTCCAGCCAAACTTTGACGTCTTCTCTGCCCGTACCCACCGGAACGATCTTTCCCATATATTCTCACCTCCCTCTCTTTTATCTTTTCCCTTAAAGCGTCCGTGCAAATTTTCATTTTCCGGGCTGTGCATAAAATGCACATCCCTACGCATCTTCGGAAAATTTCAAGACAGCCGTCTTCTCCCGGCAGCTCGTAACAAGCCGCCGGCCTGCCTATATGCCTTTTGCCATTGACTTTTGCCATCCTGCCTCCTTTCATTAAAATTAATATACTAATTCCCCTTCTGGCAATCCAAAAAACTGATAACGCTCATTAAACTGGCAATAAACCATAATACAATCTAAATATGCCAAATCAAGCGCTAGTTGCCTATTTTCCCTGTCTATTTCGTAAAACATTTCCCTGGTCAGCGGCACGGCCGGACAAACACAGGAACAGCCGATACACCTGACATAATATAAGATTGCCATGGCCACGCCTCCTTTCCTTTGATAAATTGTAAAGACCTATATAAAATAAAACCCAAAGAAATCTCCTTGGGCTTTATTTAATTTAACAGCATTTTATGGCTGATATCAACCTTTACCTTACCGGTACGGATATGGGCGCCGGCTTTGCCTGATCAATTTGCGCGATTCTTTGCTTTAAGCATTGGTAGCCGGCGTCATGTAGCCAGC
>Ga0210057_1011015_pt1 | contig 10095 bp, 8 predicted proteins | sample CryGeyCG2114_010_2_FD_183968 | JGI IMG/M metagenome (GOLD analysis project Ga0210057, IMG submission 183968) | Groundwater microbial communities from aquifer - Crystal Geyser CG10_big_fil_rev_8/21/14_0.10 (SPAdes) (version 2) | ecosystem: Environmental > Aquatic > Deep subsurface > Groundwater ...
TCTCGCTTCATTTTATGAGCGGATCGAACTTTCTCAAAAAGCGCTCGATTTGTATCGTCGGGTAGTAAGCATCGATCCTGCAAACAGCATTGCTACTCGAAAAATTGAAGAACTTTCACAATAGCCTCGCACCATACTCATCCTGAAACTCACACCTCCACGCCCCAAACGAGAACTTTGACGATGAGATGTTTTGGAGCGGAAGTAAGGTCAAGATGAAAATATACCTATAGTATAGTAAAATATAGGCATGCATAATTCTAGGCTGGAGTATTTTTTTGGGAATGTAGGATGGGATGGAGGACCAATGCTCGATGGTACATTTTCTGGCGGTGGTATCCGAAAGGTACATAGCGAGGGCGAAAGATTATCAGAGCTACTTCCTTCAATGATTGGCTATAGGTTTGTGATTTCTGCAGGAAATGGATTCCATTCATCACTGTCAAGAAAATCCGTTATTGAAAGAATTCAAAATAGCTTTGAGATTCCAAACATAGAAGCAGATGGCATTAAACATGATGTCAGAAAAGAAAATGGAATCATCTTAGGCGTAGATATCATAAATACCGTGCCAAAGAATAATTTTATTGTTTCATTTAATTCAGAATCAAATGGGACGAGGGTGAATTGGACAGAAAATATTTCCTTCTTTGATCCTCAATTTGGAAACGTAAAATTAACTGTAAATGAAAAAAATCTTATGTCAAAACCGGAAGAAAAAGAAAAGACTCTTCCTTATGAGACGATATCAATTTTTTTTGAGGGTCAAGGGCCAAAAACTATCGATGAGATGGGAGAGTTAATGCAAAGAATTCAATCCCAACATTATGATCTGATGAATTTTTATGGAGAAATTCCAGCAACAAGAACCGACTTTATTCCTATAGATTACGCAATGTGCGATACCCGAGAAACGGCATTAGAAGAATTATTGTTTTCAAAGATAGACGACTGGATGAGTAGTCTATCTAATAATCCACCTTTAAGAGAAGGTGCTTCTGATAGCGATTATAAGGTTATCATATCAGAATTAATTGGCAAAAAAACACTCCAAATAAATATTGGAAATTTTACTTTTTATGCAACAAGAAATAGAGAAGATACTTCATGGGAAGCCCTTTCCCTATCAAGCAAGGATCTTGATGAGGTAAACGCGATCCTAAGATATGAAGTTGGCAAAAAGCCTGCATTTGCATTTAATACAGGAGAAGTCACAGGGTTACAGCAAGCGGCCGCAAAAATGAATAATCATATTTCTCTTTTTAAGGCCATGGTTTATAATGTCATTTCTGGGAGGTGATATTTATTTTATCAACCCCTCATCATACTCACTCGGAATCTCAATCTCCATGAGCTTCAGCACGGTTGCCGCCACTCGGCTCAGACCATTTTCTTTCTTCTGGTCAAGTAGTATGGATTCCGCATCCAGTACGGGATGACGATGAAATGAAGAAATATGGTTTGGATCATAGATAATAAACGGGATGGGATTCATGCTGTGTGCAGTACGGATTTGACCAGTCGCCTCGTCGATCATCTCGTCAGCATTCCCGTGATCAGCTGTAATCACACAAATAAAGCCTTTTTCCGTGAGAAAGTCACACATTCGTTTAAGTTCCTGATCGACAGTTTCAACCGCAATCACCGAAGACTTGAATACTCCAAAATGGGAAACAAGATCTGCATTACAAAAATTGATTACTGCAAAGCCCAAATCTTCATTCTCTGCATACTGCTTCTCGACGGTGTCAACGATTGTATGCGCACGCATCTTGGGAGATTTATCGTAGGTTACCTTGGTGCTTTCCACAAATGCATGAAGTTCTTGGGGGAATATGACCTCGACACCACCGTTGAAAAAATATGTTACGTGAGGAATTTTATCAGTTTCTGCTGTCTTTAATTGTTTAATCCCATTTTTGCTTATGACCTCAGCAAGTGTATTTGATAATTTTTGTTTCTCAAAAAAAACAGGATAATTGTATGTTTTGTCATACTGAGTCATCGTGAAAAATTGACTTTTTGGAAGCGTTCCTCCAAGTTTGGTGATGATCTGTTTCATCCGATCTGACCGAAAATTCCAGAAAAGGATTGGCTCATTTTCTTTAATTCCATTGTAACCCAGTAATATTTTTGTTGAAACTTGGAGCTCGTCAGTGAGTTCGTCTTCATAGTTTTTCTCAAATGCTGCGATTAAATTATCTGCATTTTTATGTGCTTTTCCTTCCGTCATTAATTCAAAAAGCTGATCTGTTCGATCCCAATTATGATCTCGATCCATACCATAAAAACGACCAGTAACACCTACTATTTTTCCAAAATGAAGCTTTTCAATAAGATCGACTAGCTCTTTCGCATACTTTTTTCCAGACGTTGGAAATGTATCACGTCCGTCACTGATTATATGCAGATAGGGTTCTTTACAGCCTGCCTCATGCATTATTTTCAGGATTTCAAACAAATGTTTCTGGTCACTATGAATGCCTCCAGGTGAAAGCATGCCAAGAAGATGGGCGGGTTTTATTTTTGAAGAAGAGATAAATTTTTGAAAATTCTTTTTGTTTTTTATTCCATATTTTTGATTTCCAGGTTCTTTAAATGAAAGGTTAATTCTTACCAAATCTTGATACAACACTCGTCCGGCACCAATTGTGAGATGACCAACTTCACTTCCTCCGATCTGGCCTTTGGGAAGTCCGACCGCAAGTCCGCTTGCTTGAAGAGTAGTGTGAGGATATTCTTTCCAGATTTTATCGAAAAATGGAGTGCGCGCAATGTATATTGCATTTGTATTATTTGGCTTTCCAATCCCAAAGCCATCGAGAATTATGAGTGCCAGTTTGTGCATATTGATATAATATCAAATTTATTGACATATAATATGAGGCTATGGAAATAGATTCTGCAGTAGAGATTATGGCTAAACTTGGCTTAAGACCAGTTCAAGTACAGGCCTTATTGGATTATGAACCATTGATTATTAAGGAAAATGGGAAAAGTATGTTTCATGACGTTAGCCATGTTTATCGAGTTTTAATTTATGCCGATTTGCTTTCGCAAATGTTTGAAAAAGAAGGCATAATGGTGAATAAACACGCTGTTTTTTCTGCAATCATGATCCATGATTGCCTTCGAAAGAATGAATACATAAATGATGTAGATCATGGAAGGTTGGCGGCAGAGTGGGCAAAGTCAAAAGGATTATTTGACAATGATCCTAATAAAGAACTTATTCTTCATTTGGCATTTACACACAGCTTAGACGATGAAGTGGTACGTGGTTTGTTTTACTGTGACAACACGATAGAACATGACATCGTTTGTGATGCAGATCTATTAGATAGATTTCGGGATGGTTACAACGACTCAACGCTTGATGGGCCAGATGAAAGTTATATTAGAATAGATAATAAAACCAAAGCATTATTGCCTGTTGTTAAAATGTTGTGTCATAACTATTTCGAAAGTGAAACTCAGTATGATCCACTTGCTGACCTTGTAATAATCGGAAGCCAACTTGGTATTATTAGCGCATAGACTATGGAATCTATCAAATTCACCGCCATGGGAGATGTTGGAGTTGATATATATACACAAACAGGCAAGAAATATCTAGGTGGTATGGCTCTAAACAACGCGATTTATGCCGCGCGAGCTGGTGCCATCTCAACTGTGATTAGCGCGGTCGGGCAGGATGCTGCCGGCGCGACCGCGCTCTCATTTTTACAAAAAGAAAATGTTCTCATTGATAAAATAAAAAAAATTGAAGGTGGAAAGACTCAGTCAATTGAGGTTGTTTTGGATGAAAATAAGGTTCAGGATTATCAAAATTGGGATCTGGGGGTTCTTTCGGATTTTTCACCTAACATTGACGATGGAATTTTTTTATCTACTCAAGATATCGCGATTTCATTTTATCTTCCTGAATTTGCCCATTTTTTTGATAAATTTGCTGGGTTTAAATTCAACCAAACATTGAAGGTGGGTGACTTTACAGATTTATCGGAACACGGTGGAGATGTTCAATTTCTTAAAAACTACAAAGGCAAATTTGACTGGTACGTCTTGAGTATTGATGTAAATAAAAGAGGCGAAAGACTTAAGGAATTTGAAAAGCTGGTTGTTGATGGCGGCTTTTCAGGATTGGCTCTACTAGGAGTTATGGGCTCAACTGTCATTCATGCTGGGAAAACTTATCATGAACCGGCAAGAAAAGTTGAAGTCGTAGACACGACAGGTGCAGGAGATAGTTATGTTGCTACTTTTTTTACAAAATATCTAAAAACTTCATTGATTGAATCTTCGATGAGTATGGCGACTGATTCTGCAGCAAAAACCATCCAATCTTTTGGAGCTGTTTAAAAAATTAAAGCTTTACAGTGTAGGCGTTGCAGTTGGTGCGGTTGTTGCCGTCGGTGCATCTGTCGGGGTTGGTGTTGATGTTGGACAAGTTAGAGTTTGCGTTTTCCATTCTCCGGCATGGGCATTTGTGCCATAGGCATCTTCGGGTCTTACACGACAAGTTAAAGTTTGACCATCAGCAGGCGCAAAGGCATTTCCACAAGGCATATCCAAAGAGCTTTCTTCTGTTGTGGTATTACAGTACCAGTATGGCGTCGGCGTAAGCGGATCTGTTGGATTGGAAAATAGACCATTACTCGTACACTGCAGCCAATAATGATCTAGTGCAGCAGTGCAAGTCGGATCTTTGAAATTTGTCAAACTCCAGGTCCAACTTCCGCATAAACTCTGTTGTAGATAATCTATTTGACAGTTTGCTGCACTTGCCAGTACTCCATAGGATGAACATGTCGAATTTATATAAACCCAATCTGTCGCATTTGCATCTCCCCCGTTCTCGGTTTCTGCACGTACCCGACAAAATACCGCTTGACCTGGAGCCGGTGTCGGAGCATTATCACATGGAAGACTGAGAGAATTTGAGCTGGTGGTTTTATTACAATACCAAGGCGCAGGATCGCTCGAACTCCAACTTGTGCCTTTACACTGGACAAAGTACTTTGTAAAAGTCTCAGAACAGGAAAGCTCTTTTGCCGTCATGTCTTCCCAAATCCAGGATGAGCAGCTATTTGATTGAAGAGATGTGATTGCACAGGTACTTTTCAGCTCTTCTGAAACTGGAGCCGGGATCGCAGTTGCAGTTGGGCCTTCGGTAACAGTTACATTTGCACCAAGAAGACACTTTACATAATCTTGGGTTGTACATAAATTTCCCAAAGATTGAAGGATATTTGTACAATTTGTGGAGCTGCATATTGCCACTCCTGTTGGTCTTGGTGAAACTTCTCCGGATGGACTAGCAGTTGGTGTGTTCACTTGTTGAAGAGCTCCAGATGGTGTTGCGGTAAGAGATGGGGTTGGAATAATTGAAGCTGAAGGACTTGCGGCAGGTGCTATCGAGGGTGTTATTGAGACGGGTGATAAAATCATAGTGGGAGAAACACCAGGTGATGTTTCTGGATTTACTTCTCCAACCGGCGTTGTAAAGCTCCAAAAACTACCACCATTATCAAATACAGCATTTCCAGATCTGATCTGAAAGTAGTAAGTGGTTTCAGGCTCAAGAGAGGTTATTTCAACACTATGATTAGTTGTAGGACTTTCAGAAAATGCAAAATCAGTAAAAGATGCCGCATTGGCCTCAGTGCCATACTCGATTACAGCAATGGTTTCTTTTCCGGTCGTCCAACTAACAGCAACTTTCGAAGGGTCAATTTCAACAGTTTCTACAGATTTTGGCATTTCCTCACTTGCCTGTGTTCCAGCCCCTTGTATGAAAAAAAATAGCCCGACTGCCGTGCCAATAGCAACAACAACTCCAAAGACTATTATCAAAGTTCGAATTTGTTTGGGAGAGATTTTTTTACTTTTTGAAGTAGCTATTTGCATGAGTTATTTTTTTAAAAAATTCAGATCATTTTTTCTCAATTTCCTTGGAGATTTTTTGGTACCTCCATATAAACACGCTAATCAATACTAAGATTAATACTACGAGTGTGATATATCCTTTTAGACTGACAGAACGTGTCGTTGATGCTCCAAGTACTTGTGCATCTTTAGAAATAACTATTTCTGTCGTATGATTTCGGGTGGAGTTGCAGTCTATGATATTGGTTAATTTAGCGTCAAACTCGATAATTTGTGAAGCTTTTTCATCAAATGGGACACAATGAAACTGGAGAAGTGTGTTTCCAGAAGATTTTGCCCGAAGTATAATGGTTGCAATTTTCCCATTGGCTGGAGTTTGAGATGTTTTTGATTGATTTAAAGCATAGAGGTAAACTGTTCCAGGTGTTATTGTTTTTACATCAGTGATCTGAAAAAGGTCTCCGTTTGTGACGACGTTTGATTGGTCGTCTGCTAGTTCAAGAATATTAGGGTCAAATTTTATCCAAACATCAGCAGATATTACAGATTTATTATCGCTATGAATGAGAATATCCACTGGAACAAGCTCCCCTTGTGTGGTGGAGACTGAAACTGGGTTGAACGAAAAGGATGCTGGAGTATCCATAATGGCTATATTGTACAGTATATTACATGCCGTTTTCTATCTCAATTAACCGATTATACTTAGCCAATCTTTCAGCTCTTGACATCGAGCCAGTTTTTATAAAATCCGCAGCCACTCCGTACGCAAGGTCGGCGATAAACGTATCTTCGGTTTCTCCCGAGCGATGTGATATCGCAACCTTCCACCCAGCATTTTGAGTCATTCGTATCGCCTCAATCGTCTCAGTGACTGTTCCGATTTGGTTAAGTTTGATGAGAACTGCATTTGCAGATTTTTCTTCAATTCCGCGCTTGATCCTTTTTGGGTTTGTTACAAAAATATCGTCGCCGACGACGGTTGTTGGTTGTTGATTGTCAGTTGTTAGCTCTCTTGTGAACTTAGCAAACGTATCCCAATCGTCCTCAGCAAAAGGGTCTTCAAATGAACTGATACTATATTTTTGTTCAAGTTCAAAATAATATTCCATGAGTTGAGTGCTCGTTAATTCGTATTTCTTTGTGTCATGCTGAACTTGTTTCAGCATCTTATCATCACTATTTGAAAGATCCTGAAATGAATTCAGGATGATCTCAGGAAGCTTCCTTAAGTGGTACCCACCTTCAGAGTAGAACTCGTTGGCAGCACAATCCACTGCAAAATCAAAATCACGACCTCGGTTGTATTCACATTTATTTGCTGCTTTTTCTATAATTCCAAAAACTTCCTCGTTTGAAGAAAGGGCAGGCGAATACCCACCTTCATCGCCAACTAATGTTGATAACTTTTGACTTTTCAATTCAGCTCCCAGTTGCTGAAAGATTTCTGCAGCAATGCGAATCGACTTTGTAGGTTTTGTTGAAACTGGCATGATCATAAATTCCTGGATGTCAAAGTTCCACCCTGCGTGCTTGCCGCCGTTGACGATATTTACCATAAGACGAGGGAAAGAAGGTTGTTGGTTGTCAGCTGTTGATTGTTGATTTGAAAAATAATATTCATTTATAAACTGCCAGAGCGGCTGCTCGGCCATATATGCAGCCGCTCGTGTCACGGCCATACTGACGCTTAAGATCGCATTTGCTCCAAGCTTTGACTTGTTTTCAGTTCCATCAAGTTCGATCATAATTGAATCAATTTTTTTTGGATCTGATACTTTCAAACCGATGATTTTTGGCGCGATAATATCATTCACATTTGCAACAGCTTTTAAAACTCCTTGTCCCAAGTGTCGCGACTGATCTCCATCTCGAAGTTCAACAGCTTCATGTGCGCCAGTTGAAGCACCAGATGGGACAGAAGAAGAATGAACAGAACTGTCTTCCAAAGTAATAAAAGTTCTTATAGTTGGCTTTCCACGAGAGTCCATAATCTCTATAGCGTTTATTTTAGTGATATTCATAAGTACATAATACCAAATATCATCACTCAAGTTGTTCATATGCATGGTTTGGTATACTGGTGGCTTATGAAGATAACTTTAATCCGCCACGGACAAAGCATTGGAAATACAAAGTTTGGATATATGTCTGGAACATCAGATCCTGAAGGGTTGACCAAAAGGGGCCGCGTCCAGGCAATTCGAGCTGCATATGAATTGAAGGATGAGAAAATTGATGTGATTTATTTTTCGCCTGTTGCACGCGCAAAAGAAACTGGAAAAATACTCCATAGATATTTTGGGAGTGCGAAATTTCAAGGGCTGGATTGGCTCCATGAACTGGATCATGGGATATTTGAAGGACATTACTGGTGGGAAATTATTCACAAAATACCTCCAAGTTATCGCAGACTCAGACATTTGTATGAATCCAAATATCCCGATGGTGAGAGTATGCAGATGATGTTTGAGAGAGTTTCAACTGGATTGAATGCACTAATTTCCTCACAAAAAAAGGATTCACATATTATCATCGTTTCTCACCAAGCCCCGCTTACTGCGATTCGTTATCAAATCATTCACGGTGGACCAAAAAGTCTAAAAACAAAAAAGGAAGAGCAATCTTTTATGGATTATTTACATGACGCAAAACTTCCAAATGCCGGTATCGTTAAATTCGATATTGATCAAAATGAGTCGCTCAAAGAAAATAAGCTAGTTAAATTCAAATCAATAAAAGATGATAATAAAAATATTATGTTTTATACAAATGGAATTCTTGATTTAAACGATCTGAAAGTTAGCAATGAAAAAACGGCCTCTGCAAATAGTGCCTATCATATAAAAAATGGGAAGGAGTATCTTCTAAAAGTTCTTCACTCTAAAGATTCCAAGTCGGTAAAAAGGCATAATGAAGTATATTCATATCTTGAAAGTAAAAAAATTCCGGCTCCAAAAATCCTTATTCATGACGATACGCATAGTTTTTATAAAAATGACATTATAATCCAAGATTATGTTACTGGAAATAGTCAAAATATTTGTTTGTCAAAACATCCGACAGAATTAATTCAGACTTTCATAGAGGTCTACAAATCAATATTATCGATTCACAATTTACCGATAAAAGACGTCAAAAATTTCTGGAAAGCACCAGTTGATAATCATTTAAAAAACTGGAAACCATTTATGGTTTACAACATAAATATGACTCTTCATTTTATTCAAGATGATCTTTTTGACGAAAAAATTGAAAAAGATATTGCAACGAGACTCTCACAATTAAAAAAATATGTTTTAAGCGCAGATTATGTCATTTCACCGATACATGGAGATTTGGCGCCTGGAAATATAATTATCAATCACTTAGGCGGAAAATGCACATTTCAAAGACTGATTGATTTTGAGTGGGCAAGGCTTGGAGATAGGTTGTGGGATTTGGCATATTACTGGGGATGGTTGGAGCGTGTTGATAGAAAAATTGCTAATAAATGGCATCAAATATTAATTGAAAAGTTGAGTAAAATTGAGCTTGAGCGCCTTGAGCTCTATCGTATTCTTTTTCACGCTTGGACAGTCCGAGATATGATAGAGTATGAAGGTGATGATTTGAGAAAAACACGTGGTGAAAAGTCGAAACAGATTCTTGAGAATTGACCTAATTAACCTAATTGATCTAGTTTCTAAATATTCTTAAAACGCCAATCAATTTAATAATAATAATTTTTTTTAGGTCAATTAGTAATTAGAAATTAAATATGGTTTTTGACACTGCACTTATAATCGGACGATTCCAGCCTTTTCACAAAGGGCATGTTTATCTTTTGGAAGAATCTTTCAAACTGGCGGAAAAGGTAATTATTGGAATTGGGAGTATAAATATTGATGATGAAAATAATCCTTATTCGCAAAAAGATGTTGAAGAAATGATAAAAAATGTTTTGAGCGATCGTCAATGGGCAGATCGCGTTATTCAGATAATTGGAATCCCAGATTTCTATGATGACCAGAAATGGCTTGAATATATCAACAGGAACTGTCTTCCTTTTGATGTCGTGATCTCAAATAATGACTGGGTAACGAATATATTTAAAAAAATTAATAAACCGATCATTGAAATTCCTCTTTACAGACGTGAACTTTATGAAGGCTGGCGGATACGAAAACTCATGCGAGAGGGTGGGGAGTGGAAGAGTAGGGTGCC
>Ga0210057_1011016_pt1 | contig 10095 bp, 12 predicted proteins | sample CryGeyCG2114_010_2_FD_183968 | JGI IMG/M metagenome (GOLD analysis project Ga0210057, IMG submission 183968) | Groundwater microbial communities from aquifer - Crystal Geyser CG10_big_fil_rev_8/21/14_0.10 (SPAdes) (version 2) | ecosystem: Environmental > Aquatic > Deep subsurface > Groundwater ...
ATCCATTTCCTTTTCTTTTTGCCCGCCGTGGGATTTTATGGCTTTGCGCAAGGCGCAAAGCCCGAATGCCGAGCGGCGAAGCCGCGAGGCAATCCTTTCCCAAAACGGCAAAAGTTGCGATTGGTGGACTCAGCGAGAATCGAACTCGCGCTTCCTCATTGCAAATGAGGTGTTCTACCACTGAACTATGAGCCCGCCAAAATCATACGAGATCCCGACTTCCCTTTAATTATTCATAAAAAGGGTGTCGGGACAAACGAGGCGTTCTTACTCCCGAAAAATATATAAATCTATGATTTATATATTTTTCGAGGATCCTCGATTTTGTATTCAAATTATAGATTTGAACAAAATCGGGACACTGAACTATACCCTCCCCTATTTCAACAACAACCAAAAAGAAACTCCGATTATCAATATAGTGCTAAAAATGCCAAAAATCCAATTAGTGGGAATGCTTAAATGGTCAAAAAAGCTATAGTGAAATTTTCCATATTTTTTCACCCAGGGCCAAGTTCTCATTTTGGGAATGAAAAAAGGGAAACCGGTGACAATTAAATCCGGCAAGGCCGCGCCAAAACTCGCCCAAAACAAAATAGCCCAATTTATTTTCAGAAAAAAAGCGCACCAAATCAAAAACCCCAATGTCAATAAAGCCTCAACGGCAATAAAAATTACAGTCGCTTTGGGCATTTTGCCGCCGTCTCTGTCTTTTACCGGCCAGACGCAACCGGCATCAAGATGAGGAATAAGATCCAAAAAATGATGGGATATCAAACCGAACAAAAAAGCCATTGGCCAGGAAAAATTTCCCGCGGAACTGACGGCATCGGCGAAAGCGACATGGGCGAAAAGAATCATAATGTTTTTAATTATAAATAAAAACCCGCGAGATAACAAAATATCTCGCGGGGCAAATCATTCTTTATAAAAAGAATCAATATCAACTCCGCTTTTTTCCAAATTAAGCGTTTTCGGTCCGGAGATTCCCATTGAAACCACCATCTGAAGCACGGAAGCGGCTTTATTCTTTTTTGGTTTTATTGAGAGGACCTGTTCTTTGGCCGGAAAAACCAGAAAGCCGTTGGTGGGGTTGGGGGCGTGAAAAACATAAATCCTCGGCCGGAATTCGGGTTTGCCGTCAATAATTATTTCCTGTTTCCCCGTAACAATACCCAGCATCGGACATTTTGGAAAAATTTCCACCAAAACCCAGGGGTGATTATTGAGGTCGCTCGTTTCTTTAAGAAAAGGGATAGTTTTCCTGATCTTAGTGGCGAACAGCCTTCCCAACAGATAGCAAAGAAAAGTTGTCAGTAATACAACCGCCGAAAATTGGACCAGGCAATTAAGGAAAGAATTCCCTAATTTAGGGATTGTCAAAAGAACAGGACTCCATAATTTCGACAAAACCGTGACCAGAAAAAACAGCAAGCACCCGAAAAGTAATAAAACAAAACCAAGCACGAAACCTGTCTTAAGATATTTCACCTTTCACCTCCTTTTTAACCAAAATTGTTAATGAACTCTCCCGGTGGGTGTGGGAGGGATCGAACCTCCGACCTCTGTCTTATTAGGACAGTCCCGATAAATATTCTGGTGGGCGGCGAAGGAATCGGACCTTCGACCTCTGTCTTATCAGGACAGCGTTCTACCACTGAACTAGCCGCCCACCAGAATATTTATCGAGGATCCTCGACATTGTAATCCCAATTTACATCGGGAACAATGTCGGGACGTTCTACTTCACCCCGCCTAAATTTACTCCTGTGGAGAAGAAGGCCTTACCAGTCCTAATTTTTCGAATTCATCGATATTGAATTGGGTGACTGCCGGCTGCTCTAAAACATTCGGGTTTAAAACCATGTTTAAATTCTTAGCCAGAAAACCCAAAGTCCAGGATATAACGGCGATGAGAATAATCAACATTAAAACCGCTATTATCAAAAAAGTCAATTCCTGAGACTTTACTTGTTTTATTTTTTTCATAATCTATGGATTATTGGAATAAAACCTCTCCCGTAATATTCGCCGTTGTGCCGGTAAAATCAAAATTGCCGAAATTCACCAAAAACCGGCTGTTTTCCATTGATTTGATGAAACTGAAGATTTTGGAGATCTGGCCTTGAGTGATTATATTAAAACCCATCCGGCCGGCGGCGCTGGCGCTTGAAGGCGTCTCTTTCGTGAAATTAAATCCGAAGCCCACTCCCGCCTGAACCGCCAATCTTTCCATTTCTTTCTGAAATTCAAGAAGTTTATCCCTGATTGGAAGAACATTCTGTAAAACGCTGATATAAGGCTCAACTTCCGAAAATTGGCCTTGCAATGTCGCGTAAAGCAGTAATTCTTCGGAATTATCGGCTAAACTTTGACGCTTAATTCTGGCGGCTTCGGCTCGGCGGCCGATATCCATGCCAAGAAAAATCAGACCTGTAATTGGTATTATTAATATCAATAAAGCAATTGATAATTTTTTAAGCAATTCTTGCTTAAAATTAGTCATTGCTCTTATAATAACAAAATAAGCCTTGAATTACAAAAACACAATCTCTAAAAAAATTAAGAAAATTAATATTAAAGACACTAGCTATCCTTTTCTTCTAAAACAAATCCCGGACCCGCCGGGAAACTTATATATTCTGGGGAATCTGCCGGACGAAGAAACCCCCCGCCTTGCCATTGTCGGCACCCGCAAAGCCACCCCTAACGGCTGTCTGGTCGCTAAAACCTTAGCCAAAGAATTAAGCGAAGCCGGCTGCGTTATTGTCAGCGGATTGGCGATGGGAATCGACACCGCGGCCCATGAAGGCGCGGTGGCGGCCAAAGGGAAAACTCTCGCGGTTTTAGGCAACGGCTTGAATAAGATTTATCCCAGCCAGAATAAAAATTTGGCCGAAGAAATCCTGAAATCGGGCGGGGCAATAATTTCCGAGTATCCGCCGGAGGAACCCGCTTTCCCTTCAAATTTTCTGGCCCGCAACCGGATTGTCAGCGGTTTATGCCTGGCAACCATCGTAATAGAAGCTCCGGAGCGCTCCGGATCCCTGGTAACCGCCCGATTGGCCCTGGAACAAAACCGGGAAGTTTTTATAGTGCCCGGTCCGGCCAATCATTATAATTACGCCGGTTCGCACCGGTTAATCAGGGAGGGCGCGCGTTTGGCGGTTTCCGCCCAGAATATTTTAGAAGACTTGAATCTCAAACCGGCAATTTCTCAGGAAGATTCAAGCCCCGAAGAAAAATTGATTTTAAAAATATTCATAGAAAATAACTCCGATGCCCGAAGGGACCGGAGTCCCGACCGCAAGTGTCGGGAAAAAACTCTTTCTATTGACAAAATAATTGAATTAACTAAACTTGACTCTCAAGCCGTTAACAAAACCATCGCTTTCCTGATTATTAAAGGTATAATTAAAGAAACTTTTGGAAAATATAGTTTAAAGTCGTAAATTTTAAGTTTTTAGTATTTAAGTTTTTCAGTTTAAATCTATGAATCTTGTTATTGTTGAATCTCCGGCCAAATCAAAAACCATCTCAAAATACCTCGGCAAAGATTACACCGTGAAATCATCGGTCGGGCATATCCGCGACCTGCCGAAAAGCAACAAAAAAGCCATTGATATCAAGCACGAATTCAAGCCTCATTACGAAATTATAAAAGGAAAAGAAAAAATCGTTTCTGAAATCAAGGAACTTGCCGAGAATTCGGACGAAATCCTGCTTGCGACCGACCCCGACCGCGAAGGCGAAGCCATTGCCTGGCATATAGCCGAAGCGCTGGGCCTTAAAGGCAAAAAAATAAAAAGGATATCTTTCCATGAAATAACCCAGGAAGCGGTTGAAGAAGCGCTCAAACAGCCAAGAAAAATTGACGAGAATTTGAGAAAAGCCCAAGAAGCCCGCCGGGTGCTGGACCGCCTCGTCGGCTACGATTTAAGCGGCCTTATCTGGAAAAAAGTCAGGTACGGTCTTTCGGCCGGGCGCGTCCAGTCCCCCGCCCTCCGTATTATTATGGAGCGCGAACGGGAAATCCGCGCGTTTAAGCCGGAAAACTACTGGACGATAACGGCTGAATTTACAAACGACAAAAAGAAAACGCTGTCACTTACGTGTTCTTTAGAGCCCAAAAGCCAGAACGAAACGGATAAAATCATAGAAAAAGGCAAAAAAGAGCCCTGGACCGCGACCGGCGTTGAAGAAAAAGAAACAAAACGTTCGCCCTCGGCGCCGTTTATTACTTCAACTCTGCAGCAAACCGCCAGCTCCCGGCTGGGATTCTCTCCTTCGCGGACAATGTATTTCGCCCAAAAACTTTATGAAGCGGGACTCATCACTTACATGAGAACCGACAGCACAAATCTTTCGTCAAAAGCGGTTCGGGAAATATCGCAGAAAATTCTGGAAAAATTGGGGAAAAATTATCTGGAAAACAGAATTTATAAAACCCAGAGTAAAAACGCCCAGGAAGCGCACGAAGCCATCCGCCCGAGCAATTTTTCCGTGGAATCCGCCGGTAAAAACGATGAAGAAAAAAAGCTTTATGAATTGATTTGGAAACGGACTGTTTCTTCCCAGATGAGCGACGCGAAAATATTAAAAACAAAAATTTCCGCGAATATAAAAAGCGGAGGTATTCCTGATTTTACCGCGACCGGCTCGCGGACTCTTTTTGACGGCTGGCTGGCGGTTGAATCGGAAGCGCGCGGAAAAGAAATTGAAATCCCAAAAACGAGCGAAGGCGATTCCTTAAATCTCGAAAAAATCGAATCAGAAAAAAAGGAAACAACGCCGCCGCCGAGATACACCGAGGCCGGACTGGTCAAAGAGCTGGAAAAACGCGGCATCGGCAGGCCGAGCACTTATGCGGCAATCATTAAAACCATCCAAGACCGGAGCTACGTGGAAAAAATCCAGAAAGCGCTGCGCCCGACGGATACGGGCGAAGTTGTCAGCGATTTTCTGGAAAAGAATTTCGGCAATATAATCGCCGATTCCTTCACGGCCGAAATGGAAGACGAGCTTGACGAAATCGCCAACGGCAAAAGAGAATACGCGAAAACGCTGGGCGACTTCTATGGACCGTTTTCAAAACAAGTCAAAGAAAAAAGCAGCGCCGAAAAAATAACCACTTTGGGCGAAGCGGATAAAAGTATTGTTTGTCCGGAATGCGGCGGCAGTATGGTCATTAAGCTTGGCCGCAAGGGAAAATTCCTGAGCTGCTCCCGGTTCCCCGATTGCGCCGGCGCCCGGACAATCGACGGAAAAATAATGGAACCGCCGAAAGAAACCGGAGAATTCTGCCCAGAATGCAAAGAGGGAAAACTCATTGAACGCGAGGGAAAATTCGGAAAATTCATCGCCTGCAATCGTTATCCGAAATGCCGTTATATCAAAAAAGACGCGGCCGCCGAGGAAGCGAAAAAAACCAACATAACCTGCCCGGTTTGCAAAAAAGGCGTTCTTACCGAAAAAAGAGGCCGCTTCGGGATATTTTACAGCTGCTCGGAATACCCGAACTGCAAATATATCATAAAATCCAAACCCACGGGAAATATCTGCAAAAAATGCGGCTCGCTGATGATGGAGGGCACGAAAACAATTCCGGAACGATGCAGTAATAAAACCTGCCCTAACCACAATCCCCATAAACCCCGTTAGAAGTTTGATGAATACTCTAATAAACATATCATCTAAATTATCTAAAATTTATACATAATTTATATTCATTGTTCATAATAGAAAAAATTTCCGAGAATTTTTTTTGCTCAAAACTTCTAACGGGGTAAAAATAAATAGTTAAAAGAAAAAACCGCTCCGATGACCGAAGCGGTTTTTTAAACAAAAACCGGAAGGAGTTCTTTGAATAAATCTTTGCTTGTCTGGCCTGGTTGGTAGAGAATGGCTCGGCATTTTCCGTTGCCGGCATTGTTGATAGCCCGGACTATTTCTTCTTTATCATCAATATAGAAATTGCAAACATCCGGAACAACCCTTGCTTTGTAAGCAACGCCATCCTCCTTGAAGCTTTCTTTCAGAATCAGGTTATCAACATAAAAATCGTTGGACTTCAGCCATAATTCCAGTTCTTCCCGATAACTGACACTGGAAGCAGAAATAATCACCAACCTGATCCCTTTCTTGCGCAATTCATCCATCAGCTTTTTTATTTCCGGATTCGGCTTGCGAATCAAGAAATTAAAACTTCTTTGCAGAATCCGAGATTCCTGCAAGCGATAAAGGTTTATTTCGTTAGCCGGATTCAGTTTGGCCTGTCTTAAATTAAAAGGCAGCAAACTAATAACTCCGTCTAAATCGGCGCCAAAAACCATCTCATTCGATAACATCTCACTCACCTCCTTTCTAAAAATTACCGGTTATTTTTTAAAAGAACTTTAGTATCATTATTTAATATCATAATTTCCGATTTTGGTCAATTAAAGCGTCAGAACCAGCGGGTCGTTTTCCGTAACCGCCACCGTGTGCTCGAAATGAGCCGTTAAGCTGCCGTCGGCGGTGGCAAAACTATCATCAGGCCACTGGACAATCCTATCCCGGCCCAGACAAGCCATTGGCTCAATCGCCAAAACCATGCCCGGCTTTAAATTCTGCCCTTCTCCTTTGCCTCCGTAATTAAGAATCGTCGGGTCTTCGTGTAATTTAAAACCGACACCGTGTCCGGTGAGGCCCTTGATAACCTTAAAACCGGCTTTTTTGACGGTTGTTTCAATGGCGTATCCCAAATCGCCCAGATGCTTTCCCGCCCGGGCTTCATTGATGGCGGCTGCCAAAGATTTTTTAACGGCTTCAATCAGTTTTTGAGCCGTTGGCGAAATTTTGCCGATTCCCAAAGTAACGGCGGCATCGCTGATATAACCCTTATAATCCACCCCTAAATCGATTTTTAATAAATCTCCGGAATTCAATTTATACAGAGAAGGCAAGCCATGAACCACCTGTTCGTTTAACGAAAGGCAAAGCGCCGCGGGAAACGGCTGATGCCCGCTTGACGAACGATAACCCAAAAAAGCCGGTTTGGCGTCGGCTTCCTTAAGCAACCGCCGGCTTAAATTTTCCAAAGAATCCAAAGAGACGCCTTCCCGCGCTTCTTCGGAAATTTTTTTCAAAACTTCAGCCAAAATCCGGCCCGACCGAGCTATCATTTCAATGTCACGCTTATTTTTTAACTTAACCATCAAATATAGTTTAAATTTTAAAGGAGAATTTAGCAAATATTTCTTATTATCCCCTCGCTTCACAAAACTAAAAATTTATGCTATAATGACAAGAGTTAATTAAAATACAGACGAAGGGAGGTGGAATATGTTTCAAAACACCCTTAAGAAAAAAGAAAGAAACATGATATTGCTCGATACCGGAGAAGCCAAACAACTCGAAGCCCTTATGACCCGAGAAAAATCCTTTCAGCTGGGAATAGCCCGCATCCATATAATAAACGAAGCTTCTATCTCCTCTTATTAAAAAACCCTTCTGATTTCAATCAAAAGGGTTTTTTTATTTCTTTTTAAAATTATTTATTTTATTTTTGAAATAATTTGCCGGTAATCTTTGTAAGGAGCCAGCTCGCCGTTAATCTGAAATATTCTATAACCCCTTTTTTCTAATATCTTAAAAATGGGCCGGGTGCGATTTTGATATTCAGTCAAACGGGTTTCAAAAACTTTGGGATTATCGTCTTTTCTTTTTTTAAAAGGCCCGGCGCAAACGGCGCAGCAAGGCGTTTTGCCCGTGTATAAAAACAAAGACGGCTGGCCGCAAATGGAGCAGATTTCCCGGTGAGAATTTCTTTTTATTGAAGTTTTGCGGCTGACTTTTAATTCAAAAATAAAAATATTTTTCCGGCCATAAAGTTTCAAGAGAATTTCTATCAGGCCTTTATGAGTTTTATCGCCGAAAGCCTCAAGGGCCGTCCGGGGCGAACCGGTAAAAATAATACTGCCGCCAACTGCCGCAATTTTTTTCGCCGCCTTTGAAACTAATCCAAGAACAAAAGAAGGGGTGTTGAGTTTGCCCGATTGATTCAACAGCCTTTCTTTCTTGATAGTTTTATCCCCAAAAAATTTGGGGTTATAAAGCAATTCTCTTAAATGCTGGCCGGTATCAAAATTAACAAAATTAAAATTTCTGGACAAAAGATTTGCCAGCGTCCCTTTGCCCGAACCCGGGGGCCCGTAAAGGATAATTACCTTAGCCATATTTGTAAATAAAACTAATCCTTAGAATATTCCTTCGTATTCTCGGGTCACTAATTGAGAATCAATCTGTTTCATTGTTTCCAAAGCCACGGCTACCACGATCAAAAGCGCCGTTCCGCCGATAGTCAAAGCCGAAACCCCCATCGCAATCCTCATGATATTAGGGAGAATGGCTATTAATCCTAAAAATAATGAGCCGAAAAGAGTAATCCGGGTGACGATTTTGGCGATAAAATCGCTTGTCGGCTGGCCCGGCCGCAACCCGGGAATAAAACCGCCGTTTTGCTGAAGATTTTTGGCGATTTCTTTAGGGTCAAAAGTTATAGCCGTGTAGAAATACGTGAAAACCACTACCAGGGAAAAATATATTAAGCTGTAAACCCAGGTATTATTAAGAAGATTTGTTACCAAAGCGTTTAATTTCAAAGAAAAATCAACCGAAAAAATAGAAACGGCCTGGGCGATAAACTGCGGGAACAGTAAAACCGAAATAGCGAAAATAATCGGAATAACGCCGGCTTGATTGGCTTTTAAAGGCAGGTAACTTGCCGCTCCGCCGTAAAGTTTCGTCCCTCGCACGCGTTTAGCGTAAGAAATCGGTATTTTTCTTTCGCCTTCGTTGACGAAAGTCACCCCGACGATAACCACCACGGCCAAAAGAGCGAAAACAATATAAGAAGGTAAAGCCGCCGGATTATAAGAAAAAACCAAAGAACGAACAGCAGACGGCAAATTACTGACAATCCCGGCAAAAATAATCAAAGAAACGCCATTGCCGATTTTGTATTCGCTTATCAGCTCGCCTATCCACATTAAAACAACGGAGCCCGCTGTTATCACCAGGACGTTGATTAAAAGGCTGAATAAACCGAGTTCGCCGATTACCTGCTGGGATTTCAATAAGTTTAAAAATCCATAAGCGCTTACCGCGGCCAAAGGCACGGTCAGATAGCGGGAATAGCGGTTAAACTTGGCCCGGCCGGACGGTCCTTCTTCGTAGTAAACTTCTTTAAGGCGCGGAAAAATAATCATCAGCAACTGGAGAATAATGGTGGCGGTGATATACGGTCCGACCCCGAGCATCATAACGGACAAGTTGGACAAAGCGCCGCCGGAAAATATATTCATAAAGCCGAATAACATGTTGGAAGCGAAAAATTCCCGCAATTTTGACGGGTCAACGCCAGGAATGGGAACCGCCGCCATCAATCTGAAAACCAGAAGCAAAAAAGCCACCATCAAAATTTTGCGGCGTAGGTCTTTGATTTTGAATAACTGGAAAAATTTATTCACTTTAATTATTTTAACACAATCTACTTAACCTTGCCGCCGGCGGCTTTGATTTTTTCTTCCGCTTTCTTTGATACCTTTAGGCCGTCAATTTCAAAAGATTTCTTCAAATCTCCCCCGCCTAAAATTTTCACTCCCCGACCTAATTTTTTTATAATGCCTTTCTCAAGCAGCGCTTTCTTATTGATTATCCGGTTGTTTTCGAATTTTTTCTCCAAATCGCTTAATTTGAGAATGACCGGCTTCGGCTCCAGGGGCTTGTTTTTAAACCCCCGTTTTTTAGGAATCCGAATTATCAGGTCCTGTTCGGCCGGCCTGATTTTGGCGCCGGCTCGCGATGATTGTCCTTTCTGGCCCCGGCCGGAAGTAGTGCCCCGCTTGCCGCCGCGGGCAATGCGTTTTTTATTTTTTAATCCATGAATAGGTTTTAATTGATGCAGCTGCATAAAATTAGATTAAATCTTTTAAGGCCTCAATAGTCGCCAAGGCATTGGTCAATTTATTGGAAGTCCGGCCCAAAATCTTCGCCGAAATATCTTTAACGCCGGCTAATTCCAAAACTACCCGGCAGGCGCCGCCGGCAATCAGG
>Ga0210057_1011017_pt1 | contig 10095 bp, 10 predicted proteins | sample CryGeyCG2114_010_2_FD_183968 | JGI IMG/M metagenome (GOLD analysis project Ga0210057, IMG submission 183968) | Groundwater microbial communities from aquifer - Crystal Geyser CG10_big_fil_rev_8/21/14_0.10 (SPAdes) (version 2) | ecosystem: Environmental > Aquatic > Deep subsurface > Groundwater ...
ATGGATCGAATGGGATTAGAGTTGTCTTTGGTGATGCTGGTGATATGTTGGGAATAGATTCTGTCAATTTGCATACTGGACAGAGAGCGCCTTCATTTAGAGTTGGGGAGACAGGTGGCTTCAAAGGCGAAGGTGGGTTCTACGGAGAATCAACGGTTATGGGAAAGAGACTGACAGCTATAGTAGCTGAGGCCAAATCAGACTGGAAAATGTGGAAAGAGACTGAGGGAGAACATTCTGGGGTAGATTTTAGAACATGGAAAGCAGATCGTGTGAAAGCTATGGCTGGGGAAGTAGTGAGACTTGTGGGAGAAGATGAAGCTAATCAACAAACCCACTCTAGAACAAGGCAAAACTTTCATGACTACTTCATTCAACTTGAGAGAGATGGGCAAGTGCCAGAGGAATATCTAGCACATCTTCAACAATCTAAGGATTGGGAAGCCCAAGGGCTTGTTAAGCCATTAGAGTAAAGAAGTTAGAGGCGAAGAGACTAAGATGAAGTTGGGACAGAATGAGGCAGTATTCATTCTTTTCTTTGGAGTTGCTCTTGTTGAAGCGGTTAAATTACAAAATTGGCTGTTAGCTGTATTGTTTATGTTGCTAGGGATAATGTTCCTTCGGGCAGACAACACAAAGAAAAAATAAGATCAAGATAAATTTACTTTCGACTAAACCAAGAGAACATTCGTACAAAGAAGTTGCGGACTGATTGGAATATGTTGGGTTTGGGAGTTGGAGAGGGGGTAGCCTCTGGCTCTATAGATGGAGATCCGCTAGGTTCAACTGAAGCTGATGGTGACGGTGATGCAATTGCCTTTTTTACGACTGGTTTATTTGAAGGCGAAGGTGATGGTGAGGGAGAGGGTGAAACTTGGGCTTGTCGCTGTTGCTGAAGTAATAAAATGGCTCTTTCTTTTTCTTCCATTGAGCCAGAATTGGAATTTGTATTTGTAGGGCCAGTTGGATTTGAAGAAGCCTGTATAGCTAATCTTGGAGGAACGGAGCCACTAGTGGTAGTGAAACTCCAAGTGTAGTCTTGGGGTAGGTAGGCGGAGTAGGTTTGAGTTCCTTGATATTTAGCCTTGAGACCATTGGAGCCACCCTTGAGAGTAATAGTGTAGGTAGCATTAGGCATGAGAACTGTGCCGTAGGGATTGGTGCTGGTGGTTACATAAAATTTGAAGTCGTGATAGTAGTCGCCACCACCACCACTTTCTCCACTACCTGCCCAAATTACTGAGAGGCCAGAGTCGCTAGGGCTTGATATTTGGATAGTGGAAGAATTCACGGTGCTTTGATCTATGACTGGATAACCAACCCCCTTAACTGAATTACTGGAATCAATACCAAGGCCAACCATGATGCTACAGACAGTACCATTATTACTGGAAGTGCAAACACTCCCAGTCTGACCTGTTTGGAGGTTTTGAGGAATATTGGTAGCACCACTAGAGGGGTTAGTAGCTGTTATGGTGTATCGCATTTCTTGAGCATGAACTAAGGTGGTAGTGTGAGCGATGAGTCCTGTGATCAGTAAAATTGATGAAACTAACATAAAACATGTTCTCATGAATATATCTTACACCTCTGGACAAGTAGGTGATAAATTATTAGTTGAAGCCAGTACACCTCTGGAGATTGACCTCCGTAGTACAATTATAGGTGTATGAGCGAACAAGCAAAACTTCTAGCATTATTTGAAGATCATGAACCTACGATAAAGTCTTTGGAACAACTGTTGGCTTATGAGGATTATAAGTTGGTTGTAAAAGCAAAAAACATGGCACAGTCCATGAAAGTTGCTGCACAGTTAAATCAACTAGGTGTAATAGCGGCTTTAGTAGATGGAAACCTAACCGAGGGAGAATGTGGAAATTGGGAAGGTGCTCAAGTAGCAGAAGCTATTCATGCGGGTTCTCCTGGTGTAGTGGTTGTGGGCTATCCTAGCGAGGGTGCTGTTAGGGGAGCAGATTTCAATGTAGGTAAGACAGAAGGACCACAAGCCCTTTTTGACGTTTTAGCTCAGATTTTTAAATAGCTACAGCAGGCGATAAGGTAGCGATTTGGTTCACTTTCTCTATTTCCTCTCTTATCTGAGCAACTAGACGAAAATCAGAAAAGGCTTGGATAATCGAGGTTAATTGAGTGGTTATATTAGATGTGCGATGCTCGAGCAAGGTAGGATTTTGGGCAAAATAAGCCCACAATTGGTCTGAATTATCGTACTTTTTCTCAGGTTCGAACATTGGAGATATTTCTTGGACTTCTTTGCGAGCGTTTTGGAGGAGCTGGAAGGGTTCGGCGAGGTTTACTTGGAGAGATTTGTCTGTGAGAGTTAGGTTCGAACCTAGACCCGTCAGGATCTGTCTTTTGGTGTTGAGATCACCATTAGCAAACCAATATTTGGCATAGCGGGCGAAGTCAAAAGTTTTCTCGGAGAGCTCGACCCACTGATTTACCCTTTCACCCGTGAGATGGAGTTGTTCTTCGAGATTAGCCTTTTCTTGTAGGAGGGTAGTCTTTTGGTTTTTGAACTCCTCGTCGGTAAGGAGAGAGTTGTCGATGTTTTGTGGAGAGATTTTGAGAGCGACTAGATTGTCGATTCTTTTAGTGACGTTGGTGTAGGACAACTGGAGTGATGAGAGGGTTGCGTTACGATTTTCTGTCTCCTGATCATTTAGCTCATTGAGATGTTTGATGGCCCAGTGAACAAAGTCGTTAGAGATCTCGATACTTTCGAGTGTACTGGTGATTTGTTCGACTAGACTTTCCTGAGTGATAGTGCCTTGAGTGCATTTTTTGGCCTTGCGTTTGGTGCAGTGGTAGTAGATATAGTGCCGAACAGTGGAATTAGCCATTTCGGAGGTATCCAGGCCACACTTGGGACACTGGGAGCGGTTTAGAGACGAGAATTTGTGTTTACATGAGCTACATATCGTCTGCCACTTTTCTTCGGCTGTAACACTGGCCCCACACTCTCCACAGGAGATGAGACCTGTGGCAAAGAAGTTGCAGGAGCGGAGTTTGGGTTTACCTTTTTTGCCCAGGAGGATCTGAGCATGATCAAATTCTTCTTTGGTGATCATGGGTGTGTGTTTGCCATGGTACCAGTTGCCACTCTTTTGTGGATATTCGAATTCACCGTAGTAGAACGGGTCATTGAACATGCGATAGATTTGGGACCTAGCCATTGGTTTGCCACCGAGTTTTTTGCGAGTGACAGTACGATAACCCCATTCGTCATTGAGCATATCAAGAATCTGAGGAGGATTATAGGACCCTGTAAGTAACAGGTCCCAAGCTTTTTTGATGAGGGGGAAACGGATAGGGTCGGGGAGAATAGTCTTGTTCCCACTTGTAGCGTTGGGATCATTCAAGTAACCAGGTTTGGCACCTGAGGGAAGCCACCCCTTTTTGGCCTTGGCCTCCAAGCCTCGTTTGGTGTTCTTTTGTAGATCAAGGATAAACTGATTCCCCATTCCAGCCATCACACTCATGATTAGTCCAGAGTCTTGGTGGGTGTAGCTTTTGTTGGGGGTGAGGATCTCTTTAATTATTCCTTTTTGGAGCATCCACTGGATAGTGCCTGAATCAACAGGATTACGAGTGAGTCGGTCGAGACTCCAGCAGAGAATGCCACTAGCCTCTCCATTACTAGTCCGATTGATTAACTCTTGGAACTGTTCTCTCTTGTATGGTGCCTTGGCTGATTTAGCCTCTGAGAGAGTGTCAACTATGGTGAGATTGCGATCTTTGGCCAGTTTGGTGAGAATATTAGTTTGATCCTCGATAGATTGAGCCTGGCGATCCTCTGGTTCTGATGATTTTCTGGCATATGATATATATCTCACTTGTGTATCCCTCCTTAATTTACTCATATTTATGGCCATATATCAAGCTATTGCATGAGTTCATCAAACTTTTGTTTATCAATCCACATGAGGTCGTCGGCGGTTAGATGGGTGTAGTCTTCTTCTGTGACGACTTGCTGGTAGTAACTGAGAGAGCGGATAGATGGGGGAGTCGGAGTCGGGGTGGGGAGTAGTCTATTAGACTGATCCTTAGAGGAACCTATATATAGAGACTTTTTCTTGAGGGAAGCAGTTGAAAATGGAGGAAAATTTTTATAATTTTCAGGAAAATTACTGGTAGTAGTAAGAATATTTTCTAGCTGGCAATCTTTTTCTTTTTTGGCGTATTGGTGAGCCTTCCCTTGGTGGAGGGCCCCAGTTATATATCTGTCTCTATTAAGAATGGACCAGAGTTTTCGTTTGGCGTCAACTATGGTGACGAAGCCTTTATCAACTAGACCTTTATGCCAGATTTTTATTGAGTCTGTGCTTTTTTTGCAGAATACGTGAGCAATTTCTTCAGGGAAGTATTCAAACATACCAGCCTTGTCATGATTGCCATCAAAATCCATTTGATCTATATAGAATTCTAGGAGGATAAACTCTTCTTTTGTGAGGACTTTGTTTTGGAGGAGTAGCCACTTGTTGCGATGAGACGCGCGGTAACCATTAAAGTTCATGGTCGGACCTGTCATTCGGGATTTGTCGGTAGATGGGTTTGAGCAGTGCGAGTAGGGCGGTGGCTTTGGCTAAGGCCTCGTTATCAGTCAGCTCTCGGTTGTATCGGGTGACCCAGAGCTTTTTGAATTCGGTGATGGCTTCGTGGCTAAGCATGGCCACAGTATCGCACAAAAGGCCTCTAGTATTTATGCAAACCGTAGGCCTATGAATTGCAGGTTTAGAAATCCAGGAGTGAGGCGTATTTTTTTACACCCTTTATGATGTCCACATCAGTAGCATCGATTCCATATAGATCTTTCTTTGTCGACTGGTAATCACAATCCCCACTCTTCATTCGGTCTAGATGCTTATGTTTATTATCTGATACTGTTTTTGCAATTTCTGTATATGTTTTGCCTTTCAATTTTTGCCAATACCACCAAGAGTAATCAAATATATGTGGAACATACGGGGGTAAGCTGTAATTGTAAAATACCTTGTCCTTAATGTGTTTTAATGCTGTTTTAACTTCTGGATAAGTTGAGCGGGGGTTGATTAGGATCGCCATTGATGGGACGATGAGTTTTGAATTCTTATCAATATATGATATTGGATCATAATTCCAGCTAGCCATTCCAAGAATAACTGACTGCATAAAAACTTCAGCAAGGTAGTATGGACGAGAAAGCGATTTTAGTGTTCGGCTCACTATGCGGTGTAAGCGTTTTCTGATGGGGTGGTTGGGTGGGTGCCAGTGATTTAGGATAATATTTCTTTGTTCATTGTTCGTAAGAAATTGTAGAAAACTTTTTTTACTTATCGGTTTGGACTTGTCTCGAATGTATGTTACTGGACTAGGTAGATCGGCTAGAGTGTCGAGATCGGTGAAAGGTATGGTTGTAATTTCGAGTTCTTGACGAATTTTTGGCAGTTGAAGTAATAATTTTGGTGAGTCTAAGAATGTGGTGACGTCTTGCATGACAGCTCTGGTTGTTGAACAGTGAAAATACGTTGGTATCTTGAGTGAGATAAGCGACTTACATATCTCTGAGGTGAGTGACTCGTGGGGGAGTTTCTTTTTACCCATTACTAAAATGATAGCAAATCTGAAGATTTGACCTTGAGAGCCTTGCAGAGGCGATAAAGCGTCTGGAGGGTAGGGTTACGGTTGCCCATCTCTATGTCGATGATAGAGCGGGGATCCATATCTATGAGTCCAGCAAGTTCTTCTTGAGTAAATCCCTTTTTCTTGCGAATAGAGCGTATCTTGACTCCCGTCTTTTTGTATATTGTCTGCATGTTGTAAGCGTATGCAATATATGTAAGAATTAGAATGAAATGTATTTCATGTACACCAGAGTAAATCAATACAAATTACTCGAGAGGTAAATATGGGAAAATTTTCTAGTATTTTTTTGAAAACGCAGCAATATGTCGCCCAACAAGGAATGCCCATGGTGAAACGGGGGATGGTCGAGTTGGGAAAGATTGTGGCAATAATATTGGATTGCCTGAGCGACAACTCTGATCAGATATGGACAATCATCAAGATTGTGGGAGGGATAATATTGCTATTTACAGCATGGCCATTATTACTTCTGATATTTATTTTGAGGTATTTCTCAAAGGGAGCTTCTAATAGGGAGTGTCCCAAGTGTGATAGTATGAATCTGAAGGTGGTGAAAGCTGGTAGGTGGAATCATTTGATGCAACAGAATGTAGCTATGTGGGTACCTGGCGCAAAGATCTCCAAACCACTGAATGTTTGTCGTGACTGTGGGTTCTCTTGGGAAGATAGGTAGTGTTGTATATATGATATAGGATGAAGTTCTGAAAACTTTGGGCTAGGAAGAATGGCTACGATAGGGTAAACCTGGTTTGGATAATAGAATTCAGGAGGTGGGGTGTCTCTCTTAGCATTGAACAAGAGAGTTGATCGTATGGTAGGTATATAGTATTTACTAATACGATATGATATTCCAATACGATAGTGAGGTAGAGGATAGATGTATGAGTGATCGAATAAATGTTACTTTTGCGAATTTTTTTAATGTGAACCCCAAAGTATTGGAAGATTATGGTGCATTTAATATCTCTCTATTGTCGGATCTACCCCTATTTATAGATCCATTTTTGCTATTTAATTCTGATAAATTAGAATATAGACGTTTGCACGATGAGATCATCAAGTATCTCAAATTCCTACGAGAACAATCATTAGGATCAAGACTGGATAAAGGATTGATTTCTGCCTGGTACCGATTTGGAGAAGTTGATCAAACATGGCTTGGTTTTACAGTTGGCGGTAATAAGGGTAAGGGATTGGGTCCAAAGTTTGCCAGATCTCTTAACAAAAATTTCTTCAGAATACTCCCCGAATATGGAGAGGAGACTATAACTAGTGGGTCGCATCTTGAAAAATTATGTTTGATAGAACCAGGGGTTGGTAAAGACAACATTAGTGACTTTACAACTAACTTGATTAAGGGATTCTTAGCAGAATACACAGAGAGTTTTGCCGAAAGGTATCTAAAGCCTGAGCAATGCAGGCGTGTATCTGTTAGCAAGTCGAGCTTTGATTACACAAGGAAAGTATGGAAATCTGAGATCTATAATCTTCCTTTTTGTCGAGATGATTATGTACTACTTGTACCAGAAGATATGTTAACTCGAGATGAAGTATGGATTGATAAGGATGAGCTATTTGATGGCTTTGATCGTATACGCATGGCTTTTGGTAATGAAGAGTTGAGGAGTTTGCTAAATAATTATCTTGTAGAGATCCTTGGGGATGGCGAACATACAAGAAAAGAGAAGAAAGATGCAGTGCAAAAAGTTTTGCGGAAATACCCTGAGATTATTGATTATTATATTAAGGATAAGGAAGAGCGTGGTGATCAGGCCACCAGACAGAGTGAACGGAAAGTGGATGACTCAAAACAGATATTTATTGAGCAGTTTTCTAAGTTTCCAGGTATGGTATACAGGAATACTGGCTTTTATCAGTTGGATGGTGATAGCTATGAGGCAGTATTACAACGGGCACACTTTGTGAAGCATGTGATTGAGGATTGTGATGGGTATCGAATTTTTTATCATCAAGATAGTCCGATAGGGACAGAAAAGTATTTACAGGTATTGTACTCAATGACGTGGTATGGGAGCCCAGTTGACTATAATACTGAAGTAAATAATGGTAGAGGACCCGCCGATGGACTAGCCTCTATTGGTAGCAAGGACAAGACTTTGGCTGAGTTTAAGCTGGCCTCAAATCCGCAGTTAAGGAGGAATTTAGAACATCAAACCAAGATTTACGAAAAGGCAGCAGGGGCAAGACGCACTATCAAAATGATTATATATTTCTCTCAAGAAGAACTTGATAAGGTAATGAACATTCTTGAAGAGTTGGCAATGGAGGACACTCAAGATTTAATATTGATTGATGCAAGGAGAGATAATAAGCCATCAGCATCCCAGGCTAAATCTCATTAGTGATAGTGTGATTGATTGGTTTAGTGGGGCGTGGGAATGATATATGTCACTAATTGATCTAGTGTGAGGGATTGTATGAGTGCTATTTCGTTTGATATAACGGTAAATTAACTAATGGTGGCAGGCACATGAGCCAGTCATCGAGTTGAAACTATGAACTACCTGGTTAGTAAGTATGCGAATAAGAGGTGACGAATAATATCTGATTAAGCCTGTCGGAAGGAATGCATATGGCTCGAAACGAAAAGACCTCAAAGCGAGTTGGTCGGACGGCAAGCAAATTATTGCGAACCTCAAGATCCAAGCGAACTAAGAGTGTGGCTGGAAGCGCCTTGACTCAGCGACCTAACCGCAAGAAGCGGAAGTAATTGAGAAAAGAAAGGGATAGGGCAAACCAGGTTGACCTATCCCCACAGCATTACCATAACACCAGAAATTGAGATTGATTGCAAGAGAGTATGAGGCACGCCAGCGTGCGTTAATCAGCCGAAAGTGCCACCACAAGCTCCACAGTTGTTGTGATCGTCTCTGGGAGGATTAACTGTTCCACAGAAAGGGCATTTTACTTCGTCCTTTTCGACTGTTTTTGGCTCTGTTTGTTTTCCAGTAGAGTCAATATCAATATCTCCACTCATGGTTTCTACGTCAAGTTGTGGAGAGTTTGAGCCATCTCCAAAATGTCCTTCTACATAACCGCCACTTTCGCCACCAACATTGCCCATAATTACTACAGAGCCACCACCACTTACATTAATATAGCTTCCACCTCGATTATTACCTTGATTGCGTTGACGGGTATCATTATCAATGGAGAAGTCATCGTCTGGTAGAGAGATGTCTCCCGACATGGTGCGTATTCTTACGCCTGCATTCTTATTGCTAACACTAATATCTACTTCGCCAGACATAGTATTGATTGAGGCGTCTTTTGAGAGCGTTATATCTTTGATTGTTACATCACCACTTTGAGTGTTTACGTTGCAATGTCCCTCGACCTTTTTTATACTGACGTCTCCACTCTGTGCCTTGAAATCTAACTTACCATCAACCCTTGATACATTGAGATCACCAGATCTAGAAGAGACAGAAAAATTACCATTTAGTTCTTGTGCTCTTATGTTAGCCGAAGTTGTCCTTAATCTTCCCTTGCCAGATATTTTCCCAATGTCGATATTGCCAGTCTGGCTGGTAAAGTCGAAAGATGATTCTTTATATGCGGGGATCCTTAGGACCACTTCTTTCTTTTTGACTCCTGCACCGATTATTTGTCCTTGATTCGCGATTTCGTTAAGATTCATTCCTCCGATCGAAATCCCTCTTCCACTCATGACTACAGTTCCTGAAACGTTACCAGATATGTGAACTCCACCACTATTTCCACCCATGTTAATTACATTGATACTTGTACTATCGTCTTTATCATCAAAGCGAAAAGAAGTGTCAGACATATTGAGTCCAAACACATCTTCTAGTTTGCCAAATTGTTTGCGAGCATCTTCTTCTGATTTAGCTCCAACTATGACAGTTGCCTTATAAGAGGGTTCTTCTCCAGCTACACAGTTTTCTATAACAAGATTGCCAGTCATCATATTGCCAACAAATTCTGCAACAGAAGCGGGAAGTATCTCTCGTTTTGAAAGTGTAAGTTCGCCAGCTTTCTCGTTCCAGCCGTCTTGTGATTTAGTAACTGTTTCGTTGTCTGGCATGGTTAACCTCCTATATCAATGACTATTTGACGATATTATATAGTATTTTTGTTAATATGTGATAGTTTGATAGAGTTTGTCTTTAAAAGGAGGGTAAATATATTGGTAATTGGTAGCCGATTCAGAGGTGAAATAGTTTCTAAACGAGTCCAGGAGGCGGAGCCAGTTTGAGCTTAATATACCCAAGCGGGCCTCATTAAGTACTTGGAGTGCTGGGGTATATTCAACCTCCACTATCTTCTTATCTTGTACCCAGATCTTTTGGAAGAAAAAGTGGAGGTAAGCACGTTGGTGATCTGTATCTGATTCTTCGTAGGTTTGGACAATGTTTCTGGTGAGTTTAAGCACTTCGGTGATGATAGAAGTGTCGATAGTCCTGACTT
>Ga0210057_1011019_pt1 | contig 10094 bp, 11 predicted proteins | sample CryGeyCG2114_010_2_FD_183968 | JGI IMG/M metagenome (GOLD analysis project Ga0210057, IMG submission 183968) | Groundwater microbial communities from aquifer - Crystal Geyser CG10_big_fil_rev_8/21/14_0.10 (SPAdes) (version 2) | ecosystem: Environmental > Aquatic > Deep subsurface > Groundwater ...
ATATTGAATTGATACCCATTATCAGGTCTAAAGGTTATGGAGATTTCCCAGCAAGAGAAATCGTCACCAAGATGGGAATTAAATCTCTGGATGACCCTAAACTGGAAGAAGTGACCAAAGAGATCTATAAAGCAGGATTTCATACCGGAGTGATGCGTGAGAACTGCGGTAAATATGCAGGGATGAAAGTCGAGGAAGCTAAAGAGTTGATGAAAGCCGAATTATTGGAACAAGGCAAAGCTGATATTTTCCATGATCTAAGTGAAGAAGTAATCTGCAGATGCGGCGAGAAAGTAGTCATCAAGAGGATAGATGACCAATGGTTTATCAAATATTCTGATCCGGAACTTACTGAGAGAAGCAAGGAGCAAGTAAGAGAGATGAAGATCTATCCAACAGAATACCATGACAACATGCCTGCTGTGCTAGATTGGTTTGGTGACCGAGCTTGTGTCAGATTAGGTAATTGGTTAGGCAGTAAATTTCCTTTTGATGATAAATGGACAGTAGAACCAATCAGCGATTCCACATTGTATCCGGTTTATTACATCATTTCTAAATGGGTGAAAAATGGAACTTTGCAAGTTGAAGAATTAGAGGAAGATTTTTTTGATTATGTATTCTTAAGAGAAGGAGAAGGAAAAGAACACTGGAAACAGATACGAGATGAATTTGATTATTTCTACCCCTTAGACCTTAATTTAGGTGGTAAAGAACACAAGACAGTGCATTTCCCGGTTTTCCTGATGAATCACGTCGCTATACTACCAGAAGATAAATGGCCGCGAGGAATTTTTGTCAATTGGTGGGTCACTGGTAAAGGCAGTAAGATTTCTAAAAGTAAAGGTGGAGCAGAACCAATCCCTAACGCCATAGAGAAATATGGTGTGGATGCCATGAGATTGTACTACGCCCATATCGGCAGTCCGCATGTTGATGTGGTCTGGACGGAAGAAGTTGTTTTGAATTATAAGAACGCGTTAGAGAGAGTTCACACGATCATTGAAGAATTAAATAATTTGGATGGCAAGAGACAGGCAGTTGACAAATGGCTAATCTCTCGGCTTTATGATAACCTCAGACAGGTTAACGAAACGATGAAAAATTATAATCTTAGAGAACTTTCTTCCCTTGTTTATTATACCATGTATGATGACTTGAAGTGGTATCTAAGGAGGGGAGGAGAGAACAAGGAAGTGCTCAGAGAAGTTATTTCTATCTGGAGTAGACTAATGAACCCCATCACGCCGCATCTCAGCGAAGAGGTATATAATGGAGGGGGTTTAGCGTCCACAGCTGAATGGCCGGTGTTCAAAGAAGATAAGGTTAACCTACGGGCAGAAGCGGGAGAGGAGATAGTTAAAGTAGCAATGGAAGGGATGCGGAATGTGCTGAAATTGGCTAAATTAGAACAAGCTAAGAAGTTTACGTTGTTTATCGCTGAATCATGGTTGTACGAAGTGGTTAATCTTATCTCACAAGAAATCAATGTAACCCGTAATGTAGGGGAAATTATGAGGAAAGTGTTGGAGATAGAAGAACACAAAGCTAAAGGCAAAGAGGTTAGTAAATTAGTTTTATCTTTGGTCAAAGATGTCAGCAAGATACCTTCTTTGGTTACTTCAGCAGAAGAAGAGTTTAAAGTTATGGAAGAAGCGAAAGAATTTTTAGAGAAAGAATTTAACTGTTCTGTTGAGGTTCTTAAGGAAAGTTCCCATGATAAAGCTAAGTCTGCGTTACCTGGTAAAGTGGGAATCTTGGTGGAGTAAACTTTATATTCTTTGATTTATTTCCTACTTAGATGAAAAAGATATTTCTGTTAATTTTCGGGCTATTATTAGTTCTGGGAATTGTAGTTTCCGGTTGCGGGATTGATTATTCAAAGTTTGAAACCAAGGAAGATTGTCTTAATGCGAAGGGGGTCTGGGAACCTGCTCCAGTAACAATTGATCCTCCAGAGAAGATTGGGACTTGTAATTCACCGCAGGAGTGATAACTTTAGGTCATAATGTTTATAATGTATCGAGAGATTTATTTAGTATGATAAATAGTCCTCATCCAAAGTATCAATACGCTAAAGAGAAAGTTTTCGAAGAAGTAGGTATTACACTTACAGACTTATTATCGGATGAAGGAATAAACACAGAAAGATTCCGCCCAGATATCTTTCCCAAGAGAGCAGGAGAAAGGTCTTTAACTTATCAGTTGACAGATAACGAAGGAAGAGGTTACGGCAGAGTAGAAGTTAGCCCCTATGTTTCTTGTAATTTGGTTTCAGAACTTGAGAGTGTAGCAGAAGTGGTATCTAGCTTATACAGTGCGGAAGCCGTAGCCCAAAAATCTGAAGCTTATGTGAAAGAATATGAAAAATTAAGTGATGAATTACAAACAAGATTAAGCAATTTGCCTTATGGGACTTGGGCAGAGACGATTCCTGAATTTTTGGGATATAAAAAGGTTATTTTATCTGCAGGTGGTGGAGATTTATTTGAATTTTATAGGGCATTATCACTTGAAGATAAAGATGAACAAGAAAGAAGGATTACTATTTCTGCCAGCCGAGCAGGAATGACTAGAAAGAAAGTTGAAAATCTGATGAAGAAAATTGAGGATTATTTAGGTCCAGAGATTATTGGATTGCTGAATAAATTGTATTGAGTCCCAAAACCTTTATTAAACCTTAAATCTCTTCTTCTAATATGAAAGAAAAAAAAGGTAAAAAAATAATTATCACCTTAGCAATCGCCATCGTCTTTGTGCTTTTTGTTGGTTATGGCATTGAAGTATTCAATCCCAGCGCTGATAGAGATGATTATTGTCCAAAAAATGTCTGGGAGATGCAAAATGAAACTGCTTGCTTAGAAGCAGGAGGATTGTGGACTGATAACAAGGCCCCAGTAGCAGAAGAAGCAAGGGGATACTGTACTGAACCAGCTTCCTGTTATGAGAATTATGATCAGGCTCGTTCCAAGCAGGATAAAATTGTTTTCATCGCAGCAGTGATTATCGGATTGTTAGCAGTTTTAGGTGGTCTAATCTTGCATAAGGATATCGCTGGAACAGGGATCTTAAGCGGTGGTTTGTTAGTCATCTTTTACGGGACAGTAAGATACTGGAGTCATGCTGATAAAATTCTCAAGTTCATCCTGTTAGGAGTTGTCTTAGCAATCTTGTTATGGATTACCTATAAAAAGATTGAGAAAAGATGAAGAAAATACGTCTTAAAAGCAAAGAGGCTAGCAGAGAATTAGGGATAGAACTAAGCAAGAAAGACAAAGTTGAATTGTGGGAAGACGAGAGAAAAATAGTAATTATCAATGATATTCCCTCTTTTTTTTATTATGAAAATAAAGCAGTGCCAACATTGAAGTATCTGCAAGGAAATGATCTGCTGAAAAAGGTTGCCGTAGATATGGGAGCGGTAAAATTTGTCGTCAATGGTGCGGATATCATGCGACCAGGTATAGTAGAGATTGAGGAAGGGATTGGAGAAAATGAATTTATAGTTGTGGTTGATGTAAACAACAAGAAACCATTAGCTGTGGGAGTTGCCTTGTTTTCTGCTTCTGAGATGCAGGCGAAAGATTCCGGCAAAGTTATCAAAAATATCCATTATGTTGGAGATGAGTTGTGGAATGCTTAAGGTAAATGACAAGACAATTTCTCAGCAGGAAATTGTTTGTAGAAATTTATGGAGCCAAAGCAGGGGCCTGATGTTCAGACCGAGGAGAAATCTGGTGATGGTTTTTTCGCAGGAGATGGCAGTTAGTCTGCATATGTTCTTTGTCTTTTATCCAATTGATGTTTTATTGCTTGATGAAAAGTTTAGGGTTGTTGAGATCAAGGAAAACTTCCGACCTTTTACAATTTGGAATTCTAAGAAGAAAGGAAAATATTTGATTGAACTGGGCTTGGAAGAATCTAAAGGTAAGGTTAAAATTGGGGATAAGGTAGAGATTGTTTGAGAAAAATCTTCATAGCCGTTAATTTTGACGAAAATTTGATGCATAATGAGAAGATTTTCGCTCCTGTTCCTGTCATTAAGTCTCAGCAAAATTAACCTTAAGGCTATGACGATGATTTTTCTTTCAAGATAAAATTAGAATAAGAAAATAAAAAATTAAATTTATGCTCCCAAGGAGCCTTCACTCAGACCTTTACGAGAAACAATCTGTTTCTTGATCTTGTCCTGCAATTCTCCAGGTAATCTTTCGAAGGCTTGGTCGACTAAAGATGAACTTCCTCTACCACCAGTAGCGGAACGTAAATCGTTGCTCCAACCAAACAATTCGCCTACTGGAAGTTTAGCCACAACAACAGTTATGTCTCCTTCCTGGTTCATCTCTAACAGCTGACCACGACGGGAACTTACCAGTTTGGAAATTTCACCCACATAGTCGCTAGGAGCTTCGATCCGCATGACCTGTAAAGGTTCGAACAAGACTGGACCGGCACCCATAACCGCTGCCCTGATACCTTCACGGACAGCAGGATACATCTGAGCTGGACCACGGTGGATAGCATCTTCGTGCAGGGTACAATCCATAAACCTAACCTTAATGTTGAAACATGGTTCCTTGGCTAACGGACCGGCTTTCATGACATCTTCAAACATGTCTAGGAGCAATTCGATGATCTCGTTAATATGCACGATACCACGTGTTTCATCAACAAATAAGTTGCCGTTAAATTCTGCTTTAACTTTGGTAGCGATTTTAGTGTCCCAACCTAAGTTCCTTAACACTTCAACAGCTTCATTGTCTTTTTTCTTCCATCTTCCTGTAGGAATTTTTCCAGCTTTGATCGCTTCAGCGACATCTTCTTCCAAAGGTTCAACGATGAAATACAACTTGTTGTGCTTGTTAGGAGATTTACCTTCTTCCTGCGGGGAAACTTTAGTTACAGCTTCACGGTAAACAACTATTGGCGGTGAAGTCTTGACTTCGACGCCTTTCTCTTTGATGATCCTGTTTTCGATAACTTCCAGATGCAGTTCGCCCATACCATGCAATAAATGCTCACCAGTTTCTTCGTTGATTTCTACAACAATGGTAGGATCTTCTTTCTGAACCTGTCTTAATACTTCAATCAATTTTGGCAGGTCGCCTGGTTTTTTCGCTTCGATAGCCTTGGTGACAACCGGATCAAAGATATGTTTGATCTTTTCAAATGGTTCTGCTCTTCCACCAGTGGTTACAGTCTCACCAGGAAACCCTGATTTCAGGCCACCCACACCAATAATGTTGCCAGCCGGAACATTGTCAACGATTTCTTTCTTTGCTCCGTTGTAGATGTAAACCTGCTGGATCCTACCGGGCATATTAGCCAAGTTTAAGAAAACTTCATCTCCTTTACGCATCGTGCCGCCAAATAAACGACCAGCAGCGATTTCGCCAGCTTGCGGATCAACAACAACTTTAGTGATTACAAAATAGGTTCGACCATCAGGTGAACATTTGATTAAATTTTTACCATCAGTGCTTTCTAAATCACCATGCCACAACTTAGGAATCCTATAATTCTGAGCTTGTACCGGATCAGGGTGATGATGGGTTACCATATCCAAAACAACTTCGTGGATTGGCGCTTTCTTAGCTAATTCCTTGTAAGCATCTTCAGTTTGGTAAGCATCAATTATCTCCTTGAAACCAATCTGTTTTTTCTGCATGTAAGGCAAGCTAATAGCCCAGTTATGGAATGCTGAACCGAAAGCCACAGTTCCTTTCTCAATGGAAACCTGCCATTCTTCTTTAAATTCGTCTGGCGCAATACCGCGGATGATCTTGTTGACATCAGCGATCTGCTTGATGAATCTCTGCTGCATCTGCTCAGGAGTAAGCTGCAATTCCTTGATCAAACGATCCACCTTGTTGATGAACAAGACTGGTTTAACCCGTTCTCTCAGAGCTTGCCTTAAGACGGTTTCAGTCTGGGGCATAGCTCCTTCAGAAGCACAAATCAAAACGATGGCTCCATCAACAGCACGCATAGCCCTAGTTACGTCGCCACCAAAGTCAACGTGACCAGGAGTATCGATCAGGTTAATAAGAAATTCTTTCCCTTCAATGGTATGAACCATGGAAACGGAAGCGGAATCGATAGTGATTCCTCTCTCTTGTTCATCTTCATGAAAATCTAACTGCCGGGCTTTACCAGCCAAATGCTCACTCATCATACCTGCTCCGGAAAGCAAGTTGTCGGAAAAAGTCGTTTTTCCGTGATCAATGTGTGCACAAACACCAATATTTCTGATCCTGGTCGGCTCTTTCATCAAGCGCATGACCCGATCAACCATTTTTTCTGCCATTTATATCACCTAAAAAACATGTTTTTCATGTACTGTCTTGTATTCATGCAACTCTTGCGGACTGAACCAAAGCTTAACTTCCTGTTCAGCTTCTTCGCTAGTGCCAGAAGCATGGATCAAGTTTTTGATTGCAATGCCTTTCTTATCAGCGTACTCATAAGAATGGTGCGCATAATCTGCTCTGATGGTTCCAGGAGCGGCACTTTTTGGTTCTGTAGCGCCGACCATTTTCCTTACAGTCTCCACAACATGAAGACCTTCCAAAACCATAGCCACTACTGGGCCGGAAGTGATGAAATCTTCTACACTTTGATAGAAGCCTTTCCCCACGTGAGCGGAGTAATGCTGCTTGGAAAAATCTTTGTTGACCTGAAACATTTTCATACCGACAACTTTGAAACCTACTTTCTCAAAACGGGAAATAATTTCTCCGATAAGACCACGTTCAACGCCGTCTGGTTTGATTAAGACTAAAGTCTTTTCCATCATTGTTCTTCACCTGATGCTGATGTCGTAGAGGCAGGTTCAGCGACAGCATTGGTTTTCTTAGCTGTTTTAGTTTCTTTTTCAGCTGCTGGTTTCACTGCTGTTTCTGTTTTCACGCCTTTGTTGTGCTCTTTACGATAGTGTTCAGTCCATCTAGTCTTAACGGGTTTACGTTTAAGCTTCAGATGATTTTTCATGCTTTTGGAATCTTTAAACCAAAGTACCTTACCATCCTTAAGAACATACATCGTACCTGTTCCGGGAGGGATTTTTTGTCCTGAAAAACTGCATGTTGGCATTTTACTTTCTACCTCCACGTCTGCCGCCACCTAATCTGTTAGCTTCAATCTCTGTCTCTAACAACATCAAGATGTCACCAACTTGGATTGGGCCTTTAACATTACGGCGGATAGCTTTGTTCTTGTCACGTCCATCAAGGATCTGACACATCACCTGGGTTAGTTCACCCCGGCTTCCAGCGCGAGCGACGATCTCTTTAACTTCAGAAGGAATTCCTTCAGTGAACCTTACATCACCTTCTGATTTACCTTCCTCGCCTTCGCCTTTTTTCAACATTTTTCTGACCATTGAGAATCACCTATTCAGTTTGCAGGGATTCAATAGCCGCTTTAGCTTCTCCTTCCTTAACGACAGCTACTGCTGCGGTAGATACCGGCAAACCTGCTGCCGCACCTAAATCTTCTTTCTTGGAGATTTCAATGCATTTGATATTTTTTTCTTTGCATAACAAAGGCAAGTGCATAATTATTTCCTTGGGTGTTACGTCACCAGCGTAAACTACCAGTTTAGCATCTCCTTTCTCGATTGCTTTGGTAGCTTCATTAGCTCCTTTACGGATTTTACCGGTTGTTCTTGCGATTTCAACCGCTTCCAAAACTTTTGCTTCATCAGCCATTTTTATTTAACCTCTACTTGTTTATTTTTAGCGGTAAAAAGAATTAAATCTTCCTACCTCATTGGTTTAGTATATACCAACTCATTGGTAATGTTCTCTTAAAATGCAGTTTATTTATAAAGATTTAGGTTGGGAATAGGATAGGGAATTCTAAATTAACTTCCTATAAACACGGAGTTGATGATTTAGTAGCTAAATATTTTTTTAAACCTTCCTTCCTGTTTGCTAATTCATAAGATTCTTAAAGCGAATTTTATGTATGGAGGCGTATGTGTGGAATTATAGGTTACATTGGAGAAAGGGAGGCTAACGATATCCTTATCGAAGGGTTGGAGAGGTTAGAATATCGCGGTTATGATTCAGCAGGAATCTGTATCAGTTATGAAGGCCGTTTACACCTTAACAAAAAGCAAGGGCGGGTTGTAAACATCAAACAAGAAGTTTTACCCGGTAAATTAGGTATTGCCCATACCAGATGGGCCACGCACGGTAATCCTTCAGATAACAATGCGCATCCTTTCCTTGACCAAAGCAAACAGTTTTCTTTAGTACACAATGGGATTATTGAAAATTTTCTGGAACTGAAAGAAGAGTTAAGGAAAGACGGAGTACAGTTCTCTTCAGAAACTGATTCAGAGATGATCGTTCATTTGATCGCTAAATATTATGCGGGAAATCTTAAGGAAGCGGTGCTTAAAACCATACAACGATTACAAGGGGCCTACGCTCTCTGCGTAATCAAAAATGATCAACAGGAAATTATCGGTGCCAGGAACGGCAGTCCGTTGATTGTCGGTGTTGGTGAGAATGAAAATTTTTTAGCTTCTGATGTTTCAGCAACTATTAACTCCACAAAAAATGTAGTTTACCTCGATGATTTTGAATTAGTCAGGATAACTAAAGATAAGTGGGAAGTGTTTGATTTCAATGGTTTGCCTAAGGAGAAAAAAGTCTCACAAGTGCATTGGGATATTGAACAAGCGCAGAAGCAAGGATTCAAGCATTTCATGATCAAAGAGTTACATGACCAACCGCAAGTTGTAGAGGAGCAACTAAAAATAAGCTTTAATCTAAAAAAAAGCTATAAGCAAATTCACATCGTAGCTTGTGGTGGTGCAGGATTTGCGGGATTATTAGGAGAATATTTGATTGAAATGATTTCAAAGATTCCTGCCAGATTTTATCATGGTTCAGAATTTCGCTATCGTGAACCGATCATCGGAACAGAAGATTTAGTAGTAGCAATCTCACAGAGCGGTGAAACTGCAGACACTTTAGCGGCGATAAGGATGGGCAAAGAAAAAGGTGCAGATACGCTGGCAATCATCAATGTTATCGGCAGCACCATCGCCAGAGAAGCGGACAGTGTCGTTTATACCAGAGCAGGTCCAGAGATTAGTGTAGCTTCAACCAAAGCTTTCTTGGCACAAATAATGAGCATGTACCAGTTGGCTTATGAATTAGCGGGGAGCAAGTTCTCTTTTACGGGCTATAAGGAAATTATAGAACATTTGCTGAGATTAGATGGACAGATTCAAGGTTTAGCGAAGAAATATTTCCTAGCTCAGAACTTTATCTACATCGGCCGGAACAGAAATTTCGCTATCGCCTTGGAAGGAGCGTTGAAACTAAAGGAAATCGCTTATTTGCATGCGGAAGCCTATCATGCCGGTGAACTAAAACACGGACCCCTAGCTTTAGTCTGTGATGAGATGCCAACTTTTGCAATCTGCCCACAGGATGAATTTTATAGCAAAACTTTCAGCAACATCAAGGAAGTCAAGGCCAGAAATGGCAAAGTGATTGTTTTAGCAACGGAAGGAGATGAAGAAATCAAGGAAGTAAGTGATGACATCATTTACATACCTAAGGTTGACAAACTGTTATATCCTCTGCTGGAGACAGTACCAGTGCACTTATTTGCATACCATATTGCGGATCTAAAAGAATGTGATATCGATAAACCAAGAAATCTGGCGAAAGCAGTTACAGTAGAGTGAGACTAATTTTTTATTTCTCTAACACCACCGAGGGAACTTATTTTTTTCTCAAGTTCACCTAGAAGATTTGAATCAAGAACAGTATAACCTAATCCCCTGTTTCCTTCACGTGGATAAATAAGAATTGTTGATCTTTCAGGAATCTCTTCATAGCCCAAGTAGTCAATTCCTGAACGAAGCTGGATTGAAGTACCATCCGAAAAATCCCAGAAGATTGTTTCATTTAAAGGAAGAAGATTATATTCTTTCTTATACCTAATCAGAGCCATAGTTGATCGGAAAGAACCCCTTTTAAAAAAGTTGTGGCTTATTTTTTGTACTTTATTTTAGCAGAAGGAAGATTTTTATATCTAATAAAGTTTAATTCAAATATGAAGTGGCAATG
>Ga0210057_1011020_pt1 | contig 10094 bp, 13 predicted proteins | sample CryGeyCG2114_010_2_FD_183968 | JGI IMG/M metagenome (GOLD analysis project Ga0210057, IMG submission 183968) | Groundwater microbial communities from aquifer - Crystal Geyser CG10_big_fil_rev_8/21/14_0.10 (SPAdes) (version 2) | ecosystem: Environmental > Aquatic > Deep subsurface > Groundwater ...
CGGCAAAGAAAGCTGCCACGCCGATCAAGAAAACTCTTGACGAAACATACGCTGCGATAATTGACAGATTCCATCCGATAACCAAGCTTGCCCGAAAAGCGACTGATTTGCGCCCGGGAGAAAATCCCGAGCTTCTGGCTCGCCGATACTTGGGCGTTCAAGGCATTGCCGAATCCAAACTCTTCTGGAATACAACTCGTCTGACCGCAAGTGGCAATTTGGAAGTTACCGGCCCGGGACTCTCAAAGATATTGCGTCCGGCAAAAGACAACATTGATGATCTGCGGACTTTGATGATCGCCGAGCGCGACATCGAGCTCTCAAGAAGAACACTGGAGAGCGGCAAAAAAGTTATCGGCACGACTCCTCAAAAATCAAAAGAAGTCATCAATGCCCTGAAACAGAAGCATGGTGCCGAGGGTTTTGAGCAGTTATCGAAAACCGCGCTGGGAGTCAGAGATTGGTCTCGCAAATCTCTGCTTGATCCGCTGCTTGAAGTCGGCGCGATATCAAAAGAGCAATACGACACAATTGCGAAATCCAATAAATTCTATGTTCCATTCCAGCGAGTCATTGAGGAACTGGAAACTCACGGCTTCGTGCCGAAGAAAGCGAATATTTTCTCGCCAAAATCAGTGCCGGTCAAAAAGCTGAAGGGCTCGACAAGAGACATCGTTGATCCGTTTGAAAGCATGATAACCAACGCCTATAAAGTCACTGACTTCGTGGAAAGAGCGAGGGTTGGGCGATCTATCGCAAATCTCCGAAAAACAAGCCTCGAACTTGCCGATCTGATAAAACCCATAAAACCGAAACTTGTTCCTGTGGCTAAACAAGAAGAAGAGCTGATCTTCCGCCCCTTGTTCTTCGCGCCAGACAAAAACACCATCATGGTGTTTGAGAACGGAAAACGCAAATTCTACCAAGTGCCAGAGGATGTATTCAAAGCGGTGTCGGGAATGATGGAATCGGATGTTGGCGCGATTATGAAAGTGCTTGCGTTTCCGGCCAGGACTCTCCGTGCCGGCGCAACGCTCACTCCAGAATTTATGGGAAGAAATCCTCTCCGCGACCAAATGACGGCGTTCGTTTTTTCAAAGTACGGCTATGTGCCGGGAGTAGACCTCGCAAAAGGCATTTTCAACACCGTAGGAAAAACGGATCTCCACGGCCGCTGGCTTGCGGGTGGCGGCGCGCACTCCATGCTTGTCTCGCTTGATCGCGTGACCTCGCAAGCGACGCTTGCCAAAGTTCTCGGCGCGAAAGATATCAAGGGCTTAGTGAAAAACCCAATTGAGGCCCTGCGGATTCTTTCCGAATTCGGAGAAAAAGGAACGCGGCTTGGCGCATTTGGCAGAGCAGTGAAAAAAGGCGTGAGCGATCTGGAGGCCGCATTTGAATCAAGAGACATTACGCTCGACTTTGCCCGCAGAGGATCGCAGACCCGCGCGGTCAATATGCTCGTCGCCTTTTGGAATGCTCAAGTGCAGGGATTAAACAAACTTGTGCGGGCGTTTAGAGAACGGCCGATGCAGACGACATTCAAAGCGGCAAGCGGCATTACGCTTCCGTCCGTGCTTTTGTATCTCAACAACAGAAACGATCCGCGCTATCAGGAACTGCCTCAATGGCAAAAAGACCTCTTTTGGATCATACCAGTGGGAGATGACGGGCCCATTATCAGAATTCCAAAGCCGTTTGAAGTCGGCATTATTTTCGGCACCGTTCCCGAGCACATTCTGATTTGGATCGACAAAAACGATCCCGAAGCTTTGACCTCTGCCGTAAAAACCATGATGGAAGCATCGGCCCCGGGATATATTCCCACAGGACTCCAGCCGATCATTGAGAATGTCGCCAATTACAGCTTCTTCCGACAAAGGCCAATTGTGTCTGAAGGGAAGCAATCGTTGCCTAAAGAATTGCAGGCGGGCAGATACACTACCGAAACCGCAAAAGAAATTGGGAAGCTCATCAAGCAATCGCCGGCAAAGATAGAAAACTTATTCTTTGCTTACACCGGCGGACTTGGAAAATACGCACTCGATGCGAGCGATGGACTTTTGAAAAGATTGGGCGTGGTATCTCCGCCACCAGAGCCGACCAAAACTTTGGCAGACCGCCCGTTTATCAGAGCGTTCGTGGCCAGAGAGCCGATCGGGTCGGGAAGCGAGAGCGTCAACAAATTCTACAAAATCTATGACGAAGCCAATGCCACGAAAGCGGCCGTGAAAGGCCTTGCTGAAGATGGTAAAGAGCAAGAGGCGATCAATTATCTGCGAAGCCATCCGGCCGGCTTTTATACCAAAGGCCTCAGCAAAGTCGCCCGAACATTTTCTGATTTGAGAAAAAAGCGAGACGCGGTGCTTGATTCAAGAGAACTGACTCCCGAGCAGAAAAAAAGAGCGATAGACGCTCTCGACAAAATCATGACGGAGATGGCCAGACAGACGGTCGAACTGGTAAAAGCGAGCAACGAAAAGCTCGGTCAGTAATCCTCATGCGCTTCGTAGTAGCGATTATGAGAACCAGAAATAGAATCCTTATCAAAAAGACCATGCAAAGTATAGAAAAAACCAGCAATAAGAATTGCCAAAATGATGACAACTTCAATGATGTCGCCGAAATCCGACTTTTTCATGTCGGGGTGATGTTACCGTTTGCCAGGGGTCGGGCAAGACAGAGTTATCCACTATGACCGACGGCTACCAAAATCAAGAGCAAGATCGGAGAATCGGCGACCTTGAAAAGAAAATGGACGCGGTCTTCGGTCATATCTCCACGACCAACGAGGAGATGGGACACATCAAAACCGATGTGAGTTGGATCAAGCGATTTTTCTGGATAGTGGCAACCGCCTCAATAGGAGGTCTACTCGGGGCACTGATTAATTTATTAGTAACATTAGCAAAATGATTTTACCCAACACGAAAAAACACATCATTGTGAATGCGGGACATTACGATGATCCCGATACGCCGCACTTTGACGATCCGGGAGCTGTATCAAATCAGGTCCGGGAAGCCGTTGAGGTGATGAAAATCCGAGACCGAGTCGTGCCGCTTCTGAAGCAGGCGGGATTTGAAATCAGCAGCGTGCCAGACGATCTCGATTTGCGAGAGTCAATCGCATGGGCAAATGAAAAAGCCCCGAAGCTCAATGACGCGTTAGCGATTGATATTCATCTCAATTACCTGAGCAACCCGAGCGCGCGCGGCACGGAATCGTTCTATGGACAGACCGAGACATCGAAGAAGATCGCCGAAGCATTGGCAAATAATGTAGCGGAGACGCTCGGCGTTCCGAATCGCGGAGCGAAACCAGATACTCAAACGGCCGTGGGTTCACTCGGATGGATCAGAAAGACGACCATGTGGGCTTCGCTCGTTGAAGTGTGCTTCCTCACGAATCCCGAGGATATGAAAATACTTCACGGCGAGAGCGGATACGATAAAGCGGCTCGAGGAATTGCGAATGGTATCTGCGAGATGTTCGGAGTTCCCAAGCTTCCAAATCTTCCTTCGCCTGAGGTCGGCGAAAAAGATAGGGAGAAAATAAAACTGCAAATCATCGAATTGGTGAACCAGTTATAAATTCAGACAACATGGATATTCTAAAATCAGCAAGCAAAACGGTGTTTGTCTTAATGGCACTCGCCACGGTTGCGGCCCTGTTTCTAGGCAAAGTATCAGGAGAACAGTTCTTGGTGCTTGCCGGCATGGCGTTCAGCTTTTACTTTTCTCACAAAGGCGACGCCAACCAGCCGTTTGCGGGAAAGTAAAGTTTATTTTTACGATCCGCAAGAAGATCGGCTTTTGGGCAATTGTAGCGTCTTTGACGCTGCTGGCGGTTTTTGGCGCGAAAACCTACCCAGTGGTTGCCCCTGTGGCGAACGATTTGAGCTCGAGCCGACCCATGACACCTGATGAGCGAGTTCTACGAATAGACCGATACTTTGCCGAAAGAAAGATGCCGCTTGAGGGCTTCGGCGACAAGTTTGTAGAAGCCGCCGATAAGTGCGATATGGACTGGCGGCTTCTGCCGGCGATCGCGGTCCGAGAGTCATCCGGCGGAAAACAAGCGTGCGGAAATAATCCGTTCGGCTGGGCTTCGTGCCGATTAGATTTTGAGAGCATTGAGCAGGCGATAGAGGTTGTCGGCGCAAATCTTTGCGGATTCAATCCGAGAACCGCTGGCTACTACAAAAACAAAACAATCTACGAGAAGCTATGGAGTTACAATGGGGTGATAAATCCAGCTTATCCCAATGAGGTTTTGGGGACTATGGAGCAGTTCTAATTTTTCTACCTACAAACAATCCGATCAAAAAAGCAATAGCGACTCCTAACCCAGAGAAAACCAAAAGTGATTTATTGGATTTTTCTGGACTATAACTTTGCTGAGCATCAATCAGAAAATCAGGGGCGTTATAAATTTTTTCTGGATTAGACGAGAGAGCAAAGTCAAAGAATATCTCATGCAATACCGCCTCATTGAAGATATAAGAAAATTCCAGAACCCCTCCTTTCACCGCTATATTGTCTTGTTCGAAAACGAACTTTCCCTTCGGGGCATCACCAAGTTTTGAGATACGAACTCTCACCACAAGATCTTCGCTGATAAGTCGGTTTGCGCCCACATCAAAAAAAGAAACAACGAACGAAGTTTTTACTCCTACATGCGGCGTAAAAGGAGCGCGAGAAAGATTAATGAGATACTTACCCCTCTCAACTATTCGTTGATCGCCGCCGTTCCCCAAAGAAACAGCGGGTATTGCAATCAATGCTAAAAGCAAAATTATAGCCGTTTTTTGCAACATTATTTTTGTTTTAATGCTTCAAATTTCTCTCGCAATTGTTTTTCTGTCGCGCCCCCCATCGAAAAAAACTCATCATTGATCAAAATGCCGGGACTTGAAAGAATTCCGTGTTTTTGGATAAGAGCTTGACCTTCGGGAATCGTAGCTTCAATTTCCTCGATAGCCAGGTCGGAATAATCTGCTTTTAATTTTTCAAGCGTCCCTTTGACTTGAACGCAATGCTGACATCCAGAAGGACGAATCAAGGTTACTTTTATCATGATATTTGTTGCGGTTTTTTAATAAATAATTTTACGACCATTGGCAATATAATCAATCCTAGCGCGAGACCCCACGCGCCAAGTTCAAGCGGTGTTGCCGAAATCCACCAGCCGCGAAGATTAAATACCCCTGCAGGAATTAAGAACGCGCCGATGATAATGAGAATCCACGCGGTAAACTTTTCAATGGCAAATCGCTTTTCAGAAAGCACTTTTGTCGCTTGAAAACCAAACATCGCAAGAATAGTGAGAAGAATAACTGGCAAGGCGCGCCCGGCTCCATGAATGAATCCCAGCAGTGCCCCGGCTCCTACATCAGCGGTGCCTGCGATATAAAACAGAAGCACATAAAAAAGTGGATTGGGGCATCCGATGCCGGCGTTCCCGAGCAACAATCCCAAGAACAAGCTTTTTGTGTAATCTCCTTTCTGTTGGAGAGAGCGGGGCATGATGTTGGCGGCAAACGGCAGGCGGAGACGAAAAACGCCCAGTTCAGACAAACCGAAAAGGTAAGCGGCAAGGCCGGCGATTACAAGAAGCCACAGCGTTGCGGCAGAAATCCCGAAAATCTGGCCAACATAAGCCATAGCCACTCCGTAAAGAGAAATAGTGATAGTGAGCCCCAGGCCAAAAAGAAGCGCCATGAAAAATCCCTTTTTGTAGTCCTTGCCCGCGGCAAGCGGCACGATGATAAAAACCAGCGGCAGGGTGCACGGCAAAACAATCATGGAAAGGCCGGCGGCAAAAGCGAGTAATGCCATGAAGCCGAAAGTGCCTCCGGCCGCGGCCTGCTCTTGGGCTCCGGCTAGCCACAGAAGCCCCAGCGCGAAAACAATAAAAAGAATTGTTGCGAGAGCGACTAATTTCTTAGGAGCTCCGTTCGAATTTTGTATTTGTTGATTATTCATAGCGGATTTCAATTACGTCGCCATCCTCCCAGAGGTGGGAAGAGCCGACTTCTTGGCCGTTTACGATAAACTTTGCTGTTCCTTCCCGCGAAAGATTAAAATCGGAAACAATTTTTTGCACTTCGAGTTGAGACCAATCCGTCACTACTTTTGTTTTCGGGTCAACGGGAATTAAGCCGTGCCAATGCAGTTTGTTCGGTTCGGAGTGGGTATGCTGACCCTCTAATTCTCCCTCCTCAAATCTTACTGGAATCTCCGTCTCATTCTTAAATACTCTCACGGTTGCGTGGATATGGGCGGTCCAAAAGCATTCCTGCTGTTCAGGCGGCGCGTTTTGCGGCTTGCAAATAACTACCGGCTTTTCACTTTCCACACTTTCTCCGCCGCCGAAGAATCGGGCTATCCAGAAAAATCCGATAACTGCGGCAATTACGAGAAATATAATGGCAATGCTTTTTAGTTGATTGTTCATTGTATTGCGCACACTTTGTCCGATTGAATACTTTTGGAAATCCAATAAATAGAAAGCCCTAAAAGAATTATCGCAAGAATACTGAACTCTTCGCCCTGAAGAGGAAGGAGTGTTATTAAGCCAGAAGCTCCGAATGAGGCCAAAATTGATCCAAGAAGAAACGATCCGCACGACGCGCATCCCACTCCTAAAAGACCGCTGCTGAGTGCACCCGCCGCGCCAACCCCTTCTTTTACAGGAACACCCCTTCTCTTTACAAGATAATATAAAATCAGCGATACGTTAACTCCAAAAAGTGTTGACATTGCAATAATGAGCGTGGCCGAAAACGGTGTGGCATTGGTTGTGATGCCTCCCAAGAGTTTAACGAAGAGAGTCAATTTGCCGAGAAGGTTGAATGCGGGAGAGGAGATAATATTGCCGAGCAACGGAAGATTGCGGAGCCAAAGAGAGAACGCGAAGATTGCGAACGCAAAAATCAGCGCGATAAGAACATACCGATAATTGCGAAAAACTTCTTTGAGTGTTCTCAAAACCATTGCTATTTTAGCGTAAGAGCAGTGTCGATTATTTGCTTAACCGCAGAATACGGCTGCGCGCCTGTTATGGGAAACTTTTGTCCGTTCGGCGCGATGACCACGCTATACGGAGTTCCGGTTCCGCCTGATCTCACGGCATCTTGATAATCTTCCTCAATATGATCGGCGTATTTGCCTCCGCGGTCGTCTCCTGAAATGCAGGTTTGGAATTTCGTTGCGTCAAGCCCGACCTCTTTGGCAATCTGCGGCAAGAGCGACAAATCTAAGTTGTTGTTGGATGGCGTAATCTCATATAATCGGTCGGTATACTCCCAGAACTTTGCGTTGCCACCCAATTCATTTGCGCATTCGGTAGCCTGCGCTTCTTTGCGGGCTTTTGAATGAATTTGGTCAAGAGGGAAATGACGGTATACCCATGCCACCTGACCGTTTCTTCCGTATTCCTGAATCAGTTGTTGCATCGTGAGATGAAAGCGTTTGCAGAAAGGGCATTCGGTATCTGCGAACTCCACCACTTTGACCGATGCTTCGGGATTGCCGAGAATATGATCGCTCGCGGTGATCGGTTTGATATTCTCTGCGCTTCCAGAACCGAAAGTGGGCGGAGCGGATTCTCTTTGAGCGGATGCCTTGCCGCTGCTAGCAGTTTCTTGCTGGAGAGCGTTCCTGCCTGTGGAGTAAACGACCGCTCCCGCAATCATGACGCCGGCAACAAGAATTGAAACCGGCAATAACCATTTGCCTCGCGATTGCGTTTGCGATTGCGGCGATTCGTTTTCAAAATTTTGAAATTGTTCCATATTAGTTTATGTTTTTGTCGGCGCGGTTCGCGGCAATCTCATTATGCTCGCACGAAGCGCAGCCATTGTGATTATTGTGACTTTTGTTCATTCCGCGCATGGCAAACAACATTGCGATAGGACAAGCGGCAAACAGCGCGAAGGGAGCCAAACCCGCGATTGCCGGCCTTGCTTGAGGGAATGCGAAGAATCCAACGCCAATCGCTATGGCCAATACCGCGCCGATTTTCATCATTGTTTTAAGGTCGCATTTCATATTTATGTGCCACAGCTTGCGCCGCCTTTTTGTTGCGGAACAAGACCGAGTTTTTTGACCTCTGCGTCAACATTCGCGTACCAACCGCCGATACTTGAATAATCTTTGCCCATTACCAATTTGGGGTCGACTTTATCCCAGTCGGTGTTTTCCGCCGCTTTGAAGTAAAGCGCGGCCTGAATGTAATTGTGCGGGAACCAGAAAGAATTGAAAGCGACCGCTTCTCGATAGAGTTCGTCTTCGGTAAGTCCCTGTGCCGCGCCAAGCTGAATAAGTCCGAGCAACGCCGAGCCGTGATTGCAGTCCTGATAGAAAGTTGAGTTGTTGCAACACGGCCGATATGTATTTTGAGCGATTTTGGTAACCAATGTTTCTTGATCCGGCGTCAGTTCAACGATTTTGAATTTGTTGAAATACGCCCCGCCGTTTTCTTCTTTGCCCAAGTCCCAGCCACCGGTAGAAGCAAAATTAAAGAGCGATTTGCCGTTGATGGGGCTTTCTTTGTTTGAGGACATATAATTTGCAAGCCCCAACGGCCATAGGAGATTTACATAGTAGTTCGCATTCTGCCGGGTAAGAAGTATCTTCTTCGAAGATGGATCGTCGAGAACACTTTTCAACTCGCTTGGAAGGCCTCCGCGATCCTGATAAATTGCCAAGAATTTATCTTTATCTATCACGCCGTTTTGCGCGAGCCTTACCACGCTGTCGTTTAATGCAATCTTGCTCTGAAATCCTTTCTCCGGCAGAACTTTTGCGGTTACCTCGTCAATCAACGCATTGCCGGTTTCGGAGACATTCGCGTTGTAGAGTGTATTGTCGTTTGGATTAACAATGCCTTGGCTCAATGCTCTTGCGATGATTGGTTCGGTCTTGAGCATATTCCAGCTGACAAGAGCTAAAGCAATGACAACCGCGACTAAGCCCAGAAGCCACGGCCTGTCGGCTTCTTTGAAAGAATGATCCTTGGGCACAGGACACACGCCGTTTGCGCAATCAGCTTCAAGTTTCTTTATATCTCTTCGTATCAACCATAGAGGCAATGCCAGAAAACCGAAAGACAATGCTTTGAGTTCAAGCCCGCCAAATGGAAATGCCGCAAGCCCGCCGGCAATACCAATGGCAGAAAGAAGTGTTGAACCGCAGACAGGACATGCAGATGCCGCGATGCCAAACAAAGAGCCGAGTCCGGCCCCGCTCTCTGTTTTTATTCTTGGAGGCCCGAATTTTCTCCAGCGATATACAAGAAGTGAGATGTTTACGCCGAATAGAATAATGGCTCCAAATGTCAGGATTACATACGGCCAAAAGTAAAGCGGCGTGTCGTAAGTATTCGTGATGACATTGGTAATTGCCGAATCAAGTCGAAGCACCCAATAGAGGACGAGGAAGAAAGCAAGAGATGAAACGATGCCGATAAGCCCGTAGAAAAGTTTTGTGAGATACTTGATGTCTTCCGGCTTGAGTGCGTCTTTTTGAGATTCTTCTTGCGGGATTGCATGCGCGGTTATTTCAATGTTGCAACTCTGGTGTTCTTTGCACCACGCTTCGCATTTCTCCGCCCACTCCTTTTCCTCATAACGGAAGCCACACTCTTCGCATTGGTGCAACTCTTTCTCGTTTTGTTGAATTATTTTAGTCATAAGATTGGTGGTTATTCATACCGAATTTCAATTTTATCTCCGTCTTTGACGAGATAATTTTGAAATTCGGTGTTTGGTTCGCCGTTAACGAACATTTTGACCACTCCTTCCGACCCGTTGCAGTTTTCAAGAATGCAGGAGTTGTCAAATTTCTTGCCCCATATCGCAAAGAAGCTTCCAATGCGCACATCTTCTTTTGTGACGGGGCCCTTCATTACTTCCCAATGAAGCGTTCCCGAATCATCGTGCGTGTGCATATCCGTCATTCTCATCATGGGATCATAGCGGGGATAGCCGGCGTATTGCATGCCAATGCCGATGTTTGCGGGGATTTTGATTTCTTCGCCCTTGATGACGATTTTCAATTCTGGGTGCCAATGAATTCCTCCGCGGGAGA
>Ga0210057_1011023_pt1 | contig 10093 bp, 11 predicted proteins | sample CryGeyCG2114_010_2_FD_183968 | JGI IMG/M metagenome (GOLD analysis project Ga0210057, IMG submission 183968) | Groundwater microbial communities from aquifer - Crystal Geyser CG10_big_fil_rev_8/21/14_0.10 (SPAdes) (version 2) | ecosystem: Environmental > Aquatic > Deep subsurface > Groundwater ...
TTGGAATTAAAACAGCAAGCAACCCGCCAAGTCCAAAAAGAGCTCCCGAAGCCCCGACAGCAAAATCACTAATTCCTCCAAAGACAGAATCCCCCCAGACAAAAAATAATCCAAAATAAGCCAGACTAACAAAAGCAAGCCCTGCTATTATTCCTGAAATCATATAAAACCAAAAATACCTTTTTCTTCCTATTACCTTCTCAACAAAATTACCTATAAAAAACAAAGAAACCATATTAACCAACAAATGTCCAAAACTTCCATGCATAAACATACTGGTAATCAAAGTCCACACATATCCGCTGAAAAACAATTCAGGATTTATAGCAACATAAGCCAAAACATCTTCAAGAGAAGAAATAGTCCCTAAACTAACAAGCAAAGCCCCTCCCAAATAAAATAAAACAAACAAAACAACATTAATCAAAATCAAAACATTCGTAAGACTCCAGCTCGCAAAAAGCCCTTTTCTTCTTCTGGCTCTTCTCCCTCTTCGATAGTCTTTCCTGTAAACCATAAAAATTATCTCTTCTTTTTAGCTGATTTCTTAGAAGTCTTTTTCTTAGCAGTCTTCCTAGTAGTCTTCTTTTTAGCAGGTTTTGCTTTCTTCTTTACTGATTTCTTCTTAGCAGTCTTCTTCTTAGTAATTCTTTTACCAGAAACTTTCTTCTTAGCCCTCTTAGTTGTTTTTTTAGTTGTCTTCTTAGTAGTCTTTTTCTTGGCAGCCCTTGCTTTTTTCTTTGCAGCCTTCTCAGCCCTATCCTTTCTGGCAATCGCAGCAACACTCTTTTTATAAATATCCTCCAATTCCTCATTAATAGCCGAAACAATACTTTCATTATCCGATAATCTCTTAGTTATCTCATTAACAATTTCAGAATTATCCCTAATCTCTAAAACCTCTCCTGTTTCAGGGGAGATAAAGCCATTTTCTAAAGCCTCCTCCTCCGTATACTCTATATCGTCCTCGGGAGAATAATAAAATCTTTTCTCAGTCCTGTCTCTCAATTCATTGCTTAATTGCTTTATCTCCTCAACAAGCCTGTCTCTCAAAAACTCAAGAGCCCTCCTATCATTTAGTGTCCAAAAATAAGTATACCATCCGCCGTTCTTCTTATCCTTCTTTCTGATAAACGAAACCATTCCATGATCAAATAATCTGTATAAAGCATTCCTTGTCTGATTTATAGTAAAATCAAGTTTATTAGAAATGACCATCTCATTAACATTCTTCTTATTGTAAAGTATATCTACAAGCTTTTCAGCTCCTTCCCCTCCGACGATAGAAACAGATTTTTTCAAAAGCTCGATTCGCATTAACACACTTAAAAAAGGTAGTTTAAAAAACTTTGCGGAAGAGTGTTACCATTAAATAATTTAAATAAACCTATTTATAATGATTTTGAGAAAGACAACTATGTTTGGTCATAAAAAAGAGAAAAAAGAGGGTATAGGACTTCCAGACCTGCCCCTTCCGCAACTAAATAACCTGCAATTTTCAAAATCAAATCCAATAGACGTGTCTTCAACTAAAGACGATTCTGATAATGAAACCCAAGAAAGACCTCACACCCTTCCCACTTTTCCAAGCGCACCCAATAACGAAAGTTTCAATCACTCAGCCATAAAAGATGCAGTAAACTCAAGCTATCCTCCTGAATCTCCTGATACAGAAAGCATGATAAAAACCCCTCCCCAAATGAAAACCAGAGTAAGAGAAATGGATGAATGGCAGCCCGAATCTCACATGCAAAGAACCTTTACCCCTCCGCCAGTAGAAAGACCTGCTCCAAAAAGAGAATCCACAGAACCCATTTTCGTAAGAATAGATAAATTTGAGTCAGCAAGAAACTCCCTGGATAGCATAGAAGAATCGATAAAAGAAATAGAAAAAATGATAGGCAATGTCAGAGAGATAAAAAAACAAGAAGAGGACGAGATTATGGCATGGGAAAAAGACATAGAACAGATTAAAGCAAGACTAAGCAATATTAACGAAAACATCTTCGGTAAAATCTGATGGAATATGTAAGACTAACAGGTTCTGAAAAAATGTATGGAAGTAAAGCTCTCCTTTACGCAGAAATGGAATTATTAGATTCTATCAAACACATAAGAAACTACAAAAAATTAAGGATCAAAGAAATAAAACTTAAAACCGAGCTTAAAAAAACAGTAAAAGATGTAAAGACAAAACTATCCGAATTAGACAAAGCGCTTCCAAAAAATCACAGCCATAAAAGCGCAAAATCAGAAAAAGCAAAGAAAGCAGAGGAAACTTACAATAAGAAAAGAAAAGACCTCCAATCAGAAATTGATGAAATTCAGAGGAAATTACAAAGACTAAGCAGTTAATATACAAAAGAAAATCCTTAAATATATTCCAAAAAGATATCTTCTATGATAAATAGAGAACAATTAATAAAAAAGTATATTGAATTCTTTAAATCAAAAGCGCATAAAGAAATCCCTTCAGCCTCACTTATTCCTGAAAACGATCCAACAGTTCTTTTCAACACGGCCGGAATGCAGCCATTAGTCCCATACTTGCAAGGACAAAAACACCCATTAGGAGAAAGACTTGTTAACGTTCAAAAATGCATAAGAACAGGCGACATAGAGGCAATAGGAGACACAACTCATCACACCTTCTTTGAAATGCTTGGAAACTGGTCTTTAGGAGATTACTGGAAAGAAGACTCAATAAAAATGAGTTTCGAATTTCTAACAAAAGAACTCAAAATTCCAAAAGAAAAATTAGCAATAAGCGTTTTTGCAGGAGACGAAAATGCTCCAAAAGACAAAGAATCTGAAAAAGTCTGGCTTTCACTAGGAATTCCAGAAGAAAGAATAGCCTTTCTTTCAAAAGAAGATAACTGGTGGGGTCCTGCAGGAGAACTAGGCCCGTGTGGTCCGGATACAGAAATATTCTACTGGGCTTCTGACAAAAAACCTCCAAAAGAATTTGATCCCAACAACCAAAACTGGATTGAAATCTGGAATAACGTTTTCATGGAATACGATAAAGTCTCAGAAACAGAATATCTCCCACTAAAACAAAAAAACGTAGATACAGGAATGGGAGTAGAAAGAACATTATCAATTCTAAACGGATTTAACGACGATTATAAAACAGACACCTTCCAACCAATAATAAAAGAAATAGAAAAGATATCTAATAAAAAATATGATAAAAATCAAAGAGAAATAAGAATAATCGCAGACCACATAAAAGCTTCAACCTTAGTCCTAGGAGATGAAAAAGGAATTCCTCCATCAAATACCGGGCAGGGCTACGTTCTAAGAAGACTAATAAGAAGAGCAGTAAGATACGGAAAAGTCTTGGGAATACAAGAAAACCTCACAACAAAACTCGCAAATAAGGTAATAGAAATCTATCAAAAAGAATACCCAGAATTAAAGAAAAATAAAAACTTCATTTTAACACAATTAGATGAAGAAGAAAATAAATTTAACAACACTCTAGAAAAAGGATTAAAGCGATTCAAAAAACTATCCAGCGGAGAAACAATATCCGGAAAAGACGCATTCCTGCTATTCCAATCATTCGGATTCCCAATAGAAATGACAAAGGAACTGGCGGCAGAAAGAGGAATAAAAGTAAATATGAAAGAATATGAAAAAGAATACAACAAACATCAGGAACTATCAAGAACAGCTTCAGCAGGAATGTTCAAATCAGGTTTAGCAGACAACTCTGAAAAAACAATAAGACTTCATACAGCAACTCATTTATTAAACGCCTCATTACAAAAAATACTCGGGGATGAAGTAAAACAAAAAGGCTCAAACATCAATCCAGAAAGATTAAGATTCGACTTCTCTTTCCCAAGAAAATTAACGCCTGAAGAAATAAAAGAAATAGAAAACCTAGTAAACAAAAAAATATCAGAAAGGTTAGAAGTAAAAAGAGAAGAGATGCCATTAAAGAAAGCCTTAGACTCAGGAGCGCAAGCAGAATTCGGACATAAATATCCAGAGAAAGTCTCAGTCTATACAATACAGGACAAATCAGAAGAAAAAGGATTTTTCTCAAAAGAAATATGCACAGGCCCTCACGTAAAAAACACAAAAGAAATAGGCAAATTCAAAATCCTAAAAGAAGAATCATCCTCAGCAGGAGTCAGAAGAATTAAGGCAATTTTAGAAGACTAAAACAAAACCAAAAACAACCAATCCAAGTAAAATACAATAAATTCCAAACCACTTAAAGTATTCTCTCTTAACTAACAAATAATTAAACATTAAATGAATAGTAATCAAACCAACAACAAAAGAAACCAAAGAAGCCCATATCAAATCAGGAGACAAGGTATTATTTCCAATAGTAAGTAAATTAGCTCCAAAAATAATAGGAATAGATAACAAAAAGGAAAACCTCATAGCATCCTTTTCATTCAAACCTAAAAGAACTCCCGAAGCAATAGTCGAACCACTTCTCGAAATCCCCGGAACAATAGCTAAAGCCTGAGCAAATCCTACAAATAAAGACTTTCTAAAATCTAATTTTCCCTCTTTAATATTTGCAAAAGAAGATATCAATAAAAACACCCCCGTTATCCCAAAACCTAAAGCAACAATTCTCAAATCACTTAAAATACTATCAAAAATATCCCTCGCAAAAAATCCTACAATTACAGCAGGAATTGTACCAATAATAAGATAAATAGCCATTCGGCCATTAGAACTCTTAAACTTTCCAGAGAAAAAATCCCTAATCATATCAACGATATCCTTTCCAAAATAGACAAAAACAGCAGCAAGAGTTCCAAAATGCAACGCTACCTCAAAAAGCAATCCTCCCGCATAAGAAAACAATCTCTCAAATAAAACAAGATGCCCTGAACTAGAAATAGGAAGCCATTCCGTAATTCCCTGAATAACTGCCAATAACAAGGCAGTCAACAAACTTTCAGCCATCAAATACCTGAACATCAACCCTATAAAAATATTTATAAGTGAACAAAAATAGACTTCCCGATGGACGCTCCAATAGAATACAGAACAAAAAAGAAACTAGATAGTGCTGCCAGAATAGCCATAGCTGCAGGAAGGGCAGTTAGTTACACCTGTAAAACATTATATGAAAGAACTCATATCAGTAGCATAGTAGAGAGAATCAAAACAAAAAGCATTGAGGATAAAATAGAATGATAACCGTAGAAACTAGAGGAGTTAAAAACACAAGAGATTATCTTGAAAACCTTCCAATACATGAAAGAGAAGTAAATAGATTAAACCAAACAGACAGGCTGGAAATATTCGCTCAAAATGAAACAGCTTACCTTGAGTTTCACATAATCAATGGAAACGTAGTATATGAAACAGGCCAGGGAACAATAGATCTTGAAGAAATACTTCCTAACATACCTGCTGAAGGTCAATTTGCCTTAAGAAGCAGAGTTACTCAACATAAATCCCAGGCTTACCAAACCTTGCCTTAGAAGCCTTGCCCTCAGGATCATACTTCTTAGAATCATTTACAGCATAAACCATAACCTTCTTACCAATCCTAGCACTCAATTTCTCTGAATCATAAAACTCAATTTCTTTCGGAATAACATAAACATAAACTCTTTCAGCTTCCTTGCCCCTCTCCTTAATTATCTTAAGAATATTCAAAATATCTTCAACAGTTTTCTCAACCTGTTTCTCCTTCTCCTCAAGCTCTGGATTTATCTTCTTAGAATCATAAGCCGGCCATTTCTCAATACAAACAAATCCTTTATTTCCTAATTTACTCCAAAGCTCCTCGCTAACATGCGGACAAATAGGAGACATCAATTTCAAAAACCCTCCAAACTGTTTATTAGAACATCCCTCTTCAAGAATAAAAAATATCTCTCTCAACTTAATCACAGCAAGATTATATCTAAATTCCTCAATATCTGAAGTATACTCCTTAATCAAACGATTAAACTTACTTTGATTCAAAGCATTCATTTTACTCTCCTTAAATTTAGAAGCAAAATCAAAAACCCTTAAAACAAATCTCAAACTTCCCTCTGCACCCTCATCACTCCAGTTAAAATCCTTATCAGGCGAAGCAACTGAAACTAAAAACAATCTTGTAGCATCCACTCCATACTTCCTAGCCGCCTCACCAAGTAAGACCACATTTCCATAACTCTTACTCATCTTCCTTCCATCCGCTCCGTGAATGAAACCCTGATTAAACAACTTCAAAGCAGGTTCATCTACACTAACCAAGCCAATATCTCTCAAAAACTTTGTATAAAATCTAAAATAAATATCATGCAAACAAGCATGCTCCATTCCACCAACATACATATCAATAGGCATCCAATAATCGGCTTTCTTTTTATCAAATATTTTCTTAGAATTATGAGGATCACAGAATCTCAAGAAATACCATGAAGAATTTACAAAAGTATCCATCGTATCTGTTTCTCTTCTAGCATTTTTCCCACAACAAGGACATTTAACTTTCCAAAACTTCTCAGAAGTCTTAAGAGGATTCTCCACACTTTCAAACTTTAAATTCTCTGGTAATACAACAGGCAGGTCTTTCTCAGGAACAGGAACTGCGCCACAATCATCACAATAAATTATTGGAATAGGAGTTCCCCAAAATCTCTGTCTAGAAACTAACCAATCTCTCAATCTATAAGCAGTCTTTTTACCTCCAAGACCCTTCATTTCTAAAGCATTAGTAATATGTTCAATAGCTTCTCTACTTTTCAAACCATCAAATCCTTCAGAGTTAATCAATGTCCCGTAATCTGTCATTGCTTCCTTCATCTTACTTTCTTTTCCATCAAGCGAAACAACCTGTTTAACATCAAGTCCATACTTCTTAGCAAAATCAAAATCTCTCTGATCATGTGCAGGAACTCCCATAACCATTCCACTTCCATAATCAGCTAAAACAAAGTTTCCAGCCCAAATAGGAATCTTCTCTCCGCTCAAAGGATGAATGGCATAACTTCCTGTAAATACTCCCTCTTTTTCCATATCGGCTAAATCTTCTTCAGATACACTTCTCATTTTCTTCAAGAATTTCTCAACTTCTTTCTTCCTATCAGAAGCAACTAATTCCATCAAATCAGAATGCTGCGCACTAACAACTAAGAATGTAACTCCGAAAATAGTATCGGGCCTAGTCGTAAATACTTTCCAGTCCTTATCGCCGACTTTAAACACAACTTCCGCACCCTCACTCTTTCCAATCCAATTCTTCTGTAATTTCTTTATAGTCTCAGGCCATTCCAATTTATCCAGATTATCATAAAGCTCTTCAGCATAATCAGTTATCTTCAAAAACCACTGTTCCAACTGCTTAACCTCAACATCAGTATCCTCATGCCTCCAGCACTTTCCAGAATTAACCTGTTCATTAGCTAAAACAGTATTACATTTAGGACACCAATTAACAGACGCCTTCTTCCTATAAGCAAGCCCTTTCTCAAGCATTTTCAAAAATATCCACTGGTCCCATTTATAATAATCAGAATCATGACTCATAACAACCCTGCTCCAATCATAAGAAAAACCAAATAGCTTCATCTCCTCAACAAAACTCTTAATCGCTTCATCAGTAAATTTCTTAGGATGAGATTTAGCCTTAATAGCAGCATTCTCAGCAGGTAACCCAAAACTATCAAACCCTATAGGATGCAATACATTAAAGCCCTGCATTCTCTTCAAACGAGCATGAATATCTCCAATAGTATAAATGAAACTATGGCCTACATGCAATCCAGAGCCAGAAGGATAAGGATACTGCTCTAAAGAATAATACTTCTTTCCCTTATCAGAAGCCTCAAAAACTTTCTCACTAGCCCACTTCTTCTGCCATTTCTTCTCAATAGCCGAAAAATCAATCATCTTACTCATAAACAAAAAACACGAACCTCAAATTTAAATGTTTGGAAAAGACATTCCTTAAAAATAAGCCTTTCTATTTTGAAACAATGATTAAAGAACAATAGATAAAACCTTACTCTATGAAAAAAGAATTTGATTACTATATATTTATAGATTTCTCAGAGGACTTAATAGGATATGCTATAATTTCAAGAAACAACCTAAAAGAACTATTTCCAAAAATAACAAAGTTTGCTCATTATTCTAAATTGAGACATAAAAAAGAGTACATCAGCTCAATAAAAAAGAGAATAGAAAAAGAAAATATTTTGTCATATTTTGCAAGTCATAAAATTGAGAGACTCTATAAAAATCTTCAGATTTATGCTGATATCCTTGACTTTATCAGAAATCATCAAAGTTGTATAATCTTCATCTCTGTTGACAACCGCCAGTTTAAGTCTTTTAATAGGCTAATCAGGTTTGTTAATACGAACAAAGTTATTATAAAACAAGAAAGTGATCTTGTAAAAGGAACTATGGAATATAGAGCTAGTCTTGTTCTGGACACTCTGCTAAACATTAAAAGATTAAAGAAAAAATAAAACAGGGTTATGGCATCCGTCAATCCTACTCCCCACACCAGCACATAAGTGTATGTGGCTTTCGTCAGGTCACGTCCCCCTATACTTAATACAAGATCCAATAATATATAAAACTTTCTTTTATCTAAAATATAATTAAGAAAAAAGGACAGTTTGAAGTTATCTCTCTGTCTTATTATTCAAAACCTAATCTCTCAGATAATTGATAAAATCCAAGATCTCCTGGTCTATAAACATTTGGAGAATACGCAACTTCTCCATGTTTTCTATTAAATAGATTCTGAGCAATCGCTTCAGGATGTCCGTCTCCGTCTTCATCAAAAACAGCATATTCAACACCATCTTCTTCAATAACTCAATTAATTCTGCCTCCAAATAAAACAGTTGTATTTGTATGGTCTGAACCCTATCACTCAATACTCATAGAAAATGAAGAAGTCGCAAAAAGTAATCTGGCAACTTTCAACTATCTTTGGTCAATAGCAGAAAAACCTACAAAGCAAGATAGAGAGCATCCTTTTTGTGATTCTCAAGAATTCTAAAAACCTCCTCGTTTTTATGACTAAATTCTTCCTCAGAAATAAAGGTTATTTGATCGATAACAAGACTTGTTATATCTTCAATCTCAGGTTCAGATAAATGCGTCTTCTCCATTATTTTTTCAAGATGTTTACCAAGCTCAAGAATAAGAAAATTAGGGGCTATGAACTTAAACTTCTCGTTTATATAGTTAAGAGATAAAATTTCAGAAATTGTTCCCTTTTAGATCAGAGCAGAAATTATAACATTAGAATCTACAACAAGATGCATTTTAATTCTTATCCAGAATATTTTTCCCAAACAGCCTCTTTTAGCTCGTTACTAAGATTCTCAACATCTTCATCCGTTACTGCAGAATTAGAAAGGGTCTCATTATACCTATACACTTTTCTTATTCTTTCCTGTAAAACCTGCATAGCTAAATAAGACCACTCGGACGTAGATATTTTTTTCTCAAAAATCCTAACTCCTCTGGAATATCAATAGTTATTTTTACCATGCAAATTAAGATAAATCCAAATTAATAAACTTATGCATTATTTAACACAAAACAAGATTTTTCAAGCAATAAATTAATACCCTTTTTCAGATTATCAAGAGCTTCATCAACATCATCTCCAAAATCAGAGATTCCTTTGCCGAAAAAGATAGTTTGTCTACCATATTACAACTACTTACAGAACCTATTTAAGCCTTACTCTCTCTAAAAATAGATAGAAATACCTAAAGAAATGATTGAAGATATTGAAGAAATCAATAAAGATTTTGAATTCGCAGACTCTGAAATTGAGTGTGAATGGGAAGAATAACTTTATTACCTAACAAAACCGGCATAATAACAAGCACCCTTCAACCCTGCTAACTCATCTTTAATAAAATAAACCGGAACACTAGAAAACCACCTCTTTCCCTTACCAACCCTCTCAAACTCCTTCCTAAAACTCTTCAAAATATCATTATTCCTATGCAAAACCCCTCCAGTCAAATATAAACCTCCCCTAGCATAACTCTCTAAAACAAAATTACCTGCACACCTTCCAAGCAATTCAGAAAACACATAAAAAACCTTAGAACAAACCTTATCCTTCCTTCTATTTTTA
>Ga0210057_1011024_pt1 | contig 10092 bp, 9 predicted proteins | sample CryGeyCG2114_010_2_FD_183968 | JGI IMG/M metagenome (GOLD analysis project Ga0210057, IMG submission 183968) | Groundwater microbial communities from aquifer - Crystal Geyser CG10_big_fil_rev_8/21/14_0.10 (SPAdes) (version 2) | ecosystem: Environmental > Aquatic > Deep subsurface > Groundwater ...
TGTGAGGTTTGAGTAAATGGCAGCTTTTTTACGACCCGCTCATAAAAAATGGGCGGGTGTTTATTATTACTGATCCGGCAGTTGTGCGGAGTCGCGAGCGAAGCGAGCGATTCCGCCACAACGTTCCGGCATATGAGAAGCCCGCCTCCTTGGCGGGTTTGGGTGAGGGGAATATGACCACCTTTAAAATTTAAAAAAGTCATATTTCCCGAACCTCATATGCCGTGTTGTGTGATGTAAAGTTTTTTATAATTCTTTTTTGTTTTTGGCTTCTTTTATTTTTAAAGAAAATTTGATTTTTGTCTGGGCGGGGCACAAGAGGGTTGGGGTGAATTGTGCCCCCGCCCAGACACCTTATTGTATTTCTCTTTTGTTTCTTTGATTTTCTTTTCTTCAGGCATATCTGAAGCCCGCCTCCTTGGCGGGTTTGAGTGATCCGCCCCTAGGCGGAGCACCAGATATGCATCGTTAGGTGAAATTCTACTATATTTTTTTATTTCTTTTTAAATAAACAGGCAAAAAGGAAGGGGTTTAAAAAAAAGGGGGGGGAAATTTTTGCCTTTTATTTGTTTTATCTTTATTTCGCAATTGCAACAAAATCGGCAATTTTTAGCTTGAGCTGTCCAAGTCCATGATCATCGCCAACATCCACATGTGAAGTTGTCCAATTACAGAATGAATAAATCCCTTTTATTTTATTTAAATCATCGTCGGCAATTAATTTATTAGTTTTTACGCCGTCAATTGCTATAGTAAAGTTGTGGTTTGCGTCCCAATGTAAAAGGGTATTTTTTATATATCTTTCAACCTCGTACCGTAGATATTGTCCATATTCAACGACTTTCAATTCAACATCAAGACTTGCTGGCGGAATTTTTGCCAAGTCAGTTTCAAAATTTTTCAACTTATCCAAAAATTTATCCGATTTGCTTTTACAAATAAAACTTCCGCCAAATTCTTTTTTGTTTCTGATTAGATTATATTCGTTGCAGTGTTTATCAAATCGATTTCTTAAAAACTTGAAAAAGGTTCTGTGATGAGTAAAAACAAAGGTTTGCGAAAAGTTTTTTTGTTCTTCGGCGACTAGGTCAACGAGACAGCTCAAATTGCTATTATCCAAGCTTGTAATAGGGTCGTCAAAGATAACAATTTTATCTATTTTGCCGTTATTATCTTTTTGAATATCAAGAAAAGCGAAGAAAAAACAAAGGGATAAAACTTGAATTTCCCCTTCGGAAAGTCCCTCTTTAAAATCTCGTTCGTTTCTCTCAAGATCCAAAACCTTGAACGCAAACGGAAATTCGGTTTTGTTTCCTGTTGGGGCTGTTTTTGGTTCGAGCTTAAAACTAAAATTGAAATTTTTGAAATAGTCTTGAATTTTAGACAAAAGATTTGAAAAAGCCTTTGTCGAGCAATGATCCTCATATTCTTTTAACGCTGTTTCGTATTCTGTTTTTAATGTAGTAAAGGTATCTTGTAGGGCTTTTTGTTCCTTTTCTTTTTGGTCTTTCTTTTGCTGTTCTTTTACCTTGTTTTCATTGATAAAAACCATCTCTTTTTCAATTTCAGTAATTTTTTTACTGTTTGAAGTAATTCGTGCTTGAAGCTTTTCATCGGTGTTATCGGATTTGAATTTAGTAATGAGCTTATTTTTTTGATCCACGAAATCTCCAATTGTCTTGAAAAACGTCTCCATTGCTTCAAACTCAGCCTTTGCTTTGTTATACAATTCTTGAATATTCTCCTTATTCGATTTTTCAAGTTTAGTTATTTTAACACTTAATTCCTTTATTTCTTTTACGGCAGGCTGTTTGCACGATTCTTTTTCTTCAACTGAATATATATTTGGTATTTTATAGTTTTTTTCAAGTTTTTCTAGTTTAAGGAAAATTAAATTCAATTCAAAACCGGAGATGGCTTTCGTAATTTGTAAAATTTCATCAAGCAAGGTTTGTTTATCTTTTTCAAATTGCCGTACCTGTGTTTTATATGCTGTGTCATATATTTTATCATATAAATCAACAATTTTCTTGATTCCCGTTTCTTCATTTTCAGATTGGCAAAAAGGGCAGTGATTTTGATGTGTCTTTCTAATTTCAAAACCAGTTTCAAAAAATGTTTTATGTGTTTTGACTTTATCAATTAAAGATTGCTCGGCTTCAATTTTCGCCTGTTCTTTTAGATCAAAATCAAACATTGCTTGATAAGTTTCATAACTCGACAAAGAGAGTTCTACCTCTACCCTCGGTAATTCTATTATATCGTTTTGAATATTTGTGGCCTTTTTTTGTAACACTTGATCAGTTTCAAGATTTTTTTCAGCTTCCTTTTTTACCTTGCCCAATTCTTGCTTTGCATTTTTGATTTCTTCATCACTTTTATTTTTATAGTTTTGATAAAAGTCTTTTTCGTCGTCGTTCAAATTAAAAGCCAAGGTATCCTTGTTTGCCAAATTAAAATCTTTAACTTTTTGATCTTGTTCTTCTTTCGTTTTTTTCGCTTTATCTCTCGCACCTCGCAAATTGATAGCATCGCTATCAAACTCAATAATCATTTTACCCGACTCTTGTTCTTGCCCGTTTTGCGTCGTATCACGCCGGTGTCCCAAATGAACATTTTTATCAACAAATTCACGATCAAAAAATAAAATAGCATCATTACTGCTCAACTTTTTATCCCAAAAATTATCAACAAATCCTCTTTCAATGTTTTCCTCAGTTGTCGAATCTTGGTCCCCAAACCCTTTTCTTACATAGTTGTATTCGCCGCAATCAAATACAAGGCTCGCTTCCTTAGGTTTGTGTTTCCCAAAGCTTTTATAACTAAAATTTTTACTAAAAAGATTATCCCCAATCAACACATTTTTAATGATATTTACAATCGAGCTTTTGCCACTCCCATTTTCGCCATAAAGTATATTTACTTCATCATGAAAAGTTTCATTATTCAAAAAAAGTTGCCAATCAAAATCTTGGAATGATTTATAACCTTTGATTTTTTTGATACTTTTCAACTTCATGTTCACTTAAAGAATTTCAAAAATAATTTTTTTGATATTTTATTCTGATTCCTCAATTTTTGCTTTCATTTCTACTATTTTTTTTGTTCAGTATCGTTTTTTTAATAGCTCTAATTGTTTTTTTCATGGGTATCAAGGGAATATGAATTTTCATAATTTTTTCAAAATTTCAAGTATTTTCCGTGTAACATGCCACATCATAACTGGTGCCACAGCGTTCCCTAGAGCTTTATAATTATTACCTCGTGAACCTGTAAGAATAAAATTGTCCGGAAACGATTGAATGCGCGCAACCTCTCTCGGTGTAAACATTCGGTACCGACCATTTCTATACAAAACTGGATCCGTGCTATTCAAGCTGACTTTCGCAAGATGAGCACCTACTGTGTTGCATGGTTCGCTCAATTTTTGTATACGACCCTTGTTCATTGTCTTGGCGTGCTTTGTCGTAAGTGCGCCTTTCACGGCTTTCTCGCTAAAATAATATTTTTCCTCTATTTCATTATCAGGCAGTATAACTTGGGACAATGTAATAGGATTTTTTTCCGTAGTAGGTTTAGGAAATTCAAATTTATCTCTCAGCTTCTCATTTCTGAAACCCACAATAAAAACACGTTCTCTCTTTTGTGGAACTCCATAATGAGAGGCGTTTAGGACTTTATATTTAACGTGATATCCTGCCTTCTCAAATTCTTTAATAATCAATGGAAACGCCTCACCCTTGTTTGCCGATAACAGTCCTTTAACATTTTCGGCAACAAAAACGGAAGGTTTTTTTTCTTTTAATATTCTACACATCTCAAAAAAAAGTTGTCCCTTTTCGCTTTTATACCCGAGTCTTTTTGGATTTTGTGCAATAACAGAGAACGACTGACACGGAAAACCGCCAGTTAAAATATCATGTTGCGGTACGTCGGCACTTTTTAAGTGCCGTATATCTTTAACCTCACATTTTATTGGAAAGTTGGCATTATATATTTCACAAATGGGCGCGTCAAAGTCCATGGCGAAGATGGTTTTTGTTTTTAGTTTTTGATATTTTTTACCCAAAAAAACAAAACCACCCTCGGCACCTAAATCCATTCCGCCACAACCTGTAAATAAAGATACTATGGTATATTTATTTTTCATACCATTAATTTATCCCAATTACCAGACTTTGCCGAATATTTTATATCAGCCCCATCTCTGATAACCATACCTAACGAATCGTCCTTATATCTTCCAACAGGATCTTTGATAATAAAAAGGCTCACAACTTGACTTGAAATCATTAATCTGTATATGAAATAGATTGACCGATGAGAATTTGCAGCGCTCCATTCGCTGGGTGTCATATGAAAGTTCGTGCTCGAAAGTTTCCCTCTGCTTATACTCGTTTTTACTTCAATGAGTCGTCTTAAATCATTAATTCCTTCAAAAGAAGTTATATCATAGCCGACCGCAAATTTTTCAGGAATTTTTTGGATCATATGTAAAATATCCTGACGACCCAAATTTGTAAGCCGATTTTTTTCATGTTCAATGACCATTGATTCACCGACATCACCTATCTCTTTGGTTTTGACTTTATCCTCATTTTGCGAATTTTTTTGAATTTTCTTCAATAATTCCAAAATAAATTCGGATTGTTTTGCCATACCTTCTTTTTCACCCATTTCACCAACAATGGTCGCGACATCCGCTTTGAATATGCTCGAATTAAGTTGATTGTTTACATATGAAAACCAAGCGTTTTGTGATTTAGCAATATCCGGTGCCGACAAATCGGTATTTTTATACAGTGCTTCGTAAGGTTGAAAATATTCAACATTGTTAACAAATGCATGCAAGGTTTCTATGTGGGTGTTGTTTAAATAATATTGATAGTTCGGTCTTAACGTGGCGAGATCGGCAAGTTCCATATAGTCCATAATGTCGCCGGCATATCTTGTAATATCTCCTCCCTGATCGTATTCGGTTTCTGATTCTCTGTTTTTTAAAATCAATCTTGCTGTTTCTGCTGGGCTTCTTGCATCTCTAGTAACTTTGAGATCATTAAAAATACAATGTGTCGCCTCTGCTTTTGTAATTCCAAATTTTTTGTCGCCCTCAATTTTTTGACCTTCAAAAAATACTTGTATTAAGTAACTTGTTGGTTTGAATTTAATTCCTTTTCTTATTAATTCGGCTGTTTCCTGCGGTTTCAAATGACCACCTGGATATTGAAAATAAAAAAGAAAGTAACGAAAAAATTCAATTAAATCTTGATTTTCCGCCAAAAGAATTGCCATTCTACCCGGTTTGGCTATATCGCCATCATATTCAATCAACCCAAAAAGTGACGATATTTCTGTTCGCCAATTATTGATTGTTTTTTCAGTTTTTGAAATATTGCCTGGGTAGAGTTTTATAACCTGGTTTAGTTTTGTGTTGAAATCGTCTTTATGTTCAGGTTTGAGACGAGAAATTTCTGTTGCCATATAAAGCAACACACTTTCAACATCATTTTTGAATCGTGGTCTTACATGGTGAAGCCTGCAATAATATTCGTTTGGCACTTTGTACATAGCAGTTTATTTAAATAATTTTATAAGTTGCTTTCCCAAGGATTCTGCCAAGAGTGGGGGAACTGCATTTCCAACCTGTTTATACTGGCTTGTTTTTGATCCTTGAAAAATAAAATTATCTGGAAACGACTGCAATCTTGCTGATTCCCTAACTGTCGGGATTCTGTTGTAGTTATAATGAAAATGGTGCCTATGGCCAGTATCAATTGTTGGGCTAGGCTTTTTGCTATTATAACGCGTCCAAGCGATATGCACCTTTCTTGTTTCTTTAAGATGGTCCGGCAAATTTTTGTAATTTCCTCCGTCTGGAACTAGTGCAATGATTGAAACGGTTTTATCACTGTGTTGAGAAACTTCGTGATTATATATCTTATCTATTTTTATTCTCATTAATTTTTGATAATCAGATTTCGGTTTTATCTTATTCACCGTACCATCCTTGACACTGTTTTCTGGTAAATCACATATTGCATCAAAACATGTTTGTTTATTTTTCATTAAAATTTCTTGTGGATACTCAAAATTATTCTTTTCCAATACTCCAACAAATACAACTCTCCGGCGATTTTGAGGAACACCATAATCAGAAGCTAGAAGAATTTTGTATTTCACATCATAATTAAGGTCAGAAAAATCTTTAATAATTTGATCCTTGATCTTTCCACCGGACATAGAAACTAGATTAGGAACATTTTCAAGAACAAATGCTTTGGGCTTAAAATATGCCACTGTTCTAACAAATCCTCTGTAAAGACTGTTCCTGGGGTCATTGGGATTCCTTTTTCCTGAGATGGAGAAACCCTGGCATGGAGGACCACCAATAATGACGTCGATTTTATTGCCTACTTCTTTTGCAATTTTTTCGGGTTCAAATTTGCCGAGATCTAGTAAAATTGTTTTTGCATTGTTATGATTTTTCTCGAATGTAACAAGTGAATCTTTCCAATTATCAACTCCTGCAATAATTTTAAAACCGGCTTTTTCAAATCCGAAAGAAAGTCCGCCACAGCCTGAAAATAAATCAAGAACCAAGGGTTTTTTATTTCTTTTTTTACCTTTTGACATAATACTATATTAATCCCTTTTCCTTAAAACTGAAAAATGGAATTTTTCCGTCTCTCGTCACAATAATGTGATCCGCTACTTCTATCCCGAGAATTTTACCAGCCTCCGCCAATCTGTTTGTCATTATTAAATCGTCTTTAGATGGTTCGGGATTACCGGACGGGTGGTTGTGAACAAATATTACTGATGCCGCCTTGTTTTTAATGGCTTCGGCGAATACTTCGCGCGGATGGACAATACTAGCATTAAGACTACCAATTGAAATTTCTGCAACTGAATAATTTCTACTGTTAAGAGCGATAATGTAGAAATGTTCTTTGTGATAATCTTTGAGTTTGCCTTTTATCAACTGATACGCCTTTCTTGGATCGGTAAGTTCCTTGCTCTTATATGGCAGGACTTGAGTGGAAAGTCGTCGACCAATTTCAAATGCGGCTTTTATTTGTGCCGCTTTGGCCAATCCAATACCTTTGATAGACGACAACTCATCAATACTGGCTTCGGATAATTTTTGAAGACTACCAAATTCTGTTAATAACTTTAGCGCCGTAACTGTCACTGATTCACCAGCAACTCCGCGCCCTAAAATAAGCTGTAATAATTCTTGGACCGAAAGTATCTGCTCGCCAAACTTAGCCAATCGTTCGCGCGGACGCTCCTCTGCTGGTAGGTCATGAATAGTAAATGATTTGCTCATATATACCCCATAACTTTATCCTTTTTTAGCCAAAAAATCAACTCCAAAAAACCGCCTTTTCGGCGAGTAGGGAACGGCTAAAGCGGCTTTAGCCGTTTAGGAAAGCTCGTAGTATACGCCCTGGCCGGTGTCGCCAACCTGCCTGACCGAACCCTCGGCCTCAAGCTCATTCATGTAGTTGGTGACCGTAGCGTCTGATACGCCCAAGAGCTGTTCAAAATCGTCGTTTGCAGCTTGGCCGTGCTTTTTGAGGTATGCAAGGATACGCTCCTTGTTTTTCTGCTTTTCGCCTTGCTGGCGGTAGTTCGTTGCCTTTATAGGCGGTGCGGGCTTGGGTTGTGGTTTTAAAAACCATGCGATTGCGAAGCCAAGGACAATGCCAGAAATCAAAACAATTAAAGGGTTCATATGTGGTGTTAGTAGTATTTTGTAGGTCCGTAGAAACTGTATTGTGCCACTTAAGGGTGTCCCTTTTAACCCCAAAAATCAAGCCAATTTCACCAGGCCATCGTCAATCGCGACAACGACATGCACCGCTTTGTTTCCCTGATTGGTGCGCTGGCTCGATAATCTTTTTGAGAGTGGCGTGAAAATGCGGCTTTATTTTTTTGTTGCCCTGGTCTTTATTCATTTAGTTTTGCATTCCTAATTGACAACCTGAAGTTAATTCTCCTGTTTCTGTGTCCCAACATTTATAGGCGATTGTTATTTCGTCAATAAAACCACCTTGGTGTAGCGTTGAAAGACCCACGCTAAATGTTACATGGCTATTTACACTCAATAGGCTTACCCAATCGGCTATTCTAAAATCATTTGCGTTCGGATCATAGGGTAAATTAGGTAAATAGGAGATTGCAGAAAGAGGCAATAAAGCTTCAGTATAACCATTATCATTACTATAGCTAATACCCTTTGCACGTAAAATGTGTCCGCCAAAGCCTTGCGGGTTTATATAGATACTCTCAGTATTTTCATCTAATGGATTATTGTTATTACCATTTTTTTTACTTAACTTAACGTAGACATAACCGCAAGCAATTTCATCCTTTCCACCTATTATTACGGTTGGTTCAAGGTTGCTGGTAAAACCACCACCCTGTGCATGGCTCCATTTGTTTTTTAAGATTTGTACAATGTGCCCTTGTTTTTTTAAAGACAAATAATCATCAAACGTATTTTCACATTTTGGGCGTGTTACGATGATTTTTTTTTCTTTAACTATTTCAGTTACCTTTTTTTCAGCTATTTCTTCTAAATCTTTTTTATTCCCAATACGAGAAGCAAAAGAAGTGCCAAAAATTACAATCAAAACAACAACTAAGAAACCAATGAGTTGAGGTAGTATAATTTTAGTTTTACTCCACCAATTACTCATTTGGTGTTGGCTCTGTGGTTGGCTCTCCATAGTATTTTACGATTAGCGGTTTCGCAGTAATAAGTGTTGCTACTATTAATGCAGCGTGGACAAAAAAAGGAACATCTTCACACCACCCCTCGAAAATTTCTTCAGTTACTTTATGAAGCTTAAAGAAAAAATAAATTGCCCCACAAAATACCATGAACACAACCCAACCCTTAACATTGGTTAAAATAAGACTCAAAAGATTCACAATAAGGAGCAAGCAAACTGCTGAAACACCACCTATGAATTTTTCGCTACCATTAGCTTTTATTTTATTAAAGGCTTTTTCAAAGTAAACCATATGGGGTCTAAAAACTTAACATATTTATTATATGCCCACAAGTACAAAAGAACAACTTGGTATCATGTTTTTTTACTTTTCCCAACCTTAGCGCCGTTATGTAATAGCGGTATACTTGTGGAAAAAGTCCAAATCCTCGCCTCTGCGGCGAACAAAGCACCTAAACAACCCCAATTTTTCCTTGTGGCTCAAATGGTGTAAATGAGCCACAGGCGTGGCTCACATAGGGACATAGATTGAGCCACAGCTAGTTGAAGGGTTCGTATCTGGCGTGGCGGGGGTGCCCGGCGCGTTTGAGTTTGCCGCTTTTGACCAAAGCCACAAGGTAGCGCGTAGCAGTGGCATCCGAGACCCGCAGGAGCTTTTGTACGTCGTCATTGGCAATGTTGCCGCGTTCGCGGGCCAGAGCCAGCACCTTGTCCAGCTTTTTAGCTTTGCGGAACTGGATTTTTTCTCTGGCTTTGGCGAGTAGGCGATGTATGGTGCTGGTTTTGGGTACAGGAGCAGGCGGGACTGCTGGTTTGGCAGGTTCAAGAGTCGGAGCTTCTGGTTCGGACGCTGGCGGTGCAGGCGGTGGGGGAGCAGGAGTCGCTGGAGCCGGAGATGCTGGCGCTGGCTCTGTCGGCGCGATTGGCTCTGGTTCGGGTGAAGTTAGGGGCTGGGGCTCGGTTATCGGTGGAGTTGTCGGCGTTTCAATAAGCGTCTCAACCGGATTCACGGGTGCGTCTGTTACTGTTGGCGTTGTGTTAGTGTTTAATTCTTCTGCCATAAAGATTTTAAATAAAGAATTCTTAAAGAATTTTTCGAGCGACCTCCAAGAGCGAAGAAAACTCCATGGTATTCCACCCTTCTTAAAAGAATTAAAAATCAAATTTTCCTTCCTAATTTTCCTCTTTCAAAAACAAAAAATAATTATAAAAAAATTTATTTCACACAACTAGAGCATATGTGGAATCATTCCACATATGCTATGCATTCAGATGTGTTATGTGTAATTAATTGCGTAATTTTTTTATAATATTCACGATTTCCGGAAACTCTGAAATCAAAAAATGACCC
>Ga0210057_1011025_pt1 | contig 10092 bp, 9 predicted proteins | sample CryGeyCG2114_010_2_FD_183968 | JGI IMG/M metagenome (GOLD analysis project Ga0210057, IMG submission 183968) | Groundwater microbial communities from aquifer - Crystal Geyser CG10_big_fil_rev_8/21/14_0.10 (SPAdes) (version 2) | ecosystem: Environmental > Aquatic > Deep subsurface > Groundwater ...
CCGCTTTTATGATCAGCAAATTTACCCTCCGTCGTCGAGCCGTCTTTGAAGATAATGTGGATTGTCGTGCCCTTGGGGAATGATGAATGCATAACAATTTCTAATTACTCTAATTGACCTAATTATAGGCTTAATGTCAAAATCTAGGTGCTAAAAGTAATTGATTGTGGTATCCTAGAGCCATTAATCAACTACTTATCTACAAGGAATTGTAAACAATGGCTAAAAAAACTGTCCCAACTGTGATTCAAACCAAGTAAAAAAGGATGGTCGTCAGACCGGTCGGCAGCGATACAAATGTTGCGATTGTGGCAAAAGATTCCAATCAAAAAATCGCCCTGAGAAATTAGAACGAAAAATCTATGATCAGTATGCCAACGACCGTAAAACATTAAAAGTCTTAGCCAAAGAAAATCATCATGGTATTGGCTGGGTCAGGTCCAAACTACAAAAAGCCCAAACTCTTAAAAAGGAAATCCAGCCCAATGGCTATGTCTTCGTCGCAGCTTGCACTTTCTTCGGCAGAGCTTGCGGCTACGTCATCTTCAGAGTGCCAAGACTTAAGAAAAATATCTACATTAATTCGATCATGTTTGAAACAATTTATGAATACCAGAAAGGCAGAATTAAAGTCCAGCAGCTTGGCTTTACGATTCAGGCGATCGTCCTAGATGGCAGACCCGGAGTGAGAAATCTGTTCAGTGATATCCCAGTCCAGATGTGCCATTTTCATCAGAAACAGATCATTAGGAGATATTTAACTTGCAATCCTAAGTTGGAAGCCGGCATTGAATTAAAAGCGATCGTTGAAACGCTAGCCAACACCACCGAGGAAACATTCACCAGTCAATTCACAGTCTGGTGTGACAAGTGGGATTCTTTCTTAAAAGAACGTACAACCGATCCATTAACCAAGAGGTGGTCGTACACCCATAAACGAATTAGGTCAGCCAGACGGAGTCTTAAAATCAATTTACCATTTCTATTCACTCACCTGGCATATCCGGAATTAAATATCCCAAATACGACCAATTCGCTGGACGGCAGTTTCAGTTTCTTAAAGGAAAAAACTAACATTCACCGAGGTATGAATAAAGAGAACAAAAACAAGATCATTGAGTATTTATTGAACAATTAGGGGTTAAAAAACACCTAAAAATCGCTATTAAGCCGTATTTCTTCTTGGTTTTGCCCGTCTCGGTGTTTTTGATCTTTTCTTTGAGTTTCATTGTTGGCTGGAAAAAGTTAAGATAGAGGCGCCACTCATTGGCATAAAGATCATTGAGAATATTTAGTTGTTTATCTGTCTCCAGCCTAGAATAGCCAACCAGCTGTCTGATGGCTGTCCAATTCTTCTGTTCAACATGAGCATTATCATTTTTATGGTAAGGACGGCTTCTTGTCAAGGTGACCTTGTTTTTTTCACAATATCTTTTCATCTGCCAGTTGATAAATTCAGAACCGTTATCAGGATCAAGCCCCTTCATCCTAAATGGTAATCTTTTTCTAATTTGATCCATTCGTGTTACGGTTGCTTTTTCGCCTTTGCCCGTGGTTGCTCCCTGTTCAGACCAGCCAGTGGCGATGTCGACTAAATCTAAGCTGTAGACGAATTGACATTGGACCGTTTCACCACAATGTGCCACGGTATCAGTCTCAAACCAACCAGGTTCAGTTTCTTCCCATCGGCCATATCTAATAGCTATTTCATGTTTTAAAAGGCTACCCGGTCTGGTTGTGCCACCAATTCTGATCAGTGATCTTTTCAACTCCTTGGATAATATTTTCTTGACTGACCCAAGACTGATTTTTAAAAGTTTTTTCTGAACCTCATCATTAATATTCAGACGATTAAAAACAATTAGTTTTTCCAGTAGATCAGGAATGAACGGATGAAGCCGTTCCCCACAGACTTCATCGGCGGCTTGCCATAATACTTTTAAAGCATCAGTGACCGGTTGATCGTAAATCTTTTTTCTTGGCTTATACCGTTTCCATTTCTTTAGTAGAGGTTTATTTAAAAGATCAAGAGCATACTTTCTGTGATATTTTGTAAAACAACAAAAGTCATTTAAAAGTTGTGTTTTGTCTTTTTTGTCAGCCTTCCAGTATTTTTTCTTGACTTCAATCAGATACTCTCTTTTTGATAATTTACTCATCATTTGCTTTCTCTCCAAGCTTTGTTTAGAAACTTGGAAGTGTAGCAAATTACGGTAAGATTTTCGACTATCTAACGATACTGATTTCAGTAACATTTTTAACTATCTAACGAATCAGCTCATGGTAAGATTTTTCGTTATCTAAGTCGTGCCATTGACAACTTACCACACTCTTTGATATGATTGCATCATCACGATGAGAGGCTACACTTAAGGTTCCGTCCGAAGGTTAATGCCTCTCTTTTTTATTGCCCATCTTTCTGTTGACAAATTTAGACATTATTTGCTATGATAAATGCATCATCAGGGAGAAAACGAGCCTCTAGCCATGTGCTAGATGAGTGCACGCCTCCCTTTTTTGTTCTCCAGAAATCCTCTATCATCTTCAATATAAATTTTATATTTGTCAAACGGTCGAAGCAGTTTCGACATCGATTTTTTGTTGGGAATAATAACTTTGTGTAATTCATTATTTCCTTCTAAAAATCTGTGCAGACAGGCAAAATCTCCGTCGCCAGAGACAATAACAGCCTTGTCATAATTTTTATACTCAACCGTTGCAGAATGCAATACTAGCTCGGCGTCAATATTACCCTTTGGTTTTCCGAAACTATCTTTCACAGTTTCTTTAAAAACCAGTTCGTAGCCAAATGACTTCAATTCTGAATATAGTTCTCTGTTTTCACTGATATAACCAATAAAAAGCAAGGCTTTTGATACATGGAATTTGCTCTGAAGATAAATTCTAAACTTTTTGAAATCGAGTTGCCAACCGTGGTAGATTTTCTTGCCATGCCGAATGATATCTTTTTTAGTTCCTAAATTCAAATTCTGACTATCAATAAAAGCGTAGACAATGTCTTTGTGTTTGGTTCCTCTCCTTCGCACCTCCCCTGCCCGAGGGGAGGTCGGGTGGGGTGGGAGTGCAGAAATGTCAGAGCCTGCCCTGAGCGAAGCAGGGCGAGGTCGAATGGGTGAGGTTTTTTTCTTCTTTGCTGGCATTATTTGTAAACAAAAAAACTTTAATTGTAAACTAATTGTAAACAAAACCGTGCTTACTGATTATTTACCCTGAGCTTGCTTGCCCTGCGTAGCGTTACGTGTAGTAGGGTCGAAGGACTGCTTACCGCTTATTACTTACCAGCTTACAGCTTCTTGACGACCCCCTTATCCGCATCCACCTCTACCATATCGCCTTCTTTAAACACTTTGGTAGCGATTTTTTTTATGATTCAAGAATCATAAATCCTTCGTTAATCGCGTCACAAATAAAATCATCGAGCAAAGATTGGTCGTCAGTAGTTTGCGTTTTGTTCAGGTATTGCAGATACAACACTTTTTTATCTTGCTTGATTACAGCAGGGGGTAAATTTCTGCGCAACATCATCGCCTGCAAGATGAGCCGACCGATACGACCATTGCCATCTACAAACGGATGAATTTGTTCGAAACGGGCATGAATTCCTGTCGCCTGGGCGATAATATCCGTTCGTGATTTGTTGGTGTCCGCGACTAGTTCCTTCATCAGGTCAGGAACTTTGAGGTAATTTGCGGTCGGTATGTTTGCTCCGACAATTCGGACTCCGTGACGACGATAAAGACCAGCCTCATCATTAATACTGTTGAGCAAAATAGAATGTAACTTCAGTATCAGCTCTTCGGTGATTATCTTAGAATTATTTAAATAATCGAAAAGATAGATCAGAGCAGTCTGATGATTTTTGGCTTCCAGCTGCTCGACCAGCGATTTTCCGGCGATCGATGAGTTTTCAAAGAGAATAGCGGCCGTTTCTCCCTCCGACAATGTACTTCCCTCTATCTTGTTTGTTTGATAAGTCAGCTCTAGCAAAAATTCATCAAAAATCTTCTTATTTCCAGAGATCGTTTTAATAATATTTTGATATTTTTTTGATTTGGCGACAATAATTTGTTTTTTGACGGCCAACTCACCAGCAGGAACTTTTCTAACGCCGGTAATGGTCTCAAATAATTCATCAATTTTTGAAAGTGTTTTTGCCCTCGGCTGTGATTTACCATTGATCAAACTATTGAAGGCGACAAAGGACAAGCTGATTTTAGCCGCCAACTCAGTCTGTGTCAGACCGGTAATTTGTTGAATAATCTTTAATTTTTTACTTATATCCATGTTTTGATCTTACACAACTTTATAAAGTTTGTCAATATTTACACAATTTTATAAAGTTTGTCATGCCATTTTCCTCACAATTCCTCGCTCCGCATCCACCTCAACCCAGTCGCCGTCTTTCAATATTTTAGTCGCATTCTTTGTACCTATTATACAGGGTTTTTTCAATTCCCTCGCCACAATCGCAGCGTGACAGATAATACCGCTACAATCATCTAGTTCAGATTGCAACAAAGAAATTGACGAATCAAGACAAATGGATTTTCTTCACTTCTTCCAAAAGTTCTTCCAATCCATCGCTTGTCTCAACTTTATACTCGTGATGATGGTCTATTTCAAGTAAATTTTGTGGGATTGATTTTAGTTCAGTTTGCAAATATGCCTTAATTTCGTCAAGAGTAGGCAACTTATAAAGAAATTTTCCTGATCTGACAACCTCAATTAAAAGTGGTCGTCCAACAATTTTTTCTGACTCCAAGCCGATAACATCCTTGTCTTCCTGTCGATAAACCTGTTTAACGCCAGGGTAACTCAATTTGCCCGGTGCAAATTTGGCAGTTTGAGTGATGATATCGCCATCTTGAAGCTGCGCCATTTTGTAAACTACTTCTAGCTTCGGCGCATCGGCTACTGTGACACCCTCTGTAATAACACAATACATATCGATGGGAGCATTTTTTCTCTCCAGTTCGAGAATTTTATATTCATCAAGATTGCTGGCAGCCATGATTTTGACGTTATTTAATCCCTCCTCATCAAGCCTTCTTCGGGCTTTGAGGGAAATTTCATACATGTCACCGCTATCAATAAAAATCCCCTTGAGTCCACCGCCTTCTGCTTTCAATTCTTTGGCAACAGTAATCGCATTTTTCAATCCCTGATCTGTGTCGTAAGTATCAATCATTACCATCATCTCGTTCGGAAAATACTTCGGGATCGCTCGCATTGCCGTGATCTCATCCGGAAATGACTTGATAAAAGCGTGATAGGCAATCCGCACCGGATGCGGCATTGGAATAGAATATTTTTTGTAAGTAGCAGGAATAGACGCGATTGATGCTGATCCAACAATGTATGAACTTCTATTACATTTCATTGACGACTCAAAGATCTGCGCACGCATCCCGCCGATACCCAGAATGCCATGTGGAGCAGCCGCAATTACGGAGCGAATCACTTTGCTAGCAAATAGTGTGTTGCTAGTAATCGTGTTAGTCAGAAACATTGTAATCAGGTTAGCCTCGATAATCGGCGCCGAAATCCTGACCATCGTCTCGCCTTGAAAAAATATGCTTCCCTCCGGCATCGCCCAAATATCACCGGAAAATTTGAATTTTTTTAAATATTTAGCGAATTTTCTCGTTATTACACCGTTATCAAGCAAAAATTTGATTTGCTGTTTGCTATAACTCCACTTTCTGATCCCCTCAAGTATTTCTTCCAAGCCACTAAAAACAAAGAAGTTACGACAGTCCGGCATGTCTCGAACGAGCAGGTCAAAAGTGGCAATTTGCTTGTCCATCCCTTCTTCAAGCCAGATCGAACCACACGAAAAGATCTGGTTGTACTCGAACAAGCTTAAATCATCGGGTGTAAAAAGATGTGATTGTGGAATATTGTTTGTCATCGTTTTTTTATTTAAGATTTGAAATTATGAAGCGCGAGATCATCTCGAATAATTTCGGTTTACTTTCCGGTTTTAAGTGAAAGAGATGGTCTTTTTCTGGAAATTCTGCGATCTCACACTCAGGAATCAAGTGATATACCTCTCGCAGTTTCGCGGGATAAAGATATTGATCCTTGCCAGTGACGATCGCAAGAGTTTTTGACCTGATTCGTTCAAAATACTTACGATTATTATATTGGAGGGAATCAGCATACAAACCATATCCCATCTTTGTTTTTCCGTAAGACGTACTGTCGAAAAATAAATATCCTTGGCTCTTCCATAAAGAAAGGCCATTTTCACCATGAGTCATGATCGCATAATCTTTATTGTCAAAGATCATTGTTTGAAGAACTAAAAGATTAATAATGCCTGGATTTTTCCCTGCCACGATTGCTGCTCCTAGAGCTGGCCAACTCGAGGCACAAAGACCAATCTTTTTAAATCCCTTTGATTTTAGATGCTCAAGAACAGCTTCAAGCCCTGAAACTATTTTTGTTGTCGTCAAATCGGATAGCTTGCCTTCACTTTGACCATGACCATATGCATCAAAAACCAAGACCGCAATCTTGTTCTTGATAAAACCTAGAGCCATCAGGTTTTTTGATGAATCCTCTTTGTTTGCCCCAGTACCAGGCATGACAATCACAACCTTATCAGTTGGTTTGTATGGTATCGCAAATGTCAGCGATATTTTAAATCCATCTTTATCAGTGACAAAATAATTTTGGACTTCACCTGAATCACCCACAATTTTTGAAATATCATAAATCATTTGCTCTTCTTGGCTCCGGCACATAAATTTTCATTCTTCTTTGTATCACGGATTACAAAAATCTCATCACCAACAATGTTTTCTAAAAACCAACTCTTTTTGGTGGGCGAAAGAGGACTTGAACCTCCACGGGATTGCTCCCATAGCGTTCTGAACGCTACGTGTCTACCAATTCCACCATTCGCCCGTATCAGTTCGTAAAGTAAAAAGTTCTTAAAGTTTATAAAGAAAGTAGATTCTGCCCACACTTTATGAACTTTCTAACTTGAAAAACTTTATAAACTCATTATTTCTTGACACGCTTCTCATCGATGTACCACTTCCCGATCGTATCAAAACGGGAATAAACCTGTGTGCCTGTGATTGACCTGATCCCCTTCACCTGGGGTTTGACGTAATATTTGTAACGAATCGGTTCATAAAATTCGGCAATCGCCCCGGATTGTATCGCGGTGAAAACTTCGTCATATTTAACATTTCTGGCTACAGCATCGGGCAACATCCGGGCGTCTTCCATCAGGATGTCCGAGGCTTTATCTGACCAGCCAGCTAGATTCAGGTCGTTTATCTGACTCGAATGCCAGTATGTATAAGGATCGCGGTCATCACCGAAGTCAAAGCCGTATAATATCAGATCATAATCTTTCTTGACAATGTGGTCCTGAAAACCAGCGCTGTCATAATAGTTGATCTTGACTTTAATATTTTCCGCGGCAAACTTCTTGGCCAGATCAGTCGCTCTAGTGTGTTGTCTCGGAGCATCAAGTGTTGCAAGTGTCAAATTTAATGGTTGATCAAATTTACCACCGGATAAAATTTTCTGCCGAACAGCAACATCTTTCAGTGCGTCTTTGCGCAAATTGAAAATCAGAGCGAGCTCACGCGATGAGTTATAATCGAGTTTGGCGCTACTCGGCGGTTCAGCACCAAAAACGGCATTTGTCTTGGTATCGGTCATAAACTGATTGACCGCCTCATGAATATTGCTAAGGAAAAGAATTGTCGCGCTGTCAAGATAGGGCTTGTCACCAGAGTACGCGTCATTGCGCACCAGATCAACTTGACTGATCTTACCGCCATCAGCAGTGACTGATTTGATAAATTTGAACGGCCCGGAACCGACCAGACTCTTAGAAAAATCGTCTGGGCTGAGATGAGCAGGGATAATTCCAAAATCACAATCAAAAATAAAGGGGCCGTAGGCCTTTTGCAAAACGAATTCAATCGTCTTATCATCGATAATTTCTGTAGTCACTCCCGACCACGTCTTGAAGATGGGGCTTTTCAGGCTCGGATCTTGAATTTTTGCCACAGTCTGGGCCACATCGTTGGCGGTCAAGGGCTGACCATCGCTAAACTGATTGTCGGATTTCAAATGAAAGGTGTATTTCGTCCCATCGCTTGAAATCTCATAGCTTTCGGCCGCATCTGGCAGAACAGTATTTGGTCCCGTCACTTTGACCAGACCCTGAAACATCAGACGAGTGACGCTTTTCTCGGCATCAGTTTTGGCTACAATCGGATTTAGAAATTTTACCTCACCAACCATTGCTTCTGTGTATGCGCCACCCCGATCCGGCGCCGAAACAGTTTCAACTATATAACTTCTGTATGATCTGGCACCCATCAAAACCATAGCGATCAAGAGAAAAACACTCGCACCAATCTTTTCTCGCTTCGTCATCAGGATGTAACTTTTCTTCAAGTTAGCAAAAAATATCTTGGCACGATCATACGTGTCAGTCACAAACAAAAAAAGTTTTTGCCTGCCTCGAGGATTTTTTTGCTCGAGAGGCCAAACCTCTACCTTTCCGTTCGATTTTTGCGATCGGAGCCGAAATTTCAATTTCATAAGTTTCCAAATCTCCTGCGAAATTACAAATTTTAGATATAATTACCAATTAGATGAATCGAATTTGTAATTATGTAATATAAGTAATTTCGTTTAGATTCGTAATTTGGTAGTAGAATTATTTAACAAAGAAGACTGTCGCTACTGCCGACACACAAAACAGAACTGCCACGACAATGGTCGCTGTAAACAGGAATTTTTCAATTCCACGTCTTGAGCGATAAACATTTCCTTCACCACCAAAAGCCGAGCCGAGCCCAGAACCACTTTGCTGCATCAAGACCAATGTGGTCAAGACAACTGCTAGAATAATCTGAATAATTTTTAATGCCATAATTTTAGAATTTCCAATTACCAGTGATTAATTTTCATTTAATGTTCAATAGTCAATAAAGAATGAAAATTAATTCTAAGATTACAACAGATGCGCCCAAAAAGCAATGCAAAAGCCCTTTACCCCTCTGCTCGTCATCCTGAGTGAATCCGCCAAGTGGCGGAGAATCGAAGAAGTTTGTGTAAAATATTTATGAACTAAATACGATTGTCTTGCTCGCAAACTTGCCGAGACTGCTTTTATCAATCTCCAGATGAGTCACCTTCTCAACTCCCCAGCCCATTTTCTGGACAAAATCCTCGACCGAGGCAAGGACTGAATCAGGGGCTGAATTTGCCGTTTGATAGTGCATTGGCAAGACGACTTTGGTCTGCAACTGCTTGACGACTTCGACAGCTTGAGCGGCGTCAATAGTATAAGTTCCGCCGACAGGAATCATCACTACGTCTATCTGACCGATCTGATTTAATTGCTCCGAGGTCAAAATATGACCAAGATCACCAAGATGCGCCAACCTCAAGCCTTCAATTTCATAGACAAAGACAATATTATTGCCACGCTTTGCCCCTTGCACGTCGTCATGAAAAGTCGACACGCCTTTGATCAATATCTCTGGGGACGTTTTAGTTTTTGGGGACGTTTCTCCCTGGAGAGAAGCGTCCCCAAAAACGGCATCCTCAAGAAAAACATTTTCACCAGTAGTATCAATAATTTCCGGATCACCTCCGACACCGGCAATGTAACTGTGATCATGATGACCGTGCGAAACTGTCACGATCTCTGCCGTCAGATCAGCCGGCAAAGCCCCGTACCCCGGATCGTGCGGATCGATGACAATAGTTTTAGTGCTTTCAATCTTAAAAGTCGAATGACCTAAATATTTGATTTTCATCTGCTTTCTCCAATTTTATATTCTTTAATTTCTAATTCTATAATACTACTTTTTTGAGAAAAAATGGTATGACTCCGACCGTTCAACAGAGCTCACGGGGTCGAAATGACAGGGGTGAGTGAGCAATCACCCTGACAAAACTGTTAGCTCCAAATTAAAAGTGCAGTAGATCACGCTCAAAATAGCCCTCTCTCCAAATTAAAAGTGCAGTGCAGTTTTTAGCTAAAATTTAAGTGTTTAGAAACTTAAAAAAGGAGCTAAAAATGAG
>Ga0210057_1011027_pt1 | contig 10091 bp, 6 predicted proteins | sample CryGeyCG2114_010_2_FD_183968 | JGI IMG/M metagenome (GOLD analysis project Ga0210057, IMG submission 183968) | Groundwater microbial communities from aquifer - Crystal Geyser CG10_big_fil_rev_8/21/14_0.10 (SPAdes) (version 2) | ecosystem: Environmental > Aquatic > Deep subsurface > Groundwater ...
GGAAACTTTATTTACATTTTGACCACCGTGGCCTCCAGCGCGGAAAAATTGCCACTCAATATCTTCATCTCTTATTTCAATCTCCTTGTCATCAATCACCGGAAATACCTCAACCAGGGCAAATGAAGTCTGTCTGAGTTTATCAGCATTAAAAGGCGATTGTCTGACCAAGCGGTGTACTCCAGCTTCAGCTTTAAGAAGTCCATAGGCAAAATTTCCATGCACATTTATGACGGTACTTTTGACACCCGCTTCTTCGCCTGGCACAAGATCAATCTCCTCCCATTTCCAGCCTTTTATATCAAAATATCTAGTATACATCCGAAAAAGCATTCCCGCCCAGTCCATCGCTTCAGTGCCTCCTTGACCAGCATGTACTGCAAAAATTGCATCGCCTTTGTCATATTTACCTGAAAGAAACAATCTTATTTCATAATCACTAATCATTTTTTCAGCTTCCTTCAGCTCATTTTCTTCAAGCAAAAGCTCCATCATCGCAATATCGTCAAGTTCAGTTTTCATGTCAGCAATCCGCTTCATAATATCGGCGGCTTCTTCGTGTTTTTCCCAGAAGTCTTGTTCATAAGTTCTTGCCTCTAGAGATTGCAATTCAGTTTTAATTTCTGTTGGATTTATCCTTTTTCGGATCTGTTCAAAAGTCTGAATCAGCTCTTTCTTTTTATTATCATCCATAATTTAAACACTATATTAACATATTTTTACTATCACAGAGGTCTAAGGAGGATTTAAGGTAAGAAGCTGTTTGGAAAGTATTATAACAGCTTCATAAGAGCCTGTAATGAAAACTGATTTTAGTATTTTAGTTCACTTTTTAAACAGGCTCTAAGTAGATTACTTAAAATCAGTGCCGACAATAATGACGGCATCAGCGGCATTATCTGAGTCAAGTTTTTCAAAAACAACCCTGCTTTCAACTTCTGATTTTATCTCTGCCGCAAGAAGATTGGCCAACCGACTACCATCGTCTTTGGTCTGGATTACTGTTGTCTCGTAATCAAAAGTGTCGGCATTACCAGTAAGGATATCTTCGTAGCCGACATCCTGGAGAAAGGATTTTACTTTGCCGGCCTTGCCAACGATTCCTGAACCATTGAGAATTTTTATTTTTACTGCACTTTTATCTATCTGAGGAGTTGGCGTCGGAGTAGGCGGTTCAGGTGTCGGAGAGTCGGGCATCGCAGTCGGTTTTGGAGTAAAAATTTTGGGCATGGTTAAATTTGTCGGAATATTGATCGCCAAATCTCCGGATCTGACTTTAGATACTCCAAACAATATTGCAAACCCGAAAATAAAAGATAATAAAAATAGAACTACAGCCTTTTTTGGAATATTAACTTTCGGCAGGCTTAGTTTTTTACCGTTTTTATTACCATTTTTATTTGAAGATACACCCTTAAGCAGTGAAAAATCCTTATTTTCGGTATTAAAAATAAAAGCGCCAATCAGCATATCATAAGTCAGAATCGGCAACTCGGGCTGGTTTTGTCCTTGAAGCATTTTTAAATAATCTGAATAAAAATGCGGAATAATTCTTTTTAATGGATTTGTCCACATTCCTACTTCTTTTGTAAAAAGATCTTGTCGTACAGTGTCTGCCTTAATACCGGATAATATAAATCGATTAATTTTTTGATTTTTCTTTTCAAATTCATCTGCTTTTTCTTTGAGAGTAAGCTTAAAGTCTTTTTTTTCGTTTAGCTTAATCTCTATTTTATCCTGACTTTGAAGACCATAGGAGTTATATACATATGCACCAAACATCTCTTTTTCGTATAAGCCGTAGATAATATGTTCAACCTTCCCTTTGCGAAGAGTTTTTTCAAATAATTTGTAATAAGAAAGCGTATCAGGATAGATATTAATCAAACGATAATCAAGTAGTCCAAGCGAATTTTGCAGTGTTTCAATGAACGCAAGATCGATACTGTAAAGACTAATGAATTTTTTATTATTATCTTCAACAAAAAAATAATCACTTGCAGTCTCAGGTGAGGATGGAAAAGAACTTTTTATTTTATCCTTTATAAAGGATAAAATAGCCGATGAAGATACGTCTGAAGGAACTTCAGTCCGTAAAAAATTAAATGAATTTTGTGGAAGAATCAATGTTACTTCCTTATCTCTGGAGTGATCGACAGATGGTACATTTGCAGCAATTTCCTTCATTGCAGATGCAAGAACATCACTGTTAATTACTTTACCATTTTTAAGTAGATCAACCTGAAATTTTTTTTGGTAAAAACCAATGCTATATTGTCCCAATAATGATTTCTTTACGTGAAACAGTTTTATTTGATTTTGATCAATATACAAAAATAGCATCGTATTATTATAATACAGTAAATGTAGGAAAAAAAACAAGTGGTATACAAAAAGATGGAAAATCAAAGCAGAGTGGTATAAAATAAGGACACATGCATGAAACAGTTGAGGAGATTAAAAAAAAACAAGATATAGTAGAGTATATTGGTTCTTTTGTTACTTTAAAGAAGGCAGGAAGGAATTATAAGGGATTGTGCCCATTTCATCAGGAAAAATCTCCTTCTTTTATTGTATCTCCCGATCGGCAAATTTGGCACTGTTTTGGTTCGTGTGGGGAAGGTGGAGATGTAATTCGCTTCCTTATGAAATTTGAAAATCTTACCTTTCCTGAAGCAGTTAAAGAATTAGCTAATAAATTAAATATTCCTATTTCCTCATCATTCTCTTCAGAAGATTCTGTTTGGAAAAAGAAAGAAAGATTATTTCTTCTTAATCGTACTGCATGTGATTTTTATCACTATGTATTACTCCATTCGAAATTCGGTAAAAAAGCTAGAGAATATCTTGCAAAGCGGAATATTAAAAGCGAAATAATCAATACATTTGAAATCGGATATGCCCCCTCATCTTGGGATTCATTACGACGTTTTTTATTTAAAAAAAAATTTCGTGATGAAGATTTAATGGATGCAGGGTTAGTGATTCGAACAGAGAAAGGGTCGTTATTTGATCGTTTTAGAGGAAGACTTGTTTTTCCATTGAAGGATGCTCGGGGGAATATTGTTGGTTTTTCTGGAAGGTTGCTATCAGAAGATATTAAACAGGCAAAATATATTAATACTCCAGAAACATTGATCTATCATAAACGAGAAACCCTCTTTGGTTTGCATCTTGCAAAAGAAAGCATACGAAAAGAAAAAAATGTTATTGTTGTTGAAGGTGAGTTTGATATGATTTCTCCTTATCAATCAGGTATAAGTAATATAGTTGCAATTAAGGGATCGGCTCTCACAAAAGATCAATTACTTCTTATCAAAAGATACACAAATAAAATATCTCTTGCTTTAGACTCTGATGAAGCAGGGGCAGAAGCTATGAAAAGAGGTATTAAGGAGGCTGAAGAGTTGGATTTTGAATTGGGAGTTATTATTTTCTTGGAAGGAAAAGATCCTGATGATGCTATCCAAAAAGATCCTGTTTCTTTTAAAAAAGCAGTTATGTTACCTGTTCCTATCTATGATTTTTTAATATCTCACTTTCTAAAAAAATATCCAGAAGATACTGCCTTTAGTAAAAAAAATATTGGTGAAGAAATTGTTCCTTTTATGGTGTATATAAACAATCCGATTGTTCAATCTTATTACATAAAAAAGTTAGCCATTATTCTTGGGGTAGATGAAAGTAGTGTTGAATCAATTTTGCGTAAGGCGAAGTACAATAAAAAAGCATTTATTTCTACAAAAGAGAAAGAAAAAGAACCGAAAGGTAACAGAGTAGAGATGATAGAAAGACATTGTTTAAGTCTTCTATTCCAAACAGAAGATGTGTGTAAAAATATTATGTTGTTGAAAACAATACTTGAAGCATCGGATTTTTCATATCCAGCGTATAGTAATTTATTTCAAGAGCTGATAAAAGGATGTATTACAGCTAATAGCTTATTTAATGTAAATACATTTGCTCAGTTATTATCTCCTCAACTTCGTTCTGTATATGATGAGATATATTTATCAACATCTTTAGATATGGGCTCACAAGATCAAAGTATTTTAAAACTAAGTTATGAAATAAAGCAGTTCTCTTTGAAAAGACAGTTACAATCGTTTCTTACTTCTGATAAAATAGAAAATCAAGAAAAAATGCATCAATTAAATGTTTTATTAAAAGAGGTGGAAAAAAAGGTAGCAAAGGTATAAAATAGCAATACTCATTATGATAAAACAAAAATTCCCAAAGTCATTTAAAGATTTATTACAACAGGGCGAAGATGACGGATTTGTTGTTCAAGACGATATTTTTCTCGTTTGTTCTGAGCCAGAGAAACATATTGAAGAAATTGATGAATTTTTTAATAACGCACTTCTTAAAGGGGTAGATATTTATGAAACCATTTCAACTCGGGAGGAAGAAGAAGTTCATAAATCTGCTGAAGAAGTTGAAAAGGAATTAGAGCAACTTATTACTATAAAGCATGGCGAGTCTCTTGATCCTATAAAAAAATATCTTAAAGAAATTGGTAAAACACCTCTCCTTGTATTTGAGGACGAAATAAAATTAGCACAACAATATGAAAAAGGAAGCGAAGTAGCAAAAGAAAAACTTATTAAAGCGAATCTTCGTTTAGTAGTATCAATCGCAAAAAAATATCTTGGAAGGAGATTGTCCTTTTTAGATCTTATTCAAGAAGGAAACAAAGGTCTCATTAGAGGGGTTGAAAAATATAATTGGAGAAGAGGATTTAAATTTTCCACATATGCTACTTGGTGGATACGTCAAGCAATTACTCGAGCAATTGCAGATCAATCTCGCACTATTAGGATTCCCGTTCATATGGTTGATCAAATCAATCGCTTTTATAAAACTCAACGAAAACTAACTCAAAAATTAGGACGGGAACCTTTGGTGAAGGAGACTGCAAAGGAAATGGAAATGTCAGTTGATGAGGTTGAAAATTTAATGAAAATATCCCAACAACCAAAATCATTATCAACGCCGGTTGGAGACGATAAAGAGGCGACACTTGAACAGTTTGTAAGTGATCAAGCTCAACCAACACTGTATGATAAGGTCTCACGTGAACTTTTAAAAGAGGCGCTTGGTAAAGTTCTTGAAACACTTTCTCCACGAGAAAAAAAAGTACTTATTATGCGTTTTGGTTTGGATGATGGTAAACCAAAAACGTTAGAAGAAGTAGGAAAGGAGTTTAAGGTAACAAGAGAGCGCATTCGTCAGATTGAAGCAAAAGCAATTCGTAAACTCAAACATCCTACCCGAGCTCGAAAACTGAAAGACTTCTTAGAATAACTGCAGTAAATAGTCTACACATATATTGAATTTTTTTTATTGTCCCAACAATCTAAAAACATATTTTTGTAGCATATAAGCGACTGCATTTATTTTGCGCTTTGTATATCTTTTCGTATTATGAAAGGTGACTTCTTTTATAAACGGTTAGGTGAGAGAGTAAGCTTTGAGCGAAAAAAAAGAGGATTCTCTCAAGATGAACTTTCAGGTATAGCTGAATTGGATCGAACTTATTTAGCCCGTATTGAAGAAGGAAAAGCAAATCCTTCAATGCGTATTCTTCATAAAATTGCGCGAAAGCTAAAAGTAAAAATAAACTACCTATTAACAGGTGTATAACGAGTTGCAAAATATTCTGATTAGGTGTACATTTAGATATAAATGAAGACAGTTATGACCGAAAAGCAAAAAGGGCTTAACTTGTGGGCAGTTATTCTTATTATTTGGAGTTTTTATCGGGCTTTTTTTAAAACAGATCTTCCTATTTGGTTTGATGAGATTATAATGAAACCTTTCGTTTTTGTATTACCGGTAATTTTATTTATCAGTAAATTTGATAAAAAAAAGCCTATTACTGTTTTGAAATTGAATATTCACAAAAAATTATATTATATATTTTTAGCAGTATTTATCTTTTTTTTATTTTTTTTTACCAAGTTAAAATCATTATTTTTTTATTATTTTTTTATCTCTTTATTTACTGCATTTTCCGAAGAAATACTTTCAAGAGGTTTTATCTTAACAAAGATATATGAGGAGTCAAAAAATAAATTTTTCTCAATTCTTCAGTCTTCTCTTTTGTCAGTTTGTTTACATATACCCATTATTCTTACAAATAATGTATTTAGTGGAGCATTACTAATTAAAGTACTTATTTTAGACTTTATATTGGGAATTGTTGTTTCATTCCTTTATCTGGAAGAAAAAAGCTTAATACCACCTATTTTAGTTCACACCGTATTTAGTCTTTCTTTTTATTTGTTTGTATAAAAGCGTATTCTACTAATTTTTGTAAATCTGAAACATTGGTTCTCCATTAATAGAGATTGTTTGTAACTGAGTAGTATCGAAATCTTTTAATCCTTTAAAATCATCGATAGATCCAATTATTACGCTTCTTTTTTCAGCAAGTTCGGGAGACTTAAAGCTGAAAATAAATTTATCAAATCGTTCAACCTGTCCAAACCCATATTCGTCTGCTTTTGTTAAGCTTGCTTGTTTTTGATATTTTTCAGGTGAATATTGAAGATAGAATAAAGTAAAAATATATGGCATACCAACCTCTTTCGTTATATAAAATGTATCATATTGATTATAATTTTGTTTAATAAAACTATTTACTTCTTTATAGCCACATTGCCAGGCGTGTATGGTTATTAATCTTTTCGGATAATGAAAAAGATAAAAATCCCAGCTAAAAACAATAAAAAATGAAAATATCAAAAATAATAAAGCAAGGTAATATTTTTTTTGTTTATTTTTAAATTGCTGCATTAGGCAAACAAATCCGTAGGATGCGAGGATAAATAAGGGGATTAACAAAAATAAAGATCTCGTAAGCGATCCCGTTGACCAAGAAAGCGATGCGGATAAAGGGGAAATAAACACTAAAGAAAGAAGCAGCCATCTCCATTTTTCTTTATTCATAAACAGAAAATAGATGCCGATAAATACAAACAAGTATTCGATGGGGGTAAATATTGACATTCCTGGATAACCAAAACGATAATTCTCATCCCCATTCATGAGTAAAAATTGAGGGGAAAAATATGTTAAATGTTGAAGAAATGTATCTTTTAGCCCGACAAAAAAAGGATTATACAAATATTTTATTCCACCTTCAGTTTTGAGCTCGTTAATTTTGAGGGCAAATCCTGGATTATTAAAGAATACGAGGTTTTGAAGTCGTTCTGGTTTATATATGAAATCAGTTAAAGTAAAAAATATAAAAATGCAAACAATTATTAAGATCACATTCCATCTATTGTGTTTTTCTTTACGTTTTTCAAACAAAGTATATATTATTGTGAAACCTAAAAAAAATAGGATAAACAATCTGCCGGGATGATAACTGAAAAGGAGAAGAAGTGAAAACAAAGAGAAAAAAATATAATTGATTAGAGTTTTTTTTTGCAGTAATTTCAGGAAAAAATATGAAGTAATAGTTGTTAAGATTGTTGCTAGATATGCTTCATGAACCTGCCGACTAATAATATGAAGTCCGAGTGAGGTTGAAGCTAAAAACGCAGACAATAATCCTATTTTTTTATTTTTAAATAATTCAGTTGTAAGAAAATAAATGGAAAATGGAAGTATAAAAGACAAAACGATATTTAAAGATCGTGCTCCGAACTCGTTCAATCCGAACAGGGCTGTAAAAGGGATGGAGAGATAGGTATATAGAGGCATTTTAAAATCCCCAAACGATTTTAAACGCAAGGGTAGAGTTACTCCATACTCATCTTTTCCTGTTTTTAATATTGAATATGCATTATAAGAAAAAGCAGCTTCATCTGCATTAAAACAGGGAGGAGCAGGTGTTTTTTGAAAAACAGTAAAAAAAACTGAAATGAGACCAATAAATATTAATATGAAAAAGAGTTTTTTTGACATATATTTTATTTTATTAACTGTCCGCTAAATGCTTTCTCAAACTTTATAACCTCTTCTTTATTAAATAACGGTAATCCAATTAAAGAATATTTTTTACTTTCAGCTTGGAGCAAATCACCAGTTCCGTATTTATGAGTAATTTGCAGTAAAAAATCTTCCTTCCATCCTTCTTTGCCTTCTTTAAAACCGCCTTCTTTGTCCATAAATTGTTCACCTTTTGGTTCAATAAAGATTTGATAGTACAGATTATTTGTATTTCCTTTCAAAAATAACAAAAAGTCTGGCTCAAAACCGCGCCCATGTTCAAAATCATACATTTTATAAACTTCTTCGTTTCTTAAAACATACATTTCCTTATATCTTTCTTCTAAATTTTTAATCCTATTTTTTATAAATTCTAATAGTTCGACTTCCTCGGAAGTGCAAGTAAAGTCATCAGAAACAAACCATTTATGTTCTCTAAATGTATTAACTAAATTTTGATTACATTTATCAAGATTAATCAATTTTTCTTTTGGTTCGCCGAATAATTCTTCAAAAGAAAAATGTTTAAATTCAGTGCCAATATAGGGATTGGCGATTTCTTTTAGTTTTCTGGTAAATTCATCAAAAAAATTCAAGAGAATGCCTAATTTTTCCTCATTTGTGATATTGTCAAAATTGCTTTTTGAAGTAATAATATTTATTTTCACATTACCGATAAAATCATCAGATAAAAGATCATCGACCCCTTGTATGACCAGTTCGTTTTGCAAACTCTCAAAACGTAAAAGCGATAGGTCATTTGTCGCCTTTTTATTGATTGCTTTTGCTACAATATGTTTTTCAAAATCGCTTAATTTTACGGAAATTGTTTTGTGTTCGATTGTCCGTGTTTCAGTTGTAATTTCGTCGGCGTCTTGATCAAGATTAATACGCTCTGTTTTTAGTGATAATTCACCAGTTTTATATTCAAAAACAAAATCTTTCGTTAGTTCGGTTAAAGTTCGTTTTCTTCGTTCCGGATTATCTACTCTTTCGTTTTTCCAAATCTTTATTTCTTTGAAAAAAACACTATCTTTGAAAGATTTTTTTAACTCAAATTTCTTCTTCTTTCGATTATCCTGAATAAAACCCTGATGCTTAAGTTCTCTCTTTAATTCGCTTAAATAATCCACATCATCATCACTGTGATAATAAAATTCTTCCAATACTCTCATTGGATTTTCTAAATCATTATCAAATTTCCGTTTATTTTTTTCCTGTTCGTTATAGTTAAAGGGAAAATATCTGACACCGCGTCCGATAAGCTGTATTTCTTGAACTGTTGATTGACCGGCGACTCTTTGCCCGTTTTGATGGCCCTCATCCCTGCCCTCGTAAAGCCGAATAATATCAAAAAGATTAAGTACGTCCCAGCCTTCTGTTAATCGTTTAACCGTAAAAATTGCCCGAATGTGGTTATTTTTATCCTCTAAACTGTTTAATAATTGCTCTTGTTCTTCGGTGGTTTTTTCTTTTGTAGTGGCTTTATTATCTTTTGAGTTGGTTATAATGCAATTTCTTTCAACAAATTCGTCTCTCATATAGCTTACTATTTCGGCAATATTTACTTTTTCAGCTTTGATAAATCCAAGCATCTGCTTGATTCGGCTTTTGCCCTGTTCATAAATTTTAGATGAGTTCGTTTGATCTGCTTTGATGCTACTTTCAACATTTTTCAAAAATCCAAAGTCGGTTTGAGTCAAATCGGAAATAAGCTCTAAAAAGTATTTATAATCTCTTTTTGATTCTTCAATCAGCTTACTTCTAAACAATATCACCGGCTTAAAATTGGCAATATTATTTTTAAGCGCGATTTGATTACGGTACCAATTAAAGAGCAGGGCAAGCAAAATCTTTTCTTTCTTATTGAGTGAAGTAGAAACGAGGTTTATTTCCTTTGTGTATCCCGCGTTTAGAAAATCAACGAGCTCAAATTTATAAATCGTTTTTGTTCGGTATTTTTCAATAACATCGGCGTTTTTTGGTATTGTTGCAGTAAATTCGAGTAAAACATTTCTATTTTTAGTATCTTGTTTATTTTTGCCTTTACGTAAAATTTTATTACGCACCGTATTCTCCCAGCTTTTTTCAATATCTTTCTCGCTCGCATTTTCTTTCAATTCCAATGGCAAATCCATTTCCATTTG